>Ga0214542_1004864_pt1 | contig 26149 bp, 11 predicted proteins | sample CNSS1metaG_FD_160096 | JGI IMG/M metagenome (GOLD analysis project Ga0214542, IMG submission 160096) | Root nodule microbial communities from cowpea collected in UCLA plant growth center, Los Angeles, California, USA - CNSS1 | ecosystem: Host-associated > Plants > Roots > Nodule | place: USA...
CAAAAATAAACCGTATTCTAATATTTACAAACAAAGAGTTTTAGGCTAGGTCTTCACATCTTCCTTTGCCCATGTAAAGTTCATCTTGGGCCTTGTATGTGCATTGGAGGCCCATTCCTCTTGTATCCTCCTAGCCATTGCTCTTTTTGTGGGTCCCTTGGTTAGAGGCATCTAATCATCTAGCATATAACACAAATTTATTTATATGGGGTAGCTTAGACAATGAACACGAGGCCAACATAGGGTCATCTTCTATGCTTCTATTTGTGAATCCAAACATTCCTTTATTTTAGTCCAATTGAATTATTGCAAGTTATTATTGATACGATCCTATCCAGGAAAGAGTATGATCGTTTCTGAATTTGAATCCTCAAGAGGCACAACATGAATAAATCATAGAAGAACGCGGAATAAGACAAAGATGGAGGATGCCACAATCTAGTAGATTGATAAGTCAAGTGAAGATTCGCCACAAAGATATTAATCTTTGATAAGAACCAGAGGCCTAAGCCAAGAACAAAGAGAATCCTCTCTTTAATGAAATCAAATTCAATATATGACTAAAAGTGTCTACATTGTTTTTGGTACCTCTATATATAGGCACATAAGTTTAAGAAAACTTGAGAACCCTACAATAAGGCCCAAGCCCAAAACATAAAAACATAAACTAATTTATAAAAGAAAGTTTAAAGCCCAAAAACATAGAACATAACTAATTTCTAAGAGGAAACCCAAAGTCTAAAAACATAAACTAATTTTCCTAAAAAATATTCTTCAAATGTGCTTCAAGTCATGATCTTCATATTCTTTGAATTTCAGATTGCTTGTAGCATCAGGAGCCTTGAATAGTTTTGATCTTTCAATCTCTTGGTCATTGCCCTTGTCATAGGTCATTTAAATTGTAAAGGTTCACCTTCAAGTTCTTTTTGTATGGAATCTTGGGATAGTCCTCTATCATTCTATCCTTTTTTAAGAGAATTTGTCCTCAAATTTGTACCACTCGAAGTTTAGGAGATAGTCCCCTATCATACCCTCCTTCTTAAAATGAATTTGTCCTCAAATTCGTCTCACTTGAAGATTTCTTGTCAATTATTATGGATAAATAACTTTTAAAATTTATTCACTACAAGGCCATGTACTACATAAACACCAAGCTAAAGGGAATATAATTATAATATTGTATTATATGTTATTAGTTTTTTTTTTTACAATGTTCTTACTATCTAAATTTGTTCTAAACTTGAAACATTTTACTACATATATATATGCACATGTCATGAAGTGGACTTGTCGGAGTGGTTATCGGGCATGACTAGAAATCATGTGGGCTTTGCTTGTGTAGGTTCGAATCATGTCGTTCACGTTTTTTGGTTTTTTTCTTCTAAATATGATTAATTAATTCTATAATATATATATATATAGTATTTTTTTGGTTTAATTTCTCATATGTTCTCACTTTGGTATGTGTGTGTCAATTTGGTATTCGCTCTTAAAAAAATGTCAATTTTTATGTCTCAACATTTGAAAAGTGTCTCAATTAGGTTTCTTTTAGAAAAAAATTATTAATGTCATTCGAGTAATTAAACCTTTTTTTATATTTTTAAGACATTCTTCATTACTCTTTTGTAATATATTAAGGAAATTTTGACTGTTTATTTTACAGTAATAGGTATATATAGTTTTCTTTTATTGGTTAAAAAGTTTTATTGCATGCAAAATTAGTTTTTTTTTTCTTTCAAGAAAATGAGACTATACCTTCTAACAAATAACTAATTCAATACAATACAAATCTATATTGGTTTAGGTTTATACAAGCTCAAAGGTTACATCCATATTTGAGGATCGCAAAAAAAATTAATTTATAATTATCTAAATCCATATTACTTTTAAGTTCAATTTATTTAATTGAATTTGAATTGGATATAGACGGGCGAATTTTTTAGATTTTGAAAATCCTAAAATTAAGTTGAGTCTAAGTGAGTTCAAGTTATGAAATGTAGGTCAAGTCATATCAGGAAAGGCAAGATTAAGTTAGATTGGGCCTAACTCATGGAAGTTCAGTTGGGCTAGGCAAAGTCATGCAAAATCGATTGGACCAAGCCCAATACAAATTGGATCATGTCCCACCAAAGTCAAGCTAGGCTAGAAAAATCTAGGTTAGGTTGGGTTAACCAAACACACGTCAAGCTGGATCAGGTTGGGCCTAACTTCAAATTGGGTAAAACATAAGTCAAGTCAAGTCAGACCCAATTAAGTTGGTCTAGGCCATACATAAACTAGTCTTGGTTAGATTGAGCCTAAGTCTAATTAGGTTAGGCAAAATCCATGTTAATTGGTCGAGTTGAACTGAATCCAAGTCAAGTAAAGTTAGCTCGTGTCCAAATTAGGTCAACCATGTTAAGCTGATTTAAGGCTAATCCATATAAGGCTAATTTAGGTCGAGATTTGGTCAAGCCAGGTAAATAAGGCCTTGATCGACTTGATAACAATCCAATTGAGTTGAGCCAAGTCCACGTCGAGCTAAGTATGCCTGGGCCTAATCCACTTAAGATAGAATTGATGCAAAACCATGTTAGGCCAAGTCGGGTCAAACACAAGGAATGAATTTTCCCTACAACATAGAATAAGCCTATAGATATTTGGGAAGTACGATGTTAGCTTAAACTTATGTGCATATCATTTGAGCATATTAATGCTTAGCTAACGTAAAAATAAGACTACATAAAGTTATATTGTTTCACAAACAAAACACTTACACCTTTCATGATCTATTATTTAAACAAAATTTGTGTCTTAAAATGAAGAATGACCATGTCTAATGCTTTCTCGTTTTTAGCATTTAGTAAAAATCATGGGTATTGGTTGACCTATCAATTTGGCTCACCCCATAGGGCATGGCTCTGGCTCACGTGGACTATGGACAAAAGAATCCCTCATTTAAAAAGCTCAAATGGCCAAAATACACACAAAATTCATGTGAGTCAAGACCAACTCATAAGATTTTTTAAAAGATTAAAAAAACATTAATTTTTAAATACCTTATTGGACATTCGGCACGGGCTAACTCGTTCGCAACATTCGACTAGGGACGGCCCGTCTCGACCTTCGGCACGGGCCGACCCGTCTCAACCTTTTGTACAAACTAGCCTGGTACAAACTGGCCCATTTCAATCTTTGGCCTTGAACGACTTCTCTCGACCTTCGGCGTAGGTCGTTCCATCTTAACCTTTCGTGTGTGCTAGCATGTGCTGAAACGTCTTGACCTTTAGCCTTGATCGATCCATCTCAACATTCAACCCAGGTTTTCTAGCTCAAGCTTTGAACCAGGTCAGCTCGTCTCGACCTTCAGGACGTGTTGACCTGTCTCAACCTTAGGCCCGAACTGACCAGTCTCGACCTTCGACACAGGTTGTCATGTCTCTCGACCTATGACTCAGGCCAACACGTCTTAACCTCTAGCCTGTGGCGTATAGTATGGACTTTCAACCAAAATTGGTTCTATCAACCTAGCCTAGATTGTGCTATATTGACCTTCGGCCTGGGTTGACCCATCTTGACTTTCGGCCAAGGTAGCCTCGTCTCTACTTTCGTCCTGATCCAACTGGTCTCAACCATTCAGTTTGGGCCAGGTTGTCTCAACCTTTGGCCTAGGCTTGCTTGTCTCGACTTTCGACTTGTTCCAGCCGGTGTCGACTTTCAGTCTAGTTCGTCCTGTCTCGATCTTCAGGCTGACACGCCTCGATCTTTGGCTTGAGTTGGCATGTCTCAATTTAGCCTGAAAGGGCTTGTCCCATTTTGTCCTAAGATAGCTCATCTCAAATTTTGGCCCGAAACGACCCTTTTGACCTTACCTTGGGTCGCTATGTCTCGAATTTCAGTCTAAGACGGCTCAACTCGACCTTTTACCCATGTTGAAGGTGTTGTTTTAAGAGATAATTAAAGTCTTGTAATGGAGCCAAGCCCACCTTGGCCCTAACCGTAACCCATTTTAATGGGGGCTTTAAGGTTAGGGCTTTCTTTGCCCCCTAATTTAAGGAGCCCCTTAAAGGAGGTCTTATTCAAAGATGAGTCAAGGTTAACCCATGGGCTATGGGTCAAGTTGACAGCTTTATGTATTGGATTTTTCCTTAACACATAGTTCTAAAGGTTTTAGAAAATATATGGTTAAATGATAATGGTAAAGGTAATATTGAGATACCATAAGATCTTTTAGTTGAAAATAAAAAAATCAAAACACCTTTATTGTAATTGGTTGAATTTGTTTATCATGATTTCTTGCATTATATAATGTCTTCTAAGTTTTTTTTTTTATGTTGGAGCAATACTTTGTTCTACAATTGAATACGTAGAGCAAGTGAATGACTTCATTTTATCTTGGTGAAGAAAAAATTTGAGTTCAAACACACCTTTTCAATAAGATGAAAACCCATAAATTCAAGGTGAATATTCATGTCAACATTTTTTAGTGACATTAAATGTCTATGGATTCCCAATCACATAATTAAATTTAAAGTTAGTGCTTCGTGTAATTTTTTTAAACATTGCTCAAATAAGTGGCTTTGTAATAGGACAAGGGTACAAGTGAATAATTAAGACAACACATTGCCTATATTAATGGTATTTAGGTTTGTTTTTGTGTTGTTATTTGTCGAGGTGTTCCAACAGTGTTTTTCTTGGAAGATTGTAATAGACAAGACTAGACATTTTTTTTGGATAGCCAAAAAGTGGGTAAGGTCAAGATCTTCTTGAAGTGGTTCAATAATGGATAGGGTAGAGATCCTCTATGGTATCTAAAGAAATGTTCAGGTTGATATCCTCTAGAGTGTTGTAAATGTTTTATTGCTTTGCACAAACTCATTTGTTATTATGGAACAAATTTTTATTAAGGAAAAAGTTGAGACTAGATGTTAGATTACCGATGATCAGAACTAGAGTCGAAGGACCAACCACAAGAGCAATGATAATTGCATACAAGAAGAGGGCGTTTTGGCTTAAATAGGTAGGCCCAAGCTCTTATTCTCTTGGGTCACTAATTATTGTAAATTTTAGAGTATGTTTCTTTTGGAACTTTTATTTGGGTCTTGGGTTAGTAGTGTATGGATTTTGGGCCTAAGGTTATGGACTAGAGTGTGACGCCTTTAAGGTTGACTTGAGCAAGGTTGGACCACAAGTCAACCCCATATATGCGCATAGCTTGCTCTCGAAGTGTGAGGGCATGATGTTCTTTTGCGCTTAGGTGCATGAGAAGCATGCTCTTGCCTCTTGGCAAACCTTTAGCCCATGACTTTCTCTTGGTCCCCAAGCTAGAGTAAATTAAGGTTTTGTTCCCCTTTTTGTGAGAAACATATAGGGTTTCTTGGGCTATAAGTAAAGGCCCTCTCCTATTGTAAAAAATACTTTTTAAATTAGTAAAGAAACCTTAGATGTGGCTCACAATAAGGAGAGCAAAACCCTAATTTACTCTAGTTTGGGGGGCAAGATAGAGTCATGGGCTAAAGGTGACTTGTTAAGTGGAAAGTGTGACGATAAAAAAAATCTATTTATTTATTTATTACAGTATACTTATAAAAATTTAGAGGCAAAAATTTATACACTAATATATAATTATATTTAAAATATTCACATTTATATATATATTTACAATACTATATACTTCCTATATCCACATTGTTTAGTACATTTTATATTTCCTACACTAGAAGAGGAAGAAGGGTTATTTATTTACAGTTTCCCCCTCATATGCGGTTTATCAAACAGGTGGAGGGAAAAGGTTATGGATAGGATTCACTTGGACTGTTGGGGGTAAATAAAAGGTAACTCCGATTTGTCCTTCGATGACAATCGGTGCATTCGGAGCAGAGAGAAAAGTAATGGTAGAGTTTTCCGTTCCCTGAAATGTTACAGAATTATTCACTACATTGGTTTGCCATGCATTTCCCGGAAAAACAGCTACAATGTCGGCGAAGAAGGGATCAGACGTGTTCGGAGCAGCCATCTATGATAATGTTGTAAAATTTTGTTTTTCGCACACAATCAAAAGAAATAGGGAAGTGAGACAAATATCACAAAAAAAACATATCATAATAAAATAAAATGAAATAAAAATTCTCCCAAGTTCATGAAACTGAATTTTTATTATACTTTTATAAAGATATTGATTAATTTTGTAGTGACTAGTCAGGATAAATGAGCTCATGGCCAACAAAGTAACTCAAGAACATCTCATCTTGAGTAATACTAACTCGTTTAAATCCCCAAGGTCATACCTCCAACTACAATAATCAAATCTTCATTTATCGTAAAATTTATTTCAATATTAACCATTTAATTATTTAATTAAATAAACATGATCGATGCATAATTAAAAAGAAAAATAATATATATAAATAATTGAAGGGGACCAGTATATAACTGGAGATATAAATAAGTAAATGGAAGTAAATATAAATAGGATCAGTACTCAATTAGAGATGAATATAAATAAATAAATAGGAATGGGAACTAAATATAAACTAGAAAGAGGTTAGGGACACCTCACTTAAGGTAAATATAGAGATAAAAATAATTATGAACAGATAAAAAAATAATTAAAGTAAAAATAAAATGATAGATATCTCCTTCCCTTACCTTAATTATTGCGAAAGATATATCCCAAAGCTTTGTGAACGTTTTAACTTCTTCTTCTATTTTCTTCACTGTCGACTTATACTCACAAATTCCTCTTCTCCCTTTTTTTTCTTTGGTCTTAGTGTCTCTATCTCGTTTCACTACCACTACTCCTATTTATACTATGCACCTAATCATTACATTTAGTTTATTTGGTTTGTAACACTGTTCAATTTTGTTTTCTTTTTTCAAATTCTAGTTACCGTGGTTTGTTATGGATTAAGTTTTCATTTCATCTTTCTTTTTTCTTTAACATGTGATTTTACATGCATTTATTAGCTTATGATCTCATCTCATGACGTAGAGTAATTGAACAGATAATAGTGAAGGCTTTTTTTTTCTTTTCTTTTTATTTTTATTTTTATTTTTTTATTATTTTTTTATTATTTTTTTTATAACCTAATATGTTCAGTTTACCTAACCATGTTTAATTTCATACTTACGTAACTTAAGATATTAATTTTTACGTTTCTTCTTTTATAAAAGTATTCTTTTTATTAACATTCTAAAATATTTAATATATATATTTGTAATAATAATAATAATAATATATAATAAAATGCTTATAAAGTAATATATTATTTATTGATTTATGGATGTTACAGAAAGAGCATGCTTCTCATGCACCTAGGCGCAAAAGACCATCATGCCCTCACACTTGGAGAGCAAGCTAGACGTATATGTGGGGTTGACTTATGGTCCAAGCTTGCCCAAGTCTACCCTAATGGTGCCACACTCTAGTCCACAACCTTAGGCCCAAAAGCCCTACACTACTAACCCAAGGCCCAAATAAAATCTTTACTACTTGGGATAAAATACAAGGCCCAAAAGAAACCTACTATAATATTTACAATAATCACTAGCCCAAGAGAATAAGAGCTTGGGCCCAACTATCTTAATTGAGGCCCATTATTCTTATATGCGCTTAGCCCAGACTCTTGTGGTTCGTCCCTTGACACGTCCCTTACACGGGGTTTGCCATCAGCTACAGTGTGAAATTCTGGTTTCAACACCAGCATCATGATAGGTCACGACCAATATATTTTGTGTTGGATGTCCAATTTTAGTTGCAGGACATTGCGTTATTTTCCAAGGTTGATTTGAGATTGGGTTATCATTAGATTTTGGTAAAGCCAAAAGATATGTAGAAGACAACATTCAACTCTTGTTATGGACATTATGAGTTTGTGGTGATGTTGTTTGGAGTGACTAATGCTTCAGTGATATTTATGAACTACATGAACACAAATTTTTTTCCTTATTTGGATAAGTTTTTTCGTTGTCTTCATCGACGATATTCTTATTTACTCTAAAAATCGTGAGGAGCATGAATAGCATATAGAGGATAGATTTAGGCGTACTTAGAGAGCATAAGTTATATAGCAAGCAATCTAAGTTTGAATTTTGGTTGAACAAAGTGCAATTCTTAGGCCTGTTATTTCATCTCAAGGAATTTTCGTGGATCCGACGAGGGTAGAAGCTATATTGAAATGAGAGTGTCTCAAGACAATCGTTGAGGTAAACTTTATGGGATTGACAAACAGGTGGTTAGTCGATGGGTTTTCCAAGATAGTAGACCCTTTGACTCAACCATTCACGTGTATAGAAAAAATGTGAAGAAAATTTTGAAGAGATGAAGAGAAGATTAACCAGTGTACTAGTTATTCTAGACACAGATAAATGTTTTGAGGTTTATTGTGATGCTTCTAATCAGGGCCTCATGTGAGTTCTAATGCAGGAAAAGCAATCAGTGACCTATGCATCTAGACAGTTAAAGGTGTATGAGAAGAATTATCTCACTCATGATTTAGAGTTGGCTATCGTAGTCTTTGCATTGAAAACTTGGCGACATTATTGATCACAAGAATTTGAAATACTTCGTTTACTAGAAGAAGTTACAAACAAGACGAATGTGGTTTCTTAAGAATTATGATTTTGAACTATTATATCATCCCGGGAAAGTCAATGTGGTAGGAGATACTTGAGGAGGAAAATAATGCAAACAACTTAACTTTCTATTTTCTTTCTGCCGGAATCCATGCCATTTCATTTCGTCAAAGTCATCCTCATTTTGGTGACGTGTTATAGTTATTATTATTAATAGAAATAATAAGTTTGATGAAGAGAAATAACTAGAGAGACGAACAACAACAAAAAGAATTAAAAAGGACAAAAGCAAACAAATAAAATAAAATAAAATAAGAACCAAAATTAAAAGCACCTTTTATTAAGGAGACTATAAATTTAATCAAGTTTCTAATGTTTATTTTTTGGTTTAAACTTTTCGTGCTTGTTCTTCCTTTCCTTTCCTTTCAATTCTAGAATTTGGTGTTACAATTTTAAGTCTTAAGGAATATAGTTTCCCAAAATCATGAAAATTTTAACACGTTTAAAGGCTAATCTCCATAATGGATTAAATACATCTACATTCTAAGTTACAGAACATCCATCAATTACAACGAATAATTTACTCTATAATTAAATTTATAGAAAAGGTGTTCTAAAACCAAAATTTCAACAACGAAGAAAATAGTGTGTATACAAAAAAATACCCTATAAACATTCCCGGTAGAGGCCTATATCACCACACATTCTTCCGCATTCCATTGTAACTCAGGGCTATTTACACCACAAATTAAGTGAAAAATACAAGAAATGGCTAAAGCAAATGCAAAACAAAGAAAAAGGAAACAATTTTTGGAGCACAGTGACATGACCATTGTTCTACACTTGGTCTGAAACAATACACCAATTCTTACCTACCCTCATCAAGAGTATCCTCAAGGATCGGTTTAGAAACACTTATTGGTGAATAGTCTGCACCACCCACCATGCTGGTACTTCCTGATGAAGACTGGTAACTTGTATTCAATCCTTTGATTGCATTGTCAGTCATGAAGCTGCTCACATCGTCAAATTTCCAGTCAGTAAGGTATCCAGGCTTTGAAGTCACAGTGCTCACTTCAATATCTCCTGAAAGCATTGCCACCACTCGTGACATTGATGGTCTTAATGATGGTGATGTTTGAGTGCACAGAAGTGCTATTCCCACAATACGTTTTACTTCTTCCTCGTTGAATTCTGAGAGTCTAGGGTCCACTAGATCCATTATGAGGTTGCTTTCATGAAGTTGCCAAGCCTAAGAAACAGAAAACCAATGACAGTAAGGTAAAACGATATATATGTTTTTGAATGTTGTTCAACGCACAAATTGTTTGTCAAAGAGGAGGGGGTCGTAAATTCAATTCACTAGCATTATGTAGTTTATCACATGACATATATTTGGTAAAAAGAAAAGCAAACTAAGCACTTGAAGAATTAGTAATCATGTGTGAAGAGACTCGTTTATTGTGCTATTAAATGAAATATCAATATTAGTTATAAAAGTTGCCCTGTAAACCAGATGGTATTTTCCTTGGTTAACAGTTAATGAGATTAGATTTTAACTCGGATGCAATACCAAAATCGAGATGAAAAGGTATTAATCAGTGGATTATAATTCTTCACAAATACTATAGGTATAATTAAGACAAAAACCACAGATTTAACATTAACCAATTTTTAGGAAGATTAACATTCATAGGAAACAGAGGCAGCGTGCATACCCATTCAAGAAGATACACCTTTTCTCCTTCCAAACTTGAATCAGAATTTGGTCTCCCACTAACTAACTCAAGAGCAACAACACCAAATGAAAATATATCTGCTTTCTCTGTAAGGTGTCCACGCATGGCATACTCCGGTGCAAGATATCCACTTTATCACAAGAATTAAGAATATGAACAGTTTAGAATTATTTAGAACAAAATGAACTCCAACATAAAAGGTTAAATATCTTTTCATGGAATCAATGAAAGATGATTAAGGATTTATTTGGACGAACATCTCCATAAGGGCTTTTAAAAAAAGCATGAAACAAAAATGAAATTGACTTCTCCACAAATTCATCTTGGCTTATGCATAATTTAAAAGTAAAAGTTCAGAGACACTGAGATTTTTATCAAATTATCTTGTAATTTTAACTTATGATTATGAACAAGTCAATTTCATTTTCTTTTTCTTTCAAGAGAAGTTTGTACCAATATGTCTGAAGTATTGATGACTCACATTGTCCCAGCTACACGGGTGCTTATGTGGGTCTTTTTATCATCGTACAATTTGGCCAACCCAAAATCAGATATTTTGGGTACAAGCTCATAGTCAAGCAAAATATTACTGGCCTTCACGTCACGGTGTACAATACGGAGACGGGACTCTTCATGCAAATAAGCTAAACCTCTGGCAATACCCACGCAGATATCATAGCGTGTGGACCAATCGAGGGTTAAAGAATTTCCTGCCCAAACAAACCACATTTGTCCTTAGTACACGTGAAAATGAGAAAACAATAAACGTTCATAAGTTTACATGCAGATAGACAAAACTTATATATTCGTTTTCATACCAAATAATCCTTGATCAAGACTCTTATTCTCTAGATATTCGTACACAAGAAGTTTCTTATTTCCCTCAATGCAACATCCATACAGTTTAACCAGATTACGATGTTGTACAGCTGATATAGTAGCAATCTCAGTTATGAACTGGCTCTTTCCTTGATGGGATGCCACTGACAGTTGTTTCACAGCAATAACTCTTCCATCACTAAGTGTCCCCTACAAGAGCAAAAAAGAAAAATGATATTCTCTTGAAGAAAACATAAAGAACCTGTTTGGTACAACTTTTTCTTTCAGAAAATTCGCTTTTAGATTTTCATGCATTTGTTTCATGTTTTAAAAGTAATCAGAAACTTTAAAGAATCTAAATTGGAAGCTATTTTTGAATAACTTTCCATGGAACAATCTACTACTTTTAGAAAAAGAGTGATTTTATGAATGCAAATACACATAAATTAGCTTCTGTTTTATAAAATATCTAAAAAATAATCGCCAAAATATTTTACACTAGAATAACTTCTTTTTCAATTTGTAACAAACTACCCTTTACTTCTAATATTTTCTAAAAAAAATATATATTTTCTAAAAAAAAAAGAATATTAGGATACAAATTTACTTTCATATTAAACGTATGGCTGAGTTATACTGTGCCTAGGGGAAGCACAACAAAATCTCCGTTTGTCTTTTGAAAACTAAAACGTAATTATCAACTAAGTAAATAGTTATATAAACAAGCCAAAGGCATATCCAAAGATATGAAGAACCACAAGCACTAAAGTCATATAAAGTCTTACTGATATTAAATGCACAAATACACAATTGAAGTGGGTAACATTTATGGAGGCATAAAGGCCTATTAGTTTTAATTAAATGCATTCTGGTTAAATAAAATAATCAAAGGAGAGTTTAAGCTCCTCTAGAATGATTGTGGTCTCAACATTGACTACCAGTTGCCAAGAGAATTATTAGAACCAGTATTGACAATGATAACTTTTCATGTAGAATATAACCTTCATCTAAAAGGGACAGAATATTACCTTATAAACAGGTCCAAAACCTCCCTCTCCAAGCTTATTTTCGAGATTAAAGTCATTTGTAGCATTCTTCAACTCAGAATAACTGAAAGTGTATGGCTTTGTATCAATTCCTGAAAGCTCTGCAAAATCATACATGAATAGGGTTAAAGTAAGGCAACCACAGACTTATTTTGATGAAAGTTGGATGATGCAGGCTTTTCTTGCTTTTCAAGTTCAGAAACATCCTTTCTCTAAATTGGATCTGATTGGACAAATTCTCTATAAAAAATTTTAAAACAGAAAAATGAGAACAAAAAGAAAGTAAGCTTCTCCATTAAGTTAAAATTAACTTATATGTTAAAATATAAAAACTTAGAGAAGCTATACAAAAAAGTTTCGAGAAATTAATTTTAATATGTGAAGAAACTTATTTTATGTTTTCTTCTTAATTTTCTCTCGTAGAAGTTGTTACAGCTTAAATATCATGCGAGCATTACTATGCAAATATCTGCAGTGTATTTACCTTCATCCTCATGCTGACGTTGTTTTCTTCTCCTAATGATCCAGAAAATCAAAAAAACTGATAGGAAGCTTACAACTCCAACTCCAACAACAATTCCAACAATAAGGCCTGTTCTATTACTTTTATTGCTTGGAGGTTCATTACTGACAGTAGGTATAAAATCTGTACAATAAAGGCACATTCAATCAAAATCAAAAACTAAAAATTTTGAATACTTTACTGGTAAGAGACTATACATTGTTAAAGGTTAGTAGTTAAACAACTGAATTGCCTACATTTTTTTTTCTTTTATAGTTTTACCTGGAATAGCATGGATGGCTTGAATCAAGGGCCCATAAGTACCTTGGGCTGGTATGCAACAAGTCCCCTTTCCAGCCCAAAAGAGATGGATGTCAATATAGTTTTCCGTCACTTCAAACCTAAATTGCCTTTGGACAGCTCTGAACGAGATGCCCCCAGCTTCCTTTTTTATGTCGAAATCTTTCAAAACAAGATTCCCCTACAATATTCAAATGGAAAAATAAAATGAAAGTAGAATAAAAAGCGAGAAAAGATTCCCCTAGAATATTCATTATTGTTGCACTATCATCTATGATTTCCAAGCATTTTGATAAGTACAAAAGTACCTGAATATATATATCAAAGACTCGTCTCCCAAGACTTTGCCATGATGTAGTAGAATCCTGAATAGCTGTTTCAGCAAATTGAAGGGTGATGTTGTAAAAGCCATTTTCCAGCCCTAAGCCATAATATCTTAATGATGAAGGAGAAATTCGTGCTGTTTGGAAGAGCTCTGGATTCAAAGTGTTAGTGAATTGATTAGACACAAATCTTGTGTATACTGGATTATTACTGCCCGTAAATAATCCAACATTACTAACAGCCCATTTACTTGTATCAGTAACAAAGTATGTAGCAGAACCAAGTGTCTCATTCTCCCTTTCATATGTGATTCCTTCTGTGGACATAATTTGGGTTCCTCCACACTTGATTGCAAAGTCAGAATCTGCAAAACACAATGGATAGAACCAACTAAAATTTTTATGCTGCGGATAAAAATAATAAAATAGTTAGATTTTAGGGAAGGTGAAAACTTGAAGGAAACAAGATAATTTTCAATGGAAATGTTGCCAAATGTTACCATTAGTAGATACATGTGATGGTCAATTAACTCTGAAACATCAAAATTTGCCTTATTTGAGTTCAAAATTTGGTTTATAATGGACCTATAATGGTAAACAATTTGTTTCTACAAAATACTCTCTTATCAGTTTTAGTGCCTCGCACAACTTACAAATCACATGAAAAAAATTAGAATAAAGTCAAACTTACATCTTCCAGCACCTCGATTGCAAGGAAAATTTTTCTGGAGACAGTTGAGCCCAAATGGCAAGCCACTACAAAGGAAAAGTTACCAAATAAAAAGATTGGTCCACAATTGAATTTTCCAAGTCATATAAATAGAAATCAAAGACTTTTAATCTCTTTGAGATCTGAATGCTAATGCTTTTTGCTTAGATCCCCAATACAAATGAGAACTGCAACTTCAGGATTCTTGTGAAAAGATCTTCCAAGTTTAGGAAAATCAACCATCATTAAAAGATCATAATTCATATTATAGCCAAAAATAGGTGATACGCGGTATGGTTTAAAAGAACTATTAAAACAATCATCATTAAAGAAATTGTATAATAATCACCTGGTATCTGAACCATCATCTATCGACAAGTTGTTAGCAACTAAATTCCTGCATGTCAAACCCAAAAAATGAGTTTCAGAATATATAATCCCTCTCCCTCACACATATAAATAAGGTTCAAGTTACTCCAAGATCATCACCTTTTATTTTCTTGAAATCTAATAATTTAAAAATAGTTACTCATTAACACCAAATGATGAAAAGAAACTCTTAGAAAACACACAAGTGTACGCACACACATGTACTTCAATTATAATGTTAAAATTTGAACTAAAATTTAGTTAAACATTTAAAGGTGAGAGGAGACAATTTTACTATTTTAGCAAACTGTAGGAAGAGAATGATTTATTAAAAACTCCTTTATCTTTGGACTCATGTATGTATGTGATACAATAACAAAATGAATTCAAGAATGAAATGTTCAACTTCTTCTGTCTGTTTTCTAAAATACTTAATTACTTATCTAACAAATTGATATGTAAAAGGGGAGAAAAAAGAATCACACTACTTACAGTTGTAAATTTGCTTCGTTTACCCAAGAGGGGAGGCTGCCTGATAGATCATTGTATGACAGGTCTCTGCAACCATGTTAAGTTGTACTAAAACAATTACGACATGTGGACACATACTTAAAATAAATACAAATAGAAAATTGACAAGTAACGACATGGAAAAGCACACGCTCTTTCCTCTCAGTATGATAATACATTTTTCTTCATTTTAATTTTTAAACTTACAGGACAAAGTTCCAATTAATCTCTTTTATATTCAGATGGTGAAATTTTTCAAAATTTAAAATAGCAATTAAGTTTAAAGCTAAAATTTTGGGCAGAACACTAGGAATCCCATCGAGCTATGGGTCATATGTAAGCAAAAAGACCTTATTGATCAATAACCGGAGTTTGGAGAGTTTAAGGAATCGTGTTTGTGAGATTCAAAGCGTATGCAACGGATAGTTTAGGGGCACCTTGGATTTTGCCCTAGTATTTTGAATCGTAAAGTAATGAATTTCACTCTCCATAATTCAAATAAGTCAATCTTACTCACATATTCTGAAGTGATGAACGTATCTGCGTCGGAAGGGTGCCATTTAGTTTATTATTTCCAAGAAACCTGCAATTTGATGAAATCAACCAAAACATCCTTTAAAATATGTACCATAAGCGTATCAACAAATGAATTTACAATTTCTTAGAAATGCATTATTACAAGGTAGTGAGCGAGCTCAAATTGAAAATTGAACCCGGAATTTGTCCTTCGATGTTATTGAAACTTAAATCCCTGCAATAACCAACATAAATATATAACTCTCTTGATTTGGAAAAGGATAAAACTTTAAGACAAGATACATGTATTCTCTTTATGAAATAAAGGAAAGAACTATGTTATCCGTATGATAAATTAGTGGAAAAGTCGTATCTTTCTACCACAACAATGAAAATACGAAGTAAAAAAAATAAGTGAACACAAGTCAGTAACGAACATATTGAGTACTACTTATTTTAAGATATCCCTCGTATAACCAGCCAGTAATCAGATTGGACACATTTGGAATCTCAACAAAGAATTAACTAATTTGTTGCTTCGTAGTCAACAAGTTTTACATAATTTCATTTGAATATAGTTTAACACAAACAGGTGATACTCACAGTTGGGTCAAATTGTGTAACTCTCCAATGAAGGATGGAATCGAACCAGAAATATTGTTGTTCCTCAATTCTCTGCAAGAATTGTAAGAAATAAGTAAAAAAATTAAGTCTGAAAAGCAGAGTGAGTCATGGACATTAGCAAAGCTGGGGGCCTTACAAGATAGTCAAAGATTTCATATCCTGTACAAATTCCAGTGAGGAGCTCCCATTAGATAAACCACTTATTCGCCTACATTTATATCATACTTAATATATTAGGTTCCGTCAATCAATAATTATAATACCAATAAAAAAAAAAAAAACAAACTAGTGGTGGTACTCACAATTCTGTTAAAGAAGTCAAGTTGGAAAATGATGAGGGTATTGAGCCATTAAAAGAATTGCCTTGAAACCTCCTACCAAAGCATACAGTAATTCACCAAAACTGTCAGCACACTTTTGGAATAGAATACGAAAGTAACCATAGAAAGAAAATTTTCTGGTAGCAGAATACTCAGAAGGATAATAAATCACAAGAATTGTTAGTAAACACTTCTGTATAAGAAAATGAAAGTGGCTATAAAAAGAAATATTTCTGGAACAGAATACCAAAACAGAACCATTCACGAAAAATTTCAGTACGCCCTTTTGAAATAGAACATGAAAGTAACCATAAAAGGAAAATTTTAATTCCACACACAATATAATGGATTTTACCAAAAAGTGTTGCACCTACTAAATTAAAATTAAGGACGAAAACAGAGTTGACTGGTAATGTTGTCTTACAAGACTTGAAGCCCAGTCCAATTCCCTATGAAGCTTGGTATATTGCCTGTGAATTCCACGTCTGAAGCCCATCTGAAATGAAAAGAAAAATCTTTAGTGCTGCAGAAGTTTTCTTTCTTTAGGCATATCAAAGTAAGAATTTCTTACACTGTCACCAAACTCCTAAGGTCTGCAAATGAGGATGGAATTGGACCACTAATTCCGGCACTATCAATGTAGCTGCAAGGAAATATTGTGAAATTAATATTCTCTTGTGCTGGCAACAAGGGTAAGCAATTGCGTAAATATATGTAAATGATGGGTTATTTCTCTCATGGGTTGTCACTGAAAGATTGTGATTTTATATATGTGACATTAGTTTTTACACACACAAGGCATTTGACGCCACTTTTAACCAAAAACCTTGAGACAATAGCTTCATGGGTCTTTCATCTTATATAGTGTTTAATTTTGTCTTTTCTACCCAACGTCAAACTTTGACTCAGGATTATTCCCAACAGTTAAATAAGAACTCCATATGAGCCAAGCTTGATTAGAAAATTAGTAAAACAAATAGAAGCTAAGACTGCTGAAATACTTACAGTTGTTGTAAACTTGTGAGTTTCCCAAGTTCGGATGGGAGAGATCCTGAGAAATTGTTTGACGAAATACTCCTGCAAATTTAACAAATAACAAATCTCACTAGTGCCATCAAGAGAAATTTCACATGCACACCATCATGTATCCACAACAGAACAATATTGGATTATTTAAGGAGAACAATCCTTTCATGCGAGCAAATTCTTATAAAAAACATTGAATTTTGCTTTTGTCCATTAGGTACTCATAACATATATTGTGTGTCTAAAGGAAAAAATATTTTCAAACCAAAATTTTCCATGTGGGTTTCTATGAATTCATTACTCAAATTTTGTACAATATCCAGATCACTTTCACACCATTAATTAAATTTTTAACTAGCATCCAAGACTCTGAAAAGTGAGAGTTATTCAAAGTACTTCCAACTTAGATGTGTATTATGGATCAGCATTACAAGAGACTATAGTGTGACTTAGGGACAAGGAGGGAGCTTAACCCAATACACTAATTCATTATGTGGGATAACCCCATCGTATGAAATGTAAGACTCATAACCGACACTAAACATTTTTGGTGACTACTTGATCCTGAAAAAACAACTCAATGGCAATTTCATAACAAGAAGAAGAAAAGTTCAAAGTAAGCAACATACAGTACTATTAAGTCCGTAAGATTTCCCAATTCCTTTGGAAGCTCCCCTGATAAATTATTGATTCCAAGGCTCCTAAAAAAGGGAAAACTTAACTATTAGAAGATATGTTTCACAGCATTAAATTCATAGAATATTATGAACTGAAATCGGGTCGAATTGTCTTACAAGTATTGCATACGAGTTAGATTTCCAATAGCTGGAGGTAGAGAACCCGTCAAGTAATTTTGCCCAAGATTTCTGCTTGCAAATTGATGGAACTTAGTACATCAAAACATGTAATTCTTGCTAGAGAACAGCAAATCAAAAGTTAAAAATGCATGAAAATAATTTTACATCCTCACTCAATCATAACTTTGATAAATTTGTTAACTTTCATAACAACTACCCAAAAAGTCATAAATGATATTATTTTAAATTGGTCGCAGATGCATTGATAGTGCACAAAAATTAAATTTATACTAATCTATATCAACATACCAAGTTTTATATGCAGATTTTTTTTTCACAATTTTACTCTTATCATCATAACAGTCTTTTTATTGTTTTAAGTGTTATTAATGTAGTAACCCTTCATTATGAACAAAATGTGAACTCCCAATGAATGAATGAATGTCTGAGTATCCTCTGGTAATAATAATAATAAAGCATGTGCTGAACTCATGAATGAGGAAGAAAGCTTACAAATTGGTGAGATATGTGAGAGTCCATAGCTCTTCTGGAATGTCACCAATCACGTTGTCCAGTGCATAGACCCTCCTGTGCCATTCAAAACATAAAAAGCCGAAAAAAGTGAAAATGATATTGCTTAGAGTAATAGTAAGCTTCAAAATTCAATGTACAGCAACACAGAAATTGAGTGAAAATTGAAAAAGTAAATTTGAGAGAGAGATATATACAGTGCTGTGATGCGGCAAATAGTTCCACTGTCAAAGGAACAGTCACATCTGATAAATGGATTGTAACTTTCAGGGGTGGAGGTACTATCGATGGCACTTCCACTGCACAGTTCACCGCTTATATTCCACACACTTGTGTCTGCAGAGATACCCCATCTGCTGAAGATCGAATTTAAAGCTCTTGCTGCATTCAGAAGTTCACTTTTTCAGGGAAATGCACTCACTTTAAAATTAGAAACAAACCAACTCAAAAAAAAAAAATTGATAGATTTATATATAATAGGAAACAAATCAAAATATAGAAGTGAGGTGCAAAATCCAGCTTAAAGTTAAGTTCAAAATCCATTTTCTAAAATCTGTTTTACAAATTCAGTTTGATAGATTTTAGGGTTTCGGATTTAGTTCATATCAGCAAATTAAAGAAAAAACAAATAAAACTATTTAAAGTTGATAAATTTTTCATTTTTCTTAAATTACTGTTTTGGTATATTAACTCTTCCGTTAATATACGGCTTTTGTTGACCGGGTCAAAAAAAAAAAAGTTTAACATTGTTCCAGGACATTGGATTTGTCTCAATTTCGTTCCGTTTTTCTTTATAACTTTTTAATTAGATTTTTTTTTCATTTTTAAAATTCGTGACCTTAAAAAATGTAAATGTAAATAATTACTATTATTATTAAATAATGATAAAATTAATTTATTGTTAATATTTTAATGAAATTAATTTTTTTTATTAACTATAAATAATTAAACGAACTAATATTCTCAAAATTGGGAATGAAATTTTAGAAATTTTTTTTAACAAGATATATTATCTCTTTGTATTTGAATTTGATATATTATGTCAAAATTTAAATAAAATAATAATAATACGAGCTTAAGAAAAATATGAAAAAGAAAGGAGAGAGCTATTTTAAAATAGGCAAAATTAAGTTACGTGACTCGTTGAACAAAGTAAACTTATAAAAAAATCTCCAAAATATCCTATTAAAATTCTGAGTGTGAATTATAAAATGAAGAGTGAAAAGTCAAATATATATATATAAAAAATCAGGTTTGAGAATAAGATAGAGACAGAGACAGAGACTCTATCTGGTTTTTGGAAGGTACAAGTACAACTACCAATTAAAAAGTTGATAAATAAAAAACATACAAATATTAAATACCAGATCATAGAGCAATACTGCAAATTGCTTAACAGAAACAGAATAAGTGTTGCAGAACATGCAAACATACTGATATGTACTGTACCCAATAATTTCCTTTTTCTCTGTTATCTTACCCATTAAACAAAAGAATTTGCACCACACAAATTCTTCACTAATAAATTCTCTTTTCACCCTTTTCTAAGTTTTTCTTTGATAAGGAGTTAACTTTGTTTCAAAAACCCAGGTTATAAGCTGTTCAGAGTCAGAGATCAGTGAAATGAGCTTTGAAATTCCAATAAAGGTTTTACACAGAGGAAAAAAACTATGTGTGCTCCATTTCTTTTTAGTGAATTGGAGCTAAATAAAAGAAAAATAAGAAAATATTTGATAAAAATGAAACAAAATAGATGTATATCAATGGCATGGGTTATGTTCATACCATAGCTGTATCAGTAATGTGTTAGTTCAAGTGATATGAACTGAAAAACATAATTAGAAGTAAAGATTCTATTAAATACCATCAACCTCGTCTTTCCAAAGAGATTATTAACCTTTGACAACATCTTAATTCGATACTATTGATGGATCGTGAACATGTTTAAATACAAAGTTAAGAGTTTTTCTTTTCTGAGAATTTCTCTGCTGAAGAACACCATGACAGTCTGCAGTAGAAAAAGCTTGTCCCAGAAAAGAAAAAAAGAAAGCAGTTAATTACCTTCAGAAGGGTCAGTGGTGGCGTTCGAAGATTGAGCTTGCGCAAAGCTAACGAAGCAACTGAAGAGACAGAACAACACAGCAACAAGTGCAAAAGCCAAACCATGTGACATCCATCCCATGATACGAGGAACACGATCACCCCAGAACAACACAATCTTTGAAAAAATTTATGAAGTGGTTGCAAACTTGGTCGATCGACCTCGCAGATTAATGAGAACGCTGGTAATGGGGAGCAATCGCAGTGTTAGGGAGAAAGAAAAATTGGAACTTTGCTTTATTTTATAAGACTTTATGTGCAAAAGAGAGGCAAAAATGGCGTCTCTGACCACAATTTTTAACGTGTGTAACTATGAAGTTCGCTTGAGTTGAGCTATGTCAAAGCTTATGTCATGTTCTATCATGGCACACCAGATGGCCCACGTGTAGCTCAAAGGTCAACATGATCAACTAGGCTATATACCAATAAATAATTTTACTGGACCATATCTTATTGTTTAGTTAACATGCAAATTGTGGACACACCATGTAGTGTTCCACTACCATTCTTTTTTATTTTAATCCTAAAAAAAACTCTATACAATTTCTCATGTTTGTTATGCATTATATATATATATATATATATATATATATATATATATATATATATATATATATATATATATATATATATGTGTGTGCGCGCGCGCGTGGTAGATTTCACCATGAATGGAAGTAGCTTTATTTTGAACACTACTATAAATTCTTATATTACATAGAATTTTTTTTTCAAATTTGTTAAAAAAAATTGTAAGAAAAAACTTTTTTCTATCATTTTTTTAAGAATCTTAATTGGCATATAATTATTTTGTAGATAATTATTTTCTACAAAATTATAAAATTTACAAGTATTTCTTACAAAATTTATTTTGAAAAGTATTTTATACACAATATTTTGCAAAAAAATTGATAGCAATTTCTTGCAAATTTTTTTTTACAATAAAATGTGTAAGTATTTCCTCCGAAAAAAATTTCAAAACAAAATTGATAAGAAATATGAATTTTTTTAGTAGTGAAAATCTCGTTGTTGGATTCATAACTTTTTACACATTATTAAAAAAATATATATTTTCTGTCAATTTTGTTTTGAATTTCTTTTTTTAGAAAATCCTAGTAAATTTTGTTATGAAAAAATATTGTAGGAAATTGTTACCAATTTTTTTACAAAATATTTTGTATAAAACATTTTTTACAACAAATTTTGTAGAAAATATTTATGAATTTTATAATTTTGTAAGAAATAATTATTCATGAAGGAATTATCTGCTAATTAAAATTCTTAGATAAAATAGTAGAAAAATGTCTTATTTTGTAAATTTTTTTAACAAATTAAAAAAAAAAAACTCTTATAATATAAGAATTTTTAGTAGTAACATTTCTTTATTCCTACTGTTATATTAAGAAGGATACAATTTATTTTTCCTTTATTGGTTCTGTATCATTTGATTACATGTGAGATGGGCTTGTTATAAGAATTTGGATTTTTTTCTGATTTTTTTGTTTTGTCCTCTGTTTTTAAAATATTCTAATTTTTATATTTTAAAATATGTTAAAAATCTTGTTAATATATAAGAAGTGTGTATTTTGAAAGTATAACAAAAAATAATAATAATAAAAATCAACAGAGAAACTAGAGTCGTGTGAAAGTGTAAAAGGAAGGAAAAATTGGAATTCTAGTAATTTTGTGCGGACGGAGATTACACATTAAACTTATGTTTAGTTTAAAAATATTATTTTGATCCTTGAAGTTATTAATGAAGATATACGTTGTTATGTGTGTTTAAATTATGAATATATCACTTTCCATATCTTTATTTTGACTATAATTATGATTAGAAAGAAAATGACATTAAAAGTGTAATATACAAATTAAATTCGTTACTAATGTATTATAATTAGTAGTTGATATTTATATTTAGAACTCTAATAATACAAACAAAGAATTGGAGCACTCAATCCATATTCATTTAAGAGAAATGTTAAATTTATCGAGAGGTTTCTTTACTCTCTTTTTTTATACATTTATTACTTTTTAATAAGATCTCAACAAACATGTATTAATGTCTTATGACTTGTAGATAGTTCTTTTTTAAAACATGTGATAACTTTTTGTTAATGAAAATAATTTATTTTAAATATGTTTTTAATCTATAAACTTGGATGTAAAATTAGAATTTGTTCATGTTTTCAATTTTGCCAAAATTAAATAGATATAATTATTTTAACTCAAGACGTTTTAGGTTGACTCATGAACTATTTAGACTATTTGATACATTTCAACTCAAATGTTAACCCAAGACACGGTTTAACTCGTAAAGAATAAGTTCATGTCGTTGAGTTAAAATGACTATATTCATTTATTTTTTAAGTTTGGATACCAAAATGTATCAAAGTTTGAGACAAACAAATTATAATTTCTTATTTAAATTTAAGAACTAAAAACATATTTACCAAAATAATTTTTATACTAAACAAAAATTTGTCTATCACATTATTATAAATTTCAAATATTTTTCCAAAGATAAAAACAAAAGAGTGTAAATATAATATATAATAGGTAAGTTTGCTTGTGTTTATTTAAATTTCAAAGTTTGTTATTTTAAAATTAGTATTTTTTTTTAATTGCTAAATTTGTTGTATAATCACAATTCATTCTCTACATTATGTGTATTAGTTCAAATAATTGTAGATTTGTGTTATGTATGTTTAAGATGATTTACACTTCGATTAGAAATTAATTTTAGATATAAAAAATAGTTAGTCACTAGTGACCAATTTACAAAATTAGAAATTATTTGTTACCAAAATAGTCGCTATTATAAATAAAAAATTATAATTGGTCACTAAATTGACAACTAATTAATTAGAGACCAATTTAGTAACTAATTCATTTTGGTAGTCAAAATCTAGGTAGCTAATTTTTAGTAACAAATTTCCTTTGGTAGCTAAAATTATGGTAGCTAAATTTAAAAACCAATTTAGTGACCAATTATAGTTTTTGATTCATAATCATGGTGCCAGAAGGGTTTTTCTCCTCCATAAAGGAGTTTCTTCGATAGTAACACCTAGAGTGTACAATGTGGGTCAAAACCCGTGGGCTAACTCGACCCACCACGGGTTTGGGCTGGGTTGGGATGCAATTTTTTTACAAATTTCAGTACGAGTTAATTATTTACTCGACCCACCAAGAACTCGACTCACCCCGGGTTGAACTCGAGGTGAGCCGAGTTGGCTCACCAACCCACCCGTAGATAAAGGGTCACACAATTTCTTTTGTATTTGGTTTGGGTTGGGATGTTTTTTTTCAGCCAACATATTGGGTTGGCAAATGCAAACCTAATATTTTTGTGATTTTTGTTTGCATTTGGGGTTGAACATTATTTTGGATTGTATTAAAGTTTATTTAAATTTTAATCACAATTATAATTTAGTTTTTTTTTACTGAAGAAAAAAATTGTATTTTTTTAATTAAGTGGGTCAGTAAGCCAACCCATTTAACCCACCAACCTGAGATAGGTCGGGCCTATTTTAATTTTTCTTGACTCGTTAATAAGTGAGTCGGATTAGGTTGGTTCACTAAATGGTCAACCCATAATGAATTGGGTCGGATTATCCGTTTTGAAATTTCTAGTAACATTGATAAGGGTGGAGGAAAAGTATGATCCCACAAATTCACTCTTAACAGAAAAAGAGTTTTTGTGGCTCTTAGGTGTAGAGTCTTGATCAATGATAATAATGTTTTTTATAAAAGAACTTTCAAAACTTATCTTTACAATATTTGTTAAACTTATTAGACCATCCACAAATATCTAATTTCACATATAAAATATGTGTCTTATTATTAAAGACGTGTGTTGAAGATCAATTTACATTTATAAGTTAATTCTCGGTACAAACTAGATTTATAAAAAAGAATTAAGCTTAAACTCAATTCATAATAACTATCAAAATACATTATAAAAAGTTATATTTAAATGCCAGAAAAGAGATGAAAAAAAATTGTAAAATGAACCCCAAAAGTTTATATATCGAAAACCCAAATCATCTTGTTCATACCCTATTTTTAACCTCATATTCATTTAACAATTTAATTTCCTTGGAGAAGGAAATAACAATTGTCTTAACCATGTGTCGTTTTAGGTTTTATGAAAACCTCTCGTTGAAAACATTAATAGTATCTTTTGCAACGATTATATGTCCATAAATGAGTAGTAAATAGTTGGTCCTTAACGTAGATAGAGAAACAAAGAAAATAGTTAGTCATACATATTTTTCAATAAAATATAATATAATTAAATTTAAAGTATTTACATTATTATCGTTGTCCAATCAATTACCAAAAAGAGGTTCTTCTATGCATAGTTGGGGTGTTCTCCTATCTTGTCACCCGAATTTGCCTTTGTTGATTTTTAGTGGTCCTTTCGTATGATCATTTAACTCATTTTTTTTATCTATTTTTATCTTATTTATTTAATTAGATCATCACATTACATTATTAAAAAAAATAAAAATAAATCATTTAATAGTAATTAAAATAATAAATTAAAAGTGAATAAAAAAATGGATTAAAATATCATTTTCCTTCATAAAACTATACTCATTATACACGTATACAATTACTTCATTCATTCATAAATAAATAAATTAACTAAATTGATAATAATTATAATTTGACTGACAAAGAAAGAAAGAAAGTTATTGATATTATCATTTCAATGCAACAACGGGTGCTTTTTAATCCGATACATCTAGGATTAGGATTAAATTAAATATATTTTTAAGTACGCAAAATTAAATTTCCTTCTTATTCAAAATTTTGATAATGATTATCATTAAATTTTAAAAATAAACTAATATAGTAATTGATTAAACTGTATATAATATATCAGAGAGATGGATGAAAATTAAATTAAATATATTTTTATTTCTTTTGTAAAGTACACAATTTAATATTAATAAAAAACATAAAATTAAATATAATAAAGAATAAAAAAAATATTAAAATATTTTTTTTCAAATTCTTTTGAATTTCTTAAATATTGTACTCATATCTCATTGTCACATATATTTTTTTTGTTTTTAACAAAACAATTGTTCTCTTCCATTGTTAAAGAAAGAAAATAATTTTATTTTGTCTCATTTGATAATAAAATATTAGTTTAATAGTTAGTATTATTTTTTATCTCATAAGATTTTTGTATATTAATTTTTTATGAATATAGAAGGAAACATTATATATTATGTGTTTTTTCGTATCTAATTTTTTATTGTGACTTAGTTATCATAAATTTTTCTTTTAGTTATTGTATCTCTTATTTTTTTTATTAGATTATGGTAAATTATTTTTTAGTCTTATTTTTTTAAAA
>Ga0214542_1004867_pt1 | contig 26131 bp, 10 predicted proteins | sample CNSS1metaG_FD_160096 | JGI IMG/M metagenome (GOLD analysis project Ga0214542, IMG submission 160096) | Root nodule microbial communities from cowpea collected in UCLA plant growth center, Los Angeles, California, USA - CNSS1 | ecosystem: Host-associated > Plants > Roots > Nodule | place: USA...
TATATATATACTTTTAGAGTATTTTAAATACAATTATTTAATATTTCGTATGTTCTGAATTAATTGTTTTCTAGGTTTAAATATTCTTATTTGTTCTTTGTTATATTTTTATTTATTTTGAAGGTATTAGTTGAAGGATGACAGTTGGAAGAGAGTTAGAAACTTTCATTTAGATCAAAATATAGAAACGAAGCTTGTTGTTTGAGTTTTAAGCTGTACCAAATTGGGCGGTTTAGGCCTCTCCTTCTATAATAGGCAAAAAAGTTATGGATTGCTTTAATTCACTTATCTTGTTAGTAGTTTAAGTTAAAACTAAGACGACAATTCCTTTAAAAGCTTCTCACAGTAAAAAAAAAGGTATAAATTTAGCTAATCGAGTCCATAAGAGTTGACTTAATGTGGGTGAGTTAAAAATGAGTCACTTTAATCCGATTTATTTTTTGTGAGCCAAAAAATTTTGTGATCTGATTCAACCTATTCTAGGTGGATTAGTGGTTTGTCCTCCTTAAAGATATTTTTGTTTTTTAATTCATTTTATATATTGGGTTGATTACAATCAAAATTCATTGAATTAACTCGTTATCTTATATAACAATATAATCAAAATGTTCAACTATTTTACTACACATTATTATAAAGATAGTATTAGAAGATTAAAGTGTTAATTTACATAACATGACAAACAAATAAATTAAATATCCAAAATATTCAAACATTATTGAATATCTTTCTAGCATTTAAAACAATGAAACTAAAAATCTACATTATTAATAGTAGAAAATAATTATAATAAAAATAACTTGTGAAAAATGGTAAAAAACTAATAAAAGATCGTTGTTGGTCAGTTGTAAGTGAACAACACTTTCAACTTGACTTAAATCAGTTTAACCCATAAGTTAAGTGAATCGATTTAACTTGAACTCGTGGTGAATCGGGTTGACTCATGAGTTGAAATCTATTTTAACTACGATGGTGAGTTAATTAATGATTAATTATAAATTAAATCATATATTTTGTGATCGTAAGTGTTCATTTGAATTTAAGTTCGTTTTTCGCTTCTTGTTGTTAATGATGAGCATGTCTCAAGGTTTATATTGAGATCATGTTTGGTTTAGCTACCAAAGATGCTCAAAATACATGATGTTAGGAATTCAAGTGTGAGTCTAACTTCCATATTGGCTAAAAATGAAAAAGTAGAGCACTATATAAAGATAAAGACCCATAAATCCATTGTCTTAAGATTTTAGATTGAGAGTGGTGTTAGTACCTTATATGGTTGGACTTAGCTCTCATTGGTGTTTGATCTCCCCAGTGATACCCCTCCTTATAATCCTAACACATGATTTGTACAAGCTGCAAAGAATAGCTTCACCGTTGGACATGGATTTCAATGCAGTGTATGCTTGTTTAAAATGGTAGTCAAACATACACTAATTACATTTGCCTTCTTTATTTCATTAAAAACTTATATTTGAGTAAAAGTTTCACATTTTTAAACTACGGCAACATTCTTTCTATTATTGTTTCCTTTTCTTACTGATGTACCAATATTTTTTTCATTTATTAAAGCGACGTAAAGGAAAGCGGAAATTATTAAAGAAAAGGCGATTATTTGATTCCCAAGATCGTACTAATAGTCTCTCAATTTTGATGATATAGGAGAAAGCATAGCTTTTTAATTTGATTGTCCTAGTTTTTCACAACCTTTCATTTACCAGATGTTGGATTTCTCCCTGTGGACCAATGTAGCTACCATATTTCCTACTTTAGCTATTCGCCTATGGGTTTTAGGCAGTTTAGATCGATTATTAGACAAAAATAATTATCTTATCTCTAATCATAAAAGGGAACTATAGTTCAATTTTAATTAATTAAGAAACATCTAATCTTTTTTAATCAGAATTGGATGCACTATTTAGTTATTTTTACCTTCTTTTTGGTTTATCATGAAAAACACATATATATGAGTTAAAACTAGATATATGCACAATAAATATAATAAGTGAAAGAAAGAAGCTTGCCCAAATTATTACATATACATGATCGCCTTTAGGTCCCAGCACTCAAAATTATAAAGAGTTAGTTAAATATGTTAAGGTTTCTAAACAAAGTGGAAATAGGTTAGAGTATCTCAACATAAGAATAAAATACCTTTTTGCTAAAAAAATGTTTCTCAAAAAATAGACACATAAATTCAAGAATACTTACAGCAAATTCGTACCCCTCGATCATTTCTTGTTTTCTTACGTCTGTTCTCTCTCTATATTATATAACAATTGGTGAGATAAAAAAAATTCAAAACTGACGAATTAATTACAAAGAAGACTTTGATGCTGTAACTGCATGATATGATTGATTTAATTAGTTTCTGAAATCACATCTAAAGTTTAATCCAGTTCAATCATAAAACTTAGTTATTTAGAATTTAGTTTTGTTTACCGTGCTCGTTGGAGCGGTCTATATATGAAATCTCTATCATCTTTTAATTACTTACCAACAAAAGAAAATGATATATATTTTGATAAAAAAAAAAAAGTTAACAAACAAGACATAGAATACGATTATTCGACATGATGTGGTTTTATAATTAGAAAAACAAGGGAAAAGACAAATAGTGAAAACTTGTGATTCTGTCCTTGGTTTGAGATTAACAGCAGCTAAGATAATGCAGATAAGGGAAATTAAAAGGTAGGTTGAGATATAATGATAGAGAAAAAGATGGTTTTAGTGTAAGTAAGTGAGATGCATAAGTATGAAGGAGCGCATCACTGTTGCCAAAAGTGGAACCAACATCCTATTATGGTCCGGGGCTTCTTTGGTGTTTGGCTTTATTTGCAGAACAAGAGTGAAGCTGTTTTCACGTGCCACCCAAAAAAGCAAAGCGTACGCACCAAACTTTTGTAGATTTAAGTGAAAGAACACAAGCGTACAACCATGTAAGACAAAGCGTACATCCTAGTTTTCCATGGTGGACACTACTACCTTCAAATCCATGCTCATCATTGATTCTAGTGTTTCACCCATTCAATATGCAACCTATTCGTAATTGTTTATTTTTCTCATCAACATTCTGATACATCGAAAAACAAGCAGTTATATGTGCATAATTGGAGAGGATAGCATAAAGTGGAAGAGAAGGGTAAAGAATATTGGGTGGCAAAAGAACAAATGTTCCATTTACGTGGGGGAAGCTTTGCATCAGAGCGCAATATCCATGAAAAGCAGAAGCTGTGGGCATAAGTAGCTACATGGTTCAGCTTAAAGAGGGAATAACTTTGACTGCACAAAAGAACAGAGATATTGGTGGAGTCCGAAAATAAATTGATTATGGTATACATGGTTTAAGTGGGGAAAAAAAAGAAAAAAGAAGAAGCATATTGTGATACAAAGTGGAAGGAAGCAGGCCTAGAGAATACCCCACAGAGAGAAAGAAGAAAAAAGAAAGTATAAAAACAGCTTTATGAGGAATAAGAGGATGAGGTTGCATGATTGAACTCAACTCTACACTCTCACTCTTCTCCTTCAAATACACTTCATTTTAGTTGTTGTTGTGGTGTAGAATACGGTTTAGAAGAGGATGATGAGTGGTTTACTTTTGAAGAGAGTGAGAAAAAGTTTGCGGTGGAAGGTGGTGGAAGTGGAGGAGGTGGTGGGAATAATTATAAGAACAATAATAGATTGCAAGATATATAGATAGTTATAATCATTCACTTTCCTCTTTGTCATCACTTTCTAAGGCATGATTAGAAAAAAGTTCACCAATCTTCTCCACCTTCCTTCTTTCTTCCTCTTCCTCTCTCCCTTTCTCAAGTGCCTCAAGGAAAACATATATAAAACTTTGCTTTCCAACTACTTCAATATACAGCCACAAAAGTTTCAGATATTCCTCACTATTAAACTATTAATTAACTAAAAACAATAAAAAGCTTATTTGTCTCTTGCTTTCATGTTACAAAACATCCATATCCGCCTACACCTTGGCTAATCACTTCTTCAAACTCATTTTCTTAATCATGCATCTCTCTTACCATTTACGCGTTATTCCTATAGTAATTATAGTCTTCTGTTTTTATAAATAAAGCTTCATTTTAAAACTAATGATTTCTGTTTTCGTTCTTCTTAGCAGTATATTATTCAAAATGACAAGTATTTTCCATACCCTATATTCGTGAAAATGGTCTTCATGCAAATGTTACGGACTTTTATCCGTTTTCGTGGCATTGTCTTTTTTATCTCTTCACTCTTTTTCTTTTTTTTTTTTTCTCTCCCTCTCTTTTCATGATGGAAGGAAGGAAGGAACAAGGCTGTTTCACTTAGCCCAACAAGTAGAATTTACAAAAAATAAAAAAAGAGTATTAATTGTTGCAATTGGATCAGTAAATGGGGAATGGAGCTTCTTCAATCACCTTCTATACCCCCAAATATTGATTAGGTAAAATAGGAAAATGATTTTTTACTATTAAAATTTTTACAACTTTCTCTCACAATTTTAGGTGTCATCTTCTAAGTGGTTTTTTATTTGTCATTTTTCTTATTTCAATATTTCAAAATCACTTAGAAGATGACACCTCATGTTATAAAAGAAAGTTGTCAAAATTTAGTAATCAAAATATCCATAAAATAAAAAGGATAATGATATTTTTAACTCACAAACCCCACTCCCCTTACAGTACACCCTCACACACCGCATTTCACGTTTCTCAGACACACCCCACACAAACAACAATCCAACTAACAAAACAATCGAACGTCCCACAAAACGGATATGGAGAAATACGGTAAATTGTTTTTGAAAAATACAGATTTCAAAATCCAGTGAAGGATTCTACTAAATTTCGAAATCTAGTTAATGAAGGGTAGGAAAAATAAAAAAATTTGAAATTCTAAAAATACTTAACCAGAGTTTAAAATTCAAAAAAAAAATATTTCAAATCAAAAAATGTGCAGAAGAAGTGTGAATGATATAATTGGCAGGAGTGAAAAGTTTAGAAGTGCAGAAGAAGCCCTAAAGAAAATTGGGGTTGATTGAACCTAGTTAGCCCGACCCATCTCATCATTAGCTCCCACTTCGTATTGGCCTTTCACGAATCATGCCCAAAGAAAATGTTCACTTTTGATTTCCCTATTATGTAGCTTCGATCGAATTGGATAGGTTCCGAAGGCACTGTGCTAGGAATGTGTGTCAAAAGGAGAAGATGAGGAAGGGGTGGTCTTCTGACCAAGGTTTCAAAATGCCGTTTCAACTCACATTTTCACGTTTTGATAACGATTTTCATTTAATTTTACTGAACGCAAGATTTATATTTTCTTATTTACTCTTTTTTAGTTATATTTTACAACAGTCATACTTTAAAACCTTAAAAAAAAGCACACCATGTTCTCAGTTTTCTTTATTTGAGCATGTTAGGTTTTTTCTTTTTTCCGATTTCTTAAGTTATATTTTAATTTGTATCACATATTTTATCAATTTTTAAGTAATTATTGTATATATTTGGTCCGACTAACAAATATCTTTATTATGTATTACGGTCTAACAAGATTCATTTATTTTTATTTACATAAAAAGATATTATGAAATATATTTATTTGTACAAATATTCATATATTAATAATATATTTGATTAAATTTTGGTAGTTTAATTATGATATAATATTTCTTAATATCATATATTTACATAATATTTAGTATGTTGGATAATGTATCATATTATTGTTATTATTTCGCCAATTTAACATATTAACAGTAAGTTGTTATATTTGTTTATATTATTTAATATTTTTTTAATATTATATATTTTTATCAAAACAAATCATAAGAATTGTGAAATCTTATTAATACACATAGTATTTCATCAAAAAATACATTATCTTATACTTATAATAACAACTCCCATATATTTATGTATGCTCCTGGTTACTAATCAAGTTTCGACATGATAAAATGAATGAAAATATAATTTTTCTCTCAGGTATAAGAAATATTTTCTTACATAAGAATCGTCCTAAAATTGAATTTTTGTCATGACATGAAGTTAATTTATGTTTCTTGTTGTAGACCACGTGACAAAGAGAAAAGTAAAAATACTCATTAATATTTTGTTAGGTCTAATTAAGTAATGGAGAAAGTTATTGTAGAAAAAAATAGAGAATATTGCTTATAAATATATAGAAAATTGAGAGACATCATCTTATCACTTCAGAAAAGTATTAGACTATTATATATAAAAAAGGGATGATTATCTTAATAGAAAGAAGAAAGTATTTACCTCTTGAATTACAATGTCTAACTTTCAATGTACATTATAAGTAATGTACGTATTTTGGAAATCAGATTTTTCACGTTTAATTTTATGAGAATATCCATCTCCTATTAGCTTAGTTTTGACTTTTCTCACCATCTTGTAAATGGGAATCAAGGCTTTTTTCTTTTTTTTCTTTTTTGTCTACGAGAGGATTGGAAAATTGTGGAGAAACCTTTGCAATGGTAAGAGTTTCACCTCATAATATTCATCATGCCCACGTTGATGAAAGAAAGGAAAAGTAATTATGGGTGCTAAGTTGTAAATAATAATAATAATTAAAAAAGAAATCGCATACTCGAGAATCCAGTACCTATGATTCTTACATCTGTATAATATATTCTTGAGTACCTAGTTATCCGTTCTGCATAAATCCAAACCGAGCAGTATAAAAAAATTTCAGAATCGAAAACAAGCCTTGTTAACTTGAGTTAAGAAACTGCTCCTTCATCCAAACCAATGCATCACCTAAACCGGGTGAAAATTGGCTTTTAGATAAATAAACAAAATGATATAACAAATTCGAGGGAAGGAGGGTAGGGGAAACTTTCAGTCAGGTACAATTTACTAGGCTACAGATAGGGAAAAAAAAAGTATGATGACAAGGCAGCAGCAAAGCACCAGAATTTCCTGGGTAAATTGTGCATTTTTCACTTCATGATGATGATCATGGTAATTGCCTGAGGATAGATAGAGTCACAGACATCATGTAGCCAAGCCTGTTGTCTTACAAATAGGACACAGATTCTTATGCATTAGCCACTGTTTGATACAGTCACTATGGAAATCATGGCCGCAATCAAGCGTTCCTATATCATCTCCATCACCATAATCCTCCTGCACTCAACGTAATCAAGTGATGAGACTTGCGTAAACAAGCATGCAGGGAAATTTAAATTAAGTCAGCTAACCAAGTTCACCTGACAAACACAACAGGGTTCTGCATCAATCTGAGTTTCTTTTTCAACCGAGTGTTTTTTCTGTTTCAATAATTTTAATACGGCTTCCTCACTCAATCCAGTACTCACATTTCCAATGCGCTCTTCCAGAGCCAATAACTCCTGTTGTTGTCATAAATGTCAAATAGAAACTCTCTAAATGAACAACCAATTTGAAATATAATCAAAGGATAAAAAAACTGAAACTATGATTGAATTGATATACTAATATTTTCATGAAATTTTACCTCGTAAGACATGTTATCAACATCAAGTCGCATATCTCTGTGTCGATCATGAACATCGGCGGCTATTCCAGAAAGAAACGACTGATGATCAAGGATCACAACGTCCTGTCACAAAATGAAGACATGGCCCCTTACACTAAATTGGGATTATGAACAGATAAAAATTCATAGTAGCTACATCAAATTACGAGCTAACTTATAATTTGACTACTAATACATTAATCTTTCTAAAGACTGAACTCCTCACTATGGCATCCAAACTAACACTTTAGAGGAGGTCTTAACATCAGCCCAAAAGTGATCTAACATACACAAATTCAAATCTTTAGGCTTACGGGCAAGAAATGAGGATAAAGAAATGCAAGCCATATCAAAACCCTTTTGGCCAGACATTGCAGAGATCAAATAAGAGGCTAAGAAAGATCCAATTTTTACCAAAATTGGGGAAAACATAAAAAATGGTCTGGACTTATATATCCATGCCATGCCTTATGTGCTTTTGTTCTAAACAGTCAAAGTCTTGGGCAAATTTTATACTTTGGACTGAATATTGATATAATACCAGCATCCAAGAATCTGCACAATGCATCCCATCTGAAGTGGTTTATGAAAGACCAACACCTTCTTTGGCTAAATTTGCTCCTAGAATGAGTGGAAGCAATTGCACAAGATTTTCTGAGCAGAGATGAGGCTTTAAAGCAACGCAAATACCATTTACAGAAGGCACAAAATCAGATGGCTCACTGTGCAAATAGACAAAAGAGCTTCACAGGTTCAATCAGGAGATTAGGTCTATCTATCTCAAATTCAGACAAGTTTCGATTCCTACCAAACTACATCCCATGTTGGCTGCTAGATATTATGAACTGTATTTGGTATTAAAAAGGAATGGTACAATAGCCTTTAAACTACAACTTCTAGAACAAGCCAAGGTGCACCCAGTCTTTCATGCATCACAGTTTAAGAAAGTAATAGTGTGTCCAGTTGAAAAAGAGCTTCTAACTCAATTACAAGATACAATAGATAATTACCAGCTACTACACATTTTGGGAACAAGGACAGTCAACCATTCCAGGTCAGAAACATCTCGATAGTTGGTCAAATGATAAGTAATGCCCCCACAAGAAGCTACTTGGCAAGATATTTCTTCCATCAGAGATCAGTTTTCCATCTTTCAACCTTGAAGACAAGGTTGCGATGGAGGAGGGAAGTATTGTTGGATATAGGAGAAAGGAAAGATTAAATTAAGGACATATATATTAGTCTGTTATATATGTTAGTGTTATTTGGGGTTCTTTTCTGTTTTCTGTTACAGCTTATTAAGGAAATGTATTTTCCTTTAATAGTGACCTGGTTTCACCAAAAGGAGGTCAGGAATTTTGATTGTGTAAACTGAGATTTCAAGGGTACAAAAGGAAAGTGCTCCTTTTGGGAGTAAACCTATTTACCTTATTCGTTTGTAATTCTTGATACTTGGAGAAATAAGTAAGTAATTCGTGATATATTTATGGGGGAGGAAGGAGTATTTGTTTCCAAGTTGCACTATGGCAATCTCAGAGAGTGAGCCCAGCCTAACACAAACAATGCGTGAAAAGTGACATGAACAGCAACACAGCACGAATAGTGTCAAACAGGTCTAAATCGGCATATATGCAATGAAGGCAATCCATAGTTGTAATAAAAGAGAACATTTCATATGCAGAAGCAAAGACTGAAAAACCAAGAGGTACAGTACCAACTTGAAAACTGGAGATTTGAAAGAAGGAAACTTAAGTAATTTTATTTCTAATATAATGATTAGAAAATCAAAGAAATCACCCCTACATATACAGTCACATTTAATTCACAAACCTCAGTAGGAGTGTACACAAGGCAAGTTGGGTTGGGTTTCTGCTTTATTATTTGTAAGACCCAATCCAACCCAACCTTAACCAATTAGGTTGAGTCAATTGGATCATTGGTTTCAAATTCTTTTCTTTTTGTTAAAATTAGTAATTCCAAAACATTCTTTGTTAAATATTTTAGAGCAATTGCTTTTACAAATAGACCTATATTATTTAATATTTGATAAATGGAATAATACAATATTTCAAAAAACACAATTTAGTCAAGAGAATAATGAAGTAAATTGAATAATAGCTATATTACTATTATTATTTAATAATTTTGGTCGAGTTGGGTTGGGTTTGACCTAATCGCAAAGAAAACCCAACCCAATTGCAATGAAAACCACTCAATTTGTTAGGATAGGATTATCTGATCCAACAAAACACCCCTAAACCTCAGACTAAAACTCGTCATTTCTCAAGAGGCTAACAAATTGTACAAGCTAATTAAAGAAAGAAATTGAATTCAATAATTACAATTAATTATACTATATAAAAATAATTCTAAGTTTGTTAAGGGGTTGTTGTAGTTAGAAGAGAGTTTAATAAACTGTGGTGACAGTTAGTTAGGCTGCAAGAATAAACAGGGAAAATTAGAGAGGGGTGGGACAAACTTGTATTTCAGGAAAAGGAGGGAGAGAGTCCTGGATCTCTCGAACATCCAGGAACTCACCATTGTTTTCAGATTTTCCAGTTCTTGGTATTGAACCCTCATTAGTGTTGGATTCGGAACTAGGGTTGATTAATACAGATTCATTATTTTGCTCACAATATTTCATACTGCTCTATTAGAAACATCAAGACATACTAATAATGTTTAAAATTTTGCATTCTTCCAATTTTTCTCAAATAAGAATTTTATCATTATTACTTGCAACCTTTGGACAGATATGGACAGAATATACCTTCCAGAATCCGAGTGTATGTCCAAACAAAATCACAAATAAATCAACATCGTTGTAGGCCTGTTAAGGGTCAATGTGACAACTCAATCCTCGCTGCTAAACAACGGGACAGGTAATTATATTTTTTGTATTAGATCTGTATAGGGATTAAACAGCCTTTGAAGTGTTTATGGCATCAGAAAATCAGATAAAGGCAAAGAAAGTAACATCTATCTGTCAATATACACCATTAATTTAGAATAACTGACCTCGAATCGCACATTGCCACCTCTACGCATAATGCCCAACACATTGCGGAGCTGCATCATGGAAAAAAATGTCATGCAAGAGAATAGTTATTCAGAAAAAAAAAAATACAGCAACTTTTAAGAGTATTTAAATAACAGCTTAAATATTGTCAGAAGTCAGAATAGGACATTGGTGAATATGTTGTTTTATTAGCTACTGAAATAGTTATTCCTTTCTAATCATGCTATTAGGAGTATATTGTTAGTATTTAGTAATCTCTGGGAAAAGATTTTTACTAGCTTTATCCTACTTCGGATCTTTATGAACATTATAAGGTAGTTATTGATGTTCAATACCATTGAAGCATTGGAACTACATCAAACTATTGTAGATCCAAAAAGAGCGATCAAACCAAGTGTTATAGCTAGAGCAACTAAACATAGGAGTAAATGTTATCAAATTTGCTCCTAGACTCAGTTTGTTTGTCAGAAATCATTATGAACGGTTAAATTTTAGATCACCTCCTTCAGCCAGGAGTTTGCTTTAAATAAATTTGAAGCCAAATATTGTTCATAGCATAGAGACAAAAAGAAAATGAGCTTGGCTAAGGTTCATAAGAAATAACAATAGGCTACTCATCAGCCTCACATACCATGCAAACCGAATCTTCAGAATTGAAGCTTCAATTTTTAAATAGACAAGTATCCACTTAAACAATTTCTGAAACAAAAACTAAAATTTCAAAGAAAATGGTGCCAATCACTTGATGCCTCCAAACACTTGATATAATCATTAAAGCAACAATCTTTACCAGCACAAAAAAACTATGATTATTGAAACACAAGTAAAAAGACAGTTAAATACAAACCTCAGATACTAGTCTACTACTCCCTTCACTTGCAACAGCCAGAGTACGCAGTGAATAAGGAATTCCAAATTCACTTTCTCCTTGCCTATCCATCCATGGAGATGATCTTGGATTTGCCCCAGTCCCAGATGATAATGGCCTTGGTTCAGAGGTTGAAAGACCAGAACGCAAGGAAGAATAAGCATTGCTTGGATTTCCAATAGGATCAGAACCAGGAGAAAACAAGGACCGACGGACATATTCAGATAACCTCCGTGGATGTTGTGGAGGATTAGGACGAGATACCCAATTCGAAGCAGGAGAGGGATTGGTAGCTGGATTGGATCCAGTCCGTGATGAAGACGCGACATTTCCTGGAATACTTAAATTTTCACTACTTGAACTTGAAGCTCTAACTGTTGGATTTTGAACCAAATTTCTTAAATCAGTTGCAGGTACAAAGACAGGATGTTCCAAAATATTTCTAGACATTCGCCTTGAGCTTGCATCTTCTTGGTCTCTGTCGGCACATATAACTGGGTTTGATGCATGGATATTTCTTGAGCTAGAACCACTATTCCATCTAAACGATTGCCTATTCCTAGGCAAAGCAGGAACATGGATTACAAGTGGCTGGCTTTGAGGAACCACGTTATCTATTGGTGGAGCTGATCTCAAGTTCAGAGAATTATCAACGGAATGAAACCTTTGTGATGCTTGAGAGGATGAAGAAACACCAGACTGCCTAATCGTGCTCCCAGTTGAGAATGCAGCTGCAGGAACAGAATTTTGTTGACTCAAAGGATTTAACCTCAACCGGAAATTCCTGTGAAAGCTTTCTGAGCTTCCTGCAATGTTTGAATCAGGAACGTTTTCAGATGCTTCATTCCCCATTCCCAGGCCAAGTCTTGCATTTACCTGCTCTGAGGATACAGCTCTATTTGAACTACTTCCAGCATTATCCTGAGTAGGAATCGCATGCCAAACACTACCATCTGCATGCTGATTGTAGCTAGAACTTCCAGCATCTGAAGATTGTCCATTATTTCCTTCAACAGCCTTTCTTTTACAAGAGACTCGTCGAGTATCAAGAGAACTTGGCCTACCATCAGAACCTTCTACCAGGAATCCATTATTTGCAGATGGAAGCAAAAAAGAACCAGATCCAACATTAGATGGCAAGCACTCATTTGATGACCCACTAGACATGTTTAAGTTCGGGAGCTCCAGATGTTGACTATTATCATTGCCACTATCCGCTAAACCTGCATTTAGGTTGAGATTCTGGGACGTTAAACGAGTCTCGGGATTGCGCATGTACATAGGACTTGTATTATCATTGTCTAGAGAAAGTGTATTGGTTGGTTCAAGGTGCCTTTCTTCTAGACTTGCACCAGGCAACGCACCAGCAGTAATGGTTGATGTCCATCCAAGTTCTCGTTTTTGCTCATTATTGTTAATCTCATTTGGGGTATTGCTGGAACTTGGCTCCCCTAAACTCCATCCACTAAAATTTTGCCATTCATGATTAATAGAATTCACATAAGGTGAGTTCATATCACCGGGAGAAAGTATATAATCAGGTATTTGATTTTCTGCAGGATTCACATTATTCCAGCAAATCTGCTGATCCACAGTCGAATTACCTGGCGTAGAGCCACAATCAAATTCTAAGGTTTCTGGCATTGGACCAACTGTACCTCTCTGCCCTTGCATTGAAGGAATCTATTGATTTCCCACACAATATAATTAAATATATGAAATTAATCCCTCAATAAACCACCAATAAGTCAGGCACTAAACTTGGCAGCGCTGTTCAACAGAGCAAGAAAATGTTCATCAGGAAAACTCAACAACAGTCATGCAAGAAAATGTTCATGTAAGATGTAAACCACATATGCTTCAGTAAAACCTAAAGATATAAACAAAAGTATCAGAGTATAAGGCAAACTCAACAATTAAGAAACAAAATTACAAAAACAAACAAACCTCAAGGTCATCTATTAATAAAGTCAATGTGTAACTAAGAAGCCAATGTGTAGATGCTTCTTAATCTTATGCCCTAACCTTCTCAATTGGCGTACAGAACAGGTATGCAGCACCCAAATCACTAGCACCACCACTCAATCCTTGATAATCAGCTCAGAATCTTGCAGTAACAATCCCACTAATGCAGCATTGCCAAATGATTAGTCCCAGAAATTCGCGCACTGATAAAATAAACGAAACCTCAACAACAAAGTACAACTCAACGAATAAAATCGGGAAAAACACATAAGCGAATTTTTTCATCTCCATGACAACACCAAACTGGTTCAACAGACACAAGTTGAATTTATGCCGACTCGAGAAAACAAAAACCAACCAGAAGCCCAGTTGAACAACCAACCCTCCTCAAAGTTCTCCTCCAAATAAGAACATGAAGATTCAAACTTTATAAATTTCTAAAACGAACCAAATCATAAGTAATCTGAGCACCAAAAAAGATAGGTTAAAGGGGAGAAACTCACCAGATGAAACAGAAAACGGCCGATCTAATTGGATAATCAAGGTATGAGTGGGTCAGAATAATTAGAGAAAGAAAACGACCATATTGGAAGCGGGGTGCTTTTTATTCGATTTAATGTTCCCTTTCCTCCTGGTAGAAAACTAAGAAAGGCAAGAACACAGTGAGAAAAGGGGAGAGAAGAGAGGGTGTTGGATGGTGGAGATATCAAAATCAGATAGAAAACTGAACAAAAAATAAACAAGAATAAAATAAAAATGTATTGCAATGAGGACAGAAATCTTCAATTTACAAAACAATCCAAAGGATATGTATTAGTATATTAATTTAAATTAGTGTAAAGCTCTAGCCTCAAAAGAAGGAAGATAGAAAATGGAAAAGGTAAAAGAATTACATGGCTAATTAACAGTAATAATTAATAATTAATAATTAATTTACTAATCAGTAATTCCGTAATGAGAAAGTGGGGGAAAGGGTGCCCTGTTTGGCAGTTTACCAATTGAAGTGAGGTGAGGTGCGTGTCTTTACTTCTGACCTTACTCAATCCATATGGGTCTGCCTCTGTCCCCAAACACAGCAGATAATAATGATGTTAATAAATTATCGGTGTTGGAGTTTCTGCCCCAATGCAATCTTTTTTCTTGTGTGTTCCCATCTATTCTATAACACGTCAAGGTCTCTTTCTCTCTCCTGCTCTATTATACCGTGTGTAGAAAAAAAAAACACAATAAGAACGAAGGAATAAAAAAAAAATATATATATATATATATATATATATATATATATATATAATATAAAGAGTTGATACCATAACAATCATCGCAACTCTTTTAAGCGAATTGAGGAATGAAATAACTGTGTTATTGAAAATTTTATTATTTTTGTTAGAAAATTTATACTAGAAGAATTTGAATTTGTAATTTTTTACGCAAAAATTATATAATAAGTAGTTATAATTTTGTCCACCAGAGATTGAATTAGCAGTTTTGTTTAAAAAAAATTGTATAAAGATTTGTAATGTTTGTCACAAAATTAGATATTAAGTAATAATACTTTTGAGCATTAGTTCAATTTATCATGACATATTTAATTTTTTGTTTTTAGTAGTGGATGTTTTTGTATTTTTCTACAGTAGAATTCGAAATGTATAATGAGAACTTAGGTTATAATCAAGGAAGATGGAGTCCTTTGGCATGCGGATTACCATTATGTGTTGCATAGGGGATAGTCTTGATATGTGTTTTTTGTACAATGACTTTATTAATGTACGTGGTTGGATTTAACTTAGTCGAAATGGTATTGGTGATAAATTTCAGTTTGAGTATAGGTGACTTGTAAATTGTAATGATATGGAAGTTGTTGATCATTCTGATGTAAACTTCTTTTGATGAATGGAGGATATGTTGGATTTTAGTGGATATTCATCAAAGTTTTATAATATGATGAAGGGAGCGTGAGAAAATTCTTATAAAAATGAAGAATTAATTTGAAAGATATCACTACATGTATTTTTGGTGTATGGGATTTGGAGTTATACGATAAGAAATAATGGTTTCCAGATTTGTTCAAAAAATATAATAAATAAATATTTACAATTTTATCCATAAAAAATGCTGGATAATTGATAAAAATTTGTCGTTTTTAGTAGAACAATAAGTAAATTAAATTATTAAATGTTTAGTAATATTTTTGTGGAGTATGCCCGGTAGAGATTGAGATGTCAAATTACTGAAAATAATTAAAATAAATAAATATAAGTTTCTAAGTTAACTACTTTGTTTTAAAAGTTTGAAGATAGAAACAAAACTATTTATTTCAAAGAAAAAAAATCTAAATTTTGTTATACGAAGTTTTCTGAGTTACTTTAATTCTTCCGGAAATAATTAAAATAAATAAATATAAGTTTCTCAATTAACTAACTTATTTTTACAAGTTTGAACATAGAAACAATTTATTTCAAAAAAAAAATTTAATTCTGTTATATGGAGTTTTTATAAGAATATAATTTTTCAAAGAAAAATAAAGAATAACGACATTAAGAAAAATCAATATTTTTTTCTAAAAAATAGAATGGGATATTCCAATCATAGAATTGAATGTGTGAAAGTATAGCATTTCATCATCCATATTAATCGGTATTATATATTGGATTCACTTCACAATTTGTATTACCTATTTTAGTTTCGCATTCATATAGTTTATTTTTCGGTCTATTTGAATAATTTCTTCTGTAAGAAGTTTATGCTTTCTATCCAAATTTTGTTTTGCCTCACAAATTTATTTAATTTTCACCTGTTTAAAATATTTTCTGATTATTTTTTCATTGATTAAGTCTTCATTTTACTCATGTTAGTATGTATGTGAAAAAAACATTTCACTACTTAATATTTTCAAGTTCATTTGAAAAATTTTACTTATCTAATATTTCTTTTAATTTGACCATAGGACATTAAATTAAAAAATATATTTATAAGTTAAATAATATTTTTTTATAATTTTGAAGATAAAAAAATTTATTTGAGGAAAATAGGTAAATCCTGTTACATTGAGTTTCTTACACGAAAATTGACTTTTTAAATAAAATTAAATAATATCAACATTTCAATATATTTGTTTTATATATGTTCCTATAATATTAAATAAATGAAGTTTTATCGTTAAATTTTGTCTCGAGTCAAAGACACTCAAAGTTTGTATTTGACTATTCTTATTTCTTATATTATTGTAATATGAGCGTTGTGAGGTTTGGGTTAAATTATTGATTTAGACAGTGTAGATGTACTCGGGGTCAAACGGGTTCAAAGGACATGAGATAGTTGTCTATGTTTTTTCTTGTGTTTATTTTATTTTTCTATTAATAAAGTGATTCTTGAGGGTTTCCCAACAATGGTATTAGTGTTATGGTTCAGTAGCATTTTTTAGTATGCTCTGTGCTGTGATTGTAAGCGTAGTTTGATCTTCCACATCAGAAAATATCAATGTCTTGTTGTTGGAGAATCATCCATGGTTGCTAAAGTTGCGATGAGAAATTTGATGGAAAGATAATTGTCAGTGTTGTGTTGACGTTGTGAATCTGCAATTAGTTTTGTGGAGGTGTAAGGACAGTGAAACATGTTGTATCTGTAGTGGAGTTCGTGTGTGACGAGATTCTCCTGGATCTGCGAAGGTGTTTCACTTTTTTCATGGTTGAAGTATGTCTAATGGCAGAGTTTCATGCGGTGCTTTGTTGGCGGCAGGACGTCATGGTGCCATGGTTGTGTTATGTCAGCAAGTGTTACGTCAGCAGGTGTTATGTCTCAGGTGGAGGTGAAGGAGTCAGACAACACGATGGTTGTGAAGTGCGAACGTTCGATCTTGGACTTTTCGTAATGTTCGATGCTTTTGCGTCGTGGGTTGTAGTATGGTTTTGTCAAAGGGTGTATGGTGTTTATGCGCGAGCATTGGTTAACATTTATGCAAGATGTGTGGTGATTATGCACGGGCATTGGTTAGCATTGATGCAGGGTGCATGAAAATTCTTGGCATAACTTAATTGGAAGGGAAAATTCTTGGGATGGTTTAATTCCAAGTGAAAAATTCTTGGAATAGTTTGATTCCAAGTGAAAATTCTTATGATGGTTTGATTCCAAGTGAAAAATTTTCGAATGGTTTAATTCAAAGTGGAAATTCTTGTGATGGTTTGATTCTAAGTGAGAATTCTTGGGATAGTTTGATTCAAAGTGAAAATTCTCGGGACGACTTGATTTTAAGTAATACTTTTCATACTGGAGTAAGATTGTTGGTATAGACAATGAAGATGTTTTTATTTTAATCAAGGTGGAATAATTCTTGGGATAACATGTCTTGAAAAGTCGCACATCGCCTGCGTAAGATAACTAAGGAGTGGGTGTTAATGAATATATATGGACTCTAAGGTCCTGTTCTTTTGAGGGGATGTATTGTTCAAGAGGATTGGAGAGGAAGGCATGGAGAGTGATCACCTTGTTCTTTTTCGGGTGATACAAGGGAATGGCAAGGATGGATTAGAGGGATGGCTAAAAAATTCCATCCCTCTACTATGGAAGAGATTAGAAGGTGATGGATACAAAGTTACCATTTTATCCTCATCATATTTATTTTGTACCTCTCTTATGCTTGTAGTTTTTTGACACGTGTTCACACAGTGCTGTCTTCTTTCTTATTTCTTCACATAAATTTATCTTTTAATTTTAGTTTTAATTTATTAATAAAAATAAATAAAATTTTAATATTAACAAACATCTAAAAATCTAAAAGTTAAAAATATATAAACAATATATAATTCTATAAAATTTGAAAAAAAGAAAAAAAATTATTAAAAAATGTTACCTATATTATTAACAAACATAATCAAATTATAAAAAAAGTATGTTCATATCAAATAAACAAAAAAAAAAATATTTCAAAGACTTAAAAACAAAAAATATATATAACATAAATAAATTATTTTTCATGTAAATATTAAATTGATAAATGTTAAATTTAATTTCATACCAAATAAATTTGATTATTCATTTTTTTATAAATATATTTACATTATTTCACACAATTAATAGAAATTAAATAAATTATTCTAAATGATTTATATAGCATTTTATATTACTTTTAATATTAGGGATATTTTGATAATCTCATTTTTTTTATCTATTAATTTTTTTTAATATGTCACATCACTCAATTCAATCACAAACTTTCACAAATTTCACTCTCTAATCTACTCTAAAATCATCTCCTAATCATTTAAAAAGAACAACATCAACTTCACCCTCTAATCCTTCCCATCTCTTCCTCTCTCTCCCCTTTTAATCCTTCCTTTTAAAAGAACAGAGCCTAAGTCTATGATATTACTTGTCTGGAGTCAAGAACACTTTAAACTTTTAATTGACTCTTCTTATTTTTCATACTCTTATAATAAGATCGTATTTTGAGATTTATATTAAATTATTACTTTGGAGGATATAAATATATTTAAGATCAACAAGATAAAAGGACACGAGAGAGTTACGTGTTTCTTTAATTTATTTCTTTATTTTATTTCCTTATTAATAAAAGGATTCTCAAAAGAGTTTTCATATATATATATATATAATATAATATGCAGTTTCAATTTATAATTTTATCTCTATTACTTTGCATTCAAATAGTTTATTAAATTTTTTAAATTGAATAATCCTGACTATTTTTTTATTTGCATTTTACTTATTTTCTTACGGACGTGAAACAAAACATATATATCTTTTATATTTTTAAGGTCATTTGAATAGTTTTATTTTCCTAATATTTCCATTAGTGTATTTTTATGGACCTAAGCTGTTTTTTTTCTTTTTTTTACTTACATGATTATTTTCATTCGTTTGAAAGATGTTTAAGCTATTTTTCCTACCCATTCAATGACATATTTTTCCCCTCATCTTGACAGTGTGTTTTTAAAAAGTTGTGTGGGTGTGTTAGTGTATATTGTAAAAAACTGACAACGAATTATTTTAGAAGACTAAAACAGTAATCATATTATTATTTTATTATTATCGATTTGCTTAATTTTCTTGTGTTATTTTAATTGAATTAAAAGTAAAATCTTTAAATATTTTATTTCTTATTTGCATGTTCTATGATATTTTTTACTTGTTTGGCATTTTTATTGCATTTATCTATGTATGATTCTCAATTTACACATGGCATGTACGGGCTTGTTGATCCACACTAAAAGTTTTTAACAAAAAAAGTTAGATGTAGAAATATATGAAAATATGTTTTTTTATGTAAATACAATATTTGATTTAAAATATTAGTCTTAAAATAAAACCTATTATTATACTAAATTTATTGTAATATAATTAAACATGTTGATTAACAAGAAAAATTTTATATGATACAAAATAATTAATTATAATAGTGACTAATTTAAATATTAATTAACAAAATTAAAAATAATTGATTATTAAAATTATTATTATTATTATGAATAGAAAATTATAATTAATTTATAAATTGGTCGGTAAAATTGAAAGTATGACGTTATATATGTATATACCTGCGACCCTTTTATTGGCGAATGTTGTGTACATGATGATATAATATATTAGGTGACAATATATTAACCATGTTTAAAGGAGATGTCATATTTTCATTGATAATTTACAATGTAAATTAAAACATTAGGAGATGAAATACTAAAGGAGGTTTATACACCAGACTTATACTTGGTGTGCATAAATTATAAATTATCTTGTTGGATATATGTGTTAGTCTTTTGTGAGACTTATTTAGTAATACTTTCGTTTAGTTGATGATGCAATGATGTAACTAATTGTTTAATTTGCTATCTGCATCGATGCTTATATATATATATATATATATATATATATATATATATATATATATATATATATATATATATATATATATATATATATATATATGTATATATGCAAGTAATGATACATGATATATACATTGTGTAAATAAATTTGTTATTAGTATATTTTTATTAAATTAATTATAAATTTATGTTTGAAAAAATTTAATTAAATTATTATTAGTAAATTATTATTACTGTGTTTGATATTAAAAATGATATTTAGAGAGTTAAAACATTTTTTTAATAAATCATAATTTTATTGAGGAAAATAAAAAGAATGATTAGTTGTTTTTAATATCTTATAATCAATTTTGATTATATACTTCAATTTTGGTTTCTATTATTTTCTTATGTCTATGTGATATCAAATTTGATTTAATTTTTTTCCTTTTATATATATATATATATATATATATATATATATATATATATATATATAACTTCAACTTTGATTTCATGTTTTTTATTTATTTATTTTTTTATGACTTCAATTTTGATTTTATTTTTTTCTTTTATTTCTATATGATTTTTCATTTATTAATTTCATTATTTGCATCTTGTTTTTTTTTATTATAGAGTTATTCTTTTTAAGGTTTTGACAAATCAAATTTTATTCATTGAATCTCATACTGTTTGTATACTGATTTTTTTATTTTCATATCTGATTCGTGTGTTTTTATTTTTTTGTGTTTTTTTATTCTATTTAATGAATTTGTATTAGGATTATAAATATGTTTATTTTGCTTAATTTTGTTCATGTATTAGGGTTTCAACTGAGAAAAAAAAATTCTTTTTTAATTTTTTATTAATGATTAATCTCAAAATAAACTTTGCAGGTTTATTAAAAAGTTGAAACTCGTCAAAAAGAAAAAGATATAAAACTTCAAAATATCAAAGTCTATGGTTGAGTTTACTTACTTGACAACCAAAATAAAATTTTATTGTTTTAACTTATTATATACTTATTTTTTGTGTTGTTTTATATATTATAATTTTTTATTTTATATAAAAATATATAAGAAAAATGAATTAAAAAATATAAATGAGTGTATTTTGAATAGACAAGATAATATAGTTACAAGTGAAAACAACAATAAAAAAGTAGTTAGTAACGATAATAAATATTATTCTCAAACTCATGATAATAATTAAAAATATATATAAAAAGATAGAATGAATTAATCTTATTATCTATTAAAAACAAAATGTTAAAATGAAACTATTTTGACAATTTAATAAATATGTTTTTATAAAAAAAAAAGATAAAAGAATAATTTTTAAATAAAATTCATCATTTTTAAGTTTCTCTTAGACCTTTCAATCTCTTATGCCACCCACCGGTAAATATTTATATCTTCTATTACCTCATTTTCGCATGTTGTTATTGCAACATATTATGATTTATACATGATATGAGAACATATAACATTACAATTGATAGTAAGGGGTCTAGCAAGTGATGAAAATTATTTACGCATACTATTTTGTAATGTATTTAAATATTATTTTGAAATTTTAATATTATGTAGTTGTATATCTATATGTACGAATAATAATTATATATTTTATATTAATTAGTTCCATTATTTTTTTTCTATCCGTTAAATTTAAAATGATAATTTTATCCATTGTAAAAGTGATTTACAAATTAAAATTCTGAAAATGTTTCTGAAATTTTTAGAACTTGGTTTTTGAAAAAAAAAAAAGGAATAAGATTTAAAATTTCCGAAACACATAAAATGTATTCTGAAATGAACTTTTTGTAACATAATTTATGGAACAAGTTTTTCGGAATTATCTCATGTAGTTCAAAACAAGTTTTTCATAAAAGCTTTCCAGAATAAGATTTTCAAAACAAATAAAATAGGTTCTAGAACAAATTTTTCATAGCTTTTTTTTCTGTAATGCTTGCTCTCTCTCTTCTTTCTCTATAACAACGATGACAGAACGACTGCAGTAGGTGTAGTGACAGGAGTGGTGTGGTGTACTAAGAGAAGGTGTTTTACTTTTTTTTTTCTCTTAATAGAGTAGTGTAATTAATAATAATGGAAATGCAAAAAGAAAAGATCTTGTAGTTTGATCAAGATTGCCTCTATTGGTCCATTAGCCCAATAAGAATTAGCACATATATAAAAAGTTCAAATATGAGAACAGGTCTTTGAAAGATGAAGTTGAACTCCAAAAAGAAAAAAGACAACAATCAAACTTACTATTCGTTTAAGAAAACTCAAAGCCCGTTTAAGCAAAGCCCATCCTTTGTATCCGAATGGGTGGTTGAAAAAAATTAGGGTTACAAAACGGTGTAGGAAGCAAAAAAAGTTGAGTTTTTTTAGACGGAGAACTCAAGCTTAGGATAGGGTTGAGAGAACGGTGTTTGGTTTTCAGTCGAAGGAAAGTGGAAATATAAAATGAGATAGGAGTCCAACATATATCTAATTTATATCATATCAAATTTATAAATTTATTTTTAAAACAATAAATTTATAAATTTTCATTTTTAAATAATTTAATTTTTTATTTTATTTAACGTGAGACTTAATTCAGACTTCTTCCCAACACTAATGTGTATTTTCTAACATTATTGATTTAAGCTCGTGGAATAATATGTAAAAACTTATAAAGACAAATTCATTCTTTCGGAAACTTGCATACCTGAGAATTCTATAGTTTGCAAAAGATGTGCGAAAAAAATATCCGGTGGTGGTGCTCGAGAAGAAGAATGCAACGATACGAAATTCAGAGAATATTCGGTGAGATTTATACATAAAAGATAGAAATAGAAAAGTTGTATAAAGAAGAAGATCCCTTAATATGTATTGTATATATGATTGACTTGAATTGAGAGGAATTATATAAGTAGAATATGTATAATTATTTTCTACAGAAGTTTTGTTTGTTTAATGTTGCATGTAAAATTGTTTTATGATTATAAGAGTTTTAAAATATGAACTAAACACATATTCAGAAAGCATCTAAAACTCTTGAAAAGTTATTAATAAATCTAAAAAAAAAAAGCAAAGTAGATGGTTGTGTCACGCACGTGAATAACATGTATGTTCTTGGTTGTTGCTGCTGTCTTTCTTGTTTAGCAAAAGGGTTCCACTGTAAAATAACAAATTGAAATGTGATTCTTGACTTTCTTTTTGAAATTTGATTCTTGACTTTCTTAAGAAAGATTTTCAAATTTAGTATATTGAACGAAATGATTTTGAAAAAATATATTTACCCACCAGAAAATAAAAGCATCATTCAAAAAAGAATGATAGATTTTTACCATTTTATCGTGCATATTGTAAAACATTAAAAATTATTTGTATTTAATTAAAATTTATCAGATAAATTAGTATTTTAACTTATTAAAACTAACAGGAATTATGTCAACTAGAATACATTAATCATATATAATTTGATGAAATTTGGCATGCAACATGTTTCAAAAAATACCGTTTGTAAAAAGAAGATAATATGTAATTGAAAAAAAAAGAACATCTAAAAACTATCAAACGCTTTTCTAAACCTGATTTTTGAAATTTTTATAAGTATTTTAACCTATATTTATAGAAGATAAATTTATTTTTTCTAATTAAAATTTAAAATAAAAAATAAAAGAAATTACCTTCCCTTTTCATAATTACTCTAAACATAATTTTAGTTTAATTTGAGAAATACATAAGGTAACTTTGTTCTTGAGGGAAAAAAATTCTAGAGATGACTCTTCTAAAAGTTACCTTAAGTTATTATTTTTGGTATAGTACAGTACTACTATCGTTTTTAGCGTGACTAATATAGTATCATTTTATGTGTCAGGTAATGTAATTAATATATATATATATATATATATATATATATATATATATATATATATATATATTTATTTATTAAGACCTTAAGTTAAATATGTTAAAAGACATAATATATAAGATTCAAGGATAAAATTAGTTTTTTATATATAATAATAATTTAAAAAAAAATTAACGGGTGCACTTACTCATAAGTTTACTTATACTCGTGTAAACTAAATTCTATTGTTATATATAGTAAATGACGGATTGGATTTAAGTTGATTCTTAGGAGACATGACCCCTTTCCAAAAATTTTAAATTTGTTTAAAATTAGATGTAATATATATATATATATATATATATATATATATATATATATATATATATATTTTTTTTATATTTTTTTTATATATATTTATTTGTATATATTTTTTTTTTTTTTTTATATTATAATATTTTTTGTTAATAAATAATAAAATATAAAATTAAACAACAAAAAATAAATAAATTTATTGAAAATATTAATTTAATAAATATTTTTTTATATCATTATCTTTTTAATATATTTTCTTATAAATATAGAATAAAAAGTTACGTACGATGTTTTTTTTTTCATAATCATATTTTAATTACAACATGATTTTTATAAATTTCTTTTAATAATTACATCTATCAATTTTATTAATTTTATATTAAATTTTAATAAATAACTATGTTTTTTTAAATAAATATATAAATAAAAAATAAAAGAATATATTATTTTTGAGAAAAAATAAAACAAACCAGTAAAAAATCAAGATAAATTTTATTTTTTCGTATCTTTTGAATTCTTCCTATACTTTTTAACAGATACTATTAATTAAATTAAAGATTCAATTTTTGAATTAAAAGAAATACTTTTTAAAATTCAAAAAATTATAAATGAAAAAAAAAACTTTTATTAATTTTTGAAACATATATAACATATATAAATTTTAAATATATTATTTTATTCTTTTCGAACCTTAATATCCGTCGATGTGTATAGTCATGTATAATATTGCAGTCAACTTTTCCTTGCAATTGAAATTCATTTAAAAACTTTCTTCTACTGCTATCATATCTTTATCAATAGTTTTCCTTCCAGAATATTCAAACGTTCATATTATTTTTCGTGACTTCCACCATTTCCTCGGGTATGGCATGACAATGTCGTAGTGCTATTATTTAAACTTGGTTTCAAAAAAAAAAATAGTATATGTATGTGATATGCACGTCAAAAATATAACCTAAAAAAATTAAAATTGAACATAATCAGTACAAATGATCTTATTTGATTAAAAATATCATGCCAAAGTTTTATTGTTATATAATATATTATAAAAATAATAAAATAACAAGGTGTATATCACATGCAGATTGAAATATTTACCTCTCTTAAATATTTAAAAAAAAATCAATGCTTATTTTATTTATATGTTTTTATCTCATTTCTTAATTATAAAAAATATTGTAAATGTTATGAATTAATGATTGTCCATTGATTTGATACATTTACTCATATGATTCATTACTCTTTATGGTAGATATTTGTATTAACTAAGTTGATTTGTTTCCTTTATGGATTACATATTGTATCTATAAATAGGACTCTTCCTATCAATAATAAGACACAGATGAGTTGCTCCCTATTCTCTCATTCTCTATTCTCTTGTTTTTTCTCTTCTCTATTATCTGTCGTCATTCTCTATGTTATTCACTTTATTTCATAACACGTTATCAGCACAATGCTCCAACCAATTGGGGACTAGTGAAAGCTTTTTCTCTATAACGACAGTGTTATGCGTGTCTTAATCCAGGCTTTTTCTAATCCTTTCTCAAATTATAATTTCACCTTATATTCTTCCTCTTGCGATAAAAATTGTTTAACTTTATCAATTTTCATTTCCGTCTTATTATTTTTATTTTTATTATGACGGTGATTATTATTATTATTATTATTATTAATACTATTATTTTATGTGCTAGTTCTAAACACACAAAATGTTGCAAAATTTGGATTTGTGACCCTTGATATTACAAGGAAGAATTCCTTATATTGGATTTTAAATGTTGAAATATATTTAGATGCAATGGA
>Ga0214542_1004870_pt1 | contig 26121 bp, 13 predicted proteins | sample CNSS1metaG_FD_160096 | JGI IMG/M metagenome (GOLD analysis project Ga0214542, IMG submission 160096) | Root nodule microbial communities from cowpea collected in UCLA plant growth center, Los Angeles, California, USA - CNSS1 | ecosystem: Host-associated > Plants > Roots > Nodule | place: USA...
CCCCCCCCCCCCCTCCCTCTCAAGGCACACTATAATCCGTCCTTGCATAGAAGGATGATTTGTAAGCATAGTTTCTTGTTATAAGTTCTATGAATGGTAACTTGGTAGATCCTAAGAAGGACCACAAACATTGTGATCCTTTAGTTTGGAATGACTTTAGTTTAATTTTATATAAGATTGTTAAGGTTTTTATCCATGGTTACAAATAAATTAAAAAAATATTTAATGTTAATTATATTACATTTCACTATATGTTTTTTTTTTCCTTTTTTATCATTATGAAGAGGGGAAATAATAACCACCATATTATAGCCAACATATTTGTATATTCACAAAATGGACCGATGAGATGGATCTTGGTTTGTTCACAACTATGATCAATGAGCCCAAAAATGGTAATATGATTTATAGTAGTTGGATCTATCCTTTCTAACACTAATTTGGTGCTTGAAGATGCAGAAGAGGATCCAAGTGACCATGCATGCCACCACCCATAATAACATGTAAATAATGACCATGAAAATGATTATAAAAATAATAATGCAAAGTAGTGCAATAAAGGCTTTCTATACCGATTAAAAAATGCTTTCTATGTCAGTTCTCGAATCAACAAAGATACAACTGACATAGAAAGTTCACATTCTATGTCGGTTATTACCACAACCGGCATAAAATTTTCCTACACCGTGATTTTTCATTCTTCCACCCTCATTCATAGATTCCATACATGCTTACAGCCCCATCAATCTCGCCTTCACCCAACCATTTTTCTTTACCATTCTCAAACTTACATATGCCCCTTCATGTAGTGTTATCCTCATCCTATTTAGTATAAGCAAATCTACAAAACAAACAAGTAAAAGTGTCAACATATCAACTTAAGTCAAGTCAAGAAGTCAACCCAAGTCAACTCAACAAAATTAAACTTAGGAAAAGTCAACATAAAGAAATGAAAAATAAAGACAAAGAAGTAGAGTTAGAGGCCTCTCTAAGGTGGAGTTTAGACTTCCTTTGAGTAGGGAACCTCTCCTTTCTCAAGTGGAGCCAAACGCAATCACCCTCTTTAAAGGTGACTTCTTTCCTATCTTTATTGGCAAACCTTTGGTATTGCCCTACCTTCCTTTCTATGTTATCCTTGACTTGAGCATGCAAGTCTCGGATCATCATAGCACACTCTTCTCTATTTTGTCAAGTCCATGCCTCATGAGTGGGAAGAGGAGGAGATCTAGAAGTGTTAGGGGATTAAACCCAATAGACAAACTCAAAGGGAGATAACTGACATTGAAACTTTTGTACTTTATTATAAAATTGTCACCACTCCCACTTACTATAATAGTTGTAGTGATAACCAACATAAAAAGTCTCATCATATATAAAATTCTACCACCATTCAACTTTCAGCTACACGAGTTGAGTTTGACTTGTCTAGTACCTTGTTGTGCTTGTGTTGACTCATCTAACACTTCTACTTTGACTTGTCTACTGCTTGTAGGAGAAGAGTTTAGTGTATTACGATATCATGTTGACTCATCTGGTCAATGTATTCTCTTATTGAGTTCAATTGAGTTTGCATTGTTTGGGTCTTTAATGGCATGGTCGTTTAATAACTTTATTTGCTTCAATGCAAGTGTTATTTATTTTGTATTAATTGTGATTTTGCTATATTTTGATTAAACTCATTAAACACACATTAATTAAACAAAAATGTATATTCACAATAAAGAACATTGGTCATATAATGGTTATATATTCTAGTTTGTTGAAGTCTTTGACCTTATTAATATTTTCTATGTCCAGTGTTTGTCTAAGTGTATTGTCTAGGCATCTTTAGTTATACAAGAACATTATATATTGACATAACTGATAATTGGCATTATCATGTTTTATTTTTTGTTTATTTTTATATTTTATTGTCATTTTATTATTATATTTTTAGATATTTTAGGTTTTATTTAATAAAATTGGAAAAGGTACGTATTTGGTTTACATATTTAATATTTTACAGATAAGTAGAAATATTTTACATTCTGAAGGCTGGAAGGAATTCATCTTTATTCTTATTCTAGTATTCAAAATTTTAAGGAGTAGCTAACTCCTTTATTCTCGAGGTTTGTGAATTCCATTATTCAATATATTTTGTCAAGGAGTAGCTACAAGGACTATTGATTCTCGTATGGTGATAAGTTTTGTCAAAACCAATATATTTTGTAGATTTGGAGTGCCATGAGCTTTAGTTTGTAAACATGGAACACAATTTTGTAATAAGCTGCTAAAAGTTATGCTTAAAAAGTATGGGGTGATTCCTAGAGTTGCTACACCCTATCATTGCCAAACTAATGGACAAATTGGAATCTCTAATAGGGACCAAACGCTTAGATGATGCTCTTTCGACACACAAAATTGCATACAAGGTACCTATAGGGATATGTCTTCTTCTATAGTTATCTTTGAAAAGGCAGGTCATCTACCACTAGATATTGAGCATATGACATAATAGGTTGTCAAAGCATACAACTTCGATTTTGAGGAAGTAGGACAAGAAATGAAGCTTCAATTGCAAGAACATGAGGAGATTAGACTAGCTGCCTATGAAAACTAAGTTTTACAAAGAAAGGACTAAACATTTCCATGATTGAAGAATAACAACTAAGAAGGAGTTTAAAGTGCGCCAAAAATTCTTGTTGTTTCAATCAAAATTAACTTTGTTCCTTATAGATTGGACCATTATTGTTCCTTATATTTATCCTTATGGAGAACAAAGATCAAAAAATGAACCATCAAACACAACCTTTAAGATTAATGGACATCGACTTAACCTATTTTTTCAAGATCCCAAAAAATCTATTTAAATAAATTTGAATATCAACTTCAAGAATGTAAACTTAATCAAATTTAATAATTACAATATTTTTTTTACACACACATTTATGTTTCCTTTTCCTATTACATCAATATTTTTCTAACTCAAAAAAATTCCATTTAAATTTGAATATCATTTTTAAAAACCTAAACTTAATCAAATTTAATAATTACAATTTTTTTTACACAAACATTTACATCTCTTTTTTCTGTTAAATCAATATTTTTCTAACTCAAAAAGACTACATTTAAATTTGAATAACATGTTCAAAAACCTAAATTTAATCAAATTTAATAATTACAATATTTTTTACACACACCTTTCTTTTTTCCGTTAAATCAATACTTTTTAACTCAAAAAGAATTTTTACAATCCACTATTTTATGTTTGAAATTGTCTTTCTTTACAAATACAATAGTTGATTTTCTTAATGCTCAAAATACTCCTAAAAGTAGGATGTCAAATAGTTCATCTAATGTTAAAATAAATTATAAAACTAAAAAAACAAACTACTATGAAATAAACTCAATTATCCATATTTAATTTTTTGTCTCTGTTGTCCTAAAATTGAATTTTTTGTCATTTCTAATTTTATTTTTCCTTTAATAGACATTTTGTTATCGTAACACTTGTCTATTGTTTTGATTTTTTGCCATTTTCGATTCGGTTAGTTAATTTTGCCATTATACCCCTCTTTTGGTTTGCATATGTCATTCTTTATTGGTTTTGAAGTCTTTATATAGTTATTTATTAGTCGTTGTACGTTGGTATAACACAATTATACCCTTATTTAATATTTTTACACTATCCAACTACTAGGGAATAGACTCAATTACTCTTATCTAATTGGTTTAATTATGTCCTTGGTTCCTATTTTCGTTCCAAAATCTCATTTTGGTCCCTTTTTTTTAGAAGTCTCAATTAGGTTCCTAATTTTGTTAAAATGTATCACATATGCCTTTTCTGTTAAGTTGTGGTAAACGTCGTTTGTGAATAGTGACCTGACATGGTTGGGCAGTGCTGAAATAGTGACAAGGACCATAAACGTCAAAGTTATTCATAAGGTGGCAGAGAAATAAAAATTTGATTTAATATTCAAAATTTATTTTTAAAATTATAAGAAGTTTTATTGGGATTACATAGAGGTTGAGGATGATTGCCACAGTATCCATACCCAATGGTGTTATTTTTCCAATGAACTTTTTTTCGAGGGTTAGCACCTGGTTTGATAACAGTAAATGAGATGAGCCTTGTTGTCTTGGTAATGCAAGACTTAATTTTTTTATTGACTTTGGATGAAGGACGATGAAATTAGGGAACTACTGTTGTTGTTACAATGTGTTGTGTTTGTTGAAGTTTTTAGGCAAAAATGATTGATCCTATTTTTTCACTCAACAAAACTGTGTTGGATGATTCTGTTGAATTTTGAACACCCTTTTTTTTAATCAAGTACAACGTTGATTTGGGATAAATTCACATAAAATAAGATGACATGGCTTTAGTTAGTTACTTTGAAAAAGGTTACGTGATGACCAAATACTGAAATAGTTTTAGTCAAATGGAAGAATGAAATGGCAAATTTATACTCACTACTTTTGGGAAAGAATAATAAATCATGTATGAATTATACTTTAAGAACCAGCATAATCCACGAAATGGTAAATACTAAAGAATGAATTTTTGAGTAAACTATATGGTGCCTGAAGTTTAACTTGAAGGGTACATGATAGAACACACTACTTCAAGCAAAATCGCATCTAAATGTCGATAGAATATTGTTAGCCTTCAATGTCTAGAAGACTCTTTGATAATCTCAACTAGGATGTCTCCAATGAGGAAACAAACTATAATAACACTAATTACCACCATCAGAATATGATTTTCCCTCCTCAATCTCTCTAATACTTCGTACTACAACAACAACTTTTTCAAAAATATGTTCAGTGTGCTTCTCTAAATCATTTAGAATCATATTTAACTACTCTTCATATGCAGCACAACGTTGTTTTCACTTTTTCCTTTCATTGTACAACTCAAGTGATAGCTCACAGATTCTCCTATCCTTCTCATCCTACGCTAGTAAAAATGAAATCATCAAAAAACTTATCCAAGCAGCTTGAGATGTGCTTTCAATTTTATTCAACAATTTAATCAATTATATTCACGACTATTTTCTTCCATTTTTTTTCTCTTTCTTAATATCGGTCAATGTCAGGTAATAATTTACTAAGATGAGTGTAACAAGACACTCAGATATTGGTTAAAATTTATGAAAACTACAAAATTATGGTGTGACTCATTTTTTTTTTTTGGAAAAAAAAAGGACCTAAAAAAGTTGTTTCTTTAATAAATTTTAACCAAAATAGTTTGTTAAAAGTTACTTCCTTATCTCATTTAAGGAATATATAGGAAGACTGACAAGACTGACAAAACTCCCTTATGGTCTAAGGAATATATAGGAAGATGTTTAAGAGAATCAATGATAAGCACTGTCTTTAAATAATTAAAAGTCTGCACGAGACGAATGCTAACAAGAAGGTTTTGGTTGGGCAAGTGGAGGATATAGATAAAAGTAGAGTAAGAAGGTAGCAAAATATGAGAAAATGGTTTGGGTCGAGACATAAAAGACAAAAGTGATAAATATTTTGCAAACTCAAGGACTATAGTAATTGATACTCACAATTTCAACCCAAAATCAGGAATGTACTTGTATTTTGTTAGACAAGTTTATCTTAATATGTCTATTTCAATCCCTAAAAAACTAATGTCAATCCGACGACATTAGGAGTGGAGATCTTATCATTTCAATCAAAACATACTTAAATGATGTCGAGCTTAATCAAAACATACTTAAACCTAACATTGCAATCACCATCAACCTCTATATAATCCCAATAAAACTTCGAATAAGAGAAACAATCAAAATCTCCAATTTGTTTTTTGAACATAAACCCTAATTTTACAAATGAATTTTGAATATTAAATCATATTTTATTTCTCTGCCACATCACTAATAACTTTGACGTTTATATCACTATTTCAGCACAGTCCAACCATGTCAAATCATTGTTCACAAATAGCATTTACAACAACTTAACATAAAGGGTATTTGTGATACATTTTAACAAAATTGGGGACCTAATTAAGACTTCTAAAAAAAGAGAAACCAAATTGAGATTTTAGAATGAAAATAAAGATCAAAAACATAATTATACCTATTTAATTTCTTAACTGTTGTCCCAAAATTGAGTTTTTTTTATCATTTCCAATTTTATTTTTCCTTTAATAAATATTTTCTTATTGTAACACCCGTCTACTAATTTGATTTTTGGTATTTTCAATTTTGTTAGTTAATTTATTCTCATGTATCTCGGTTTAGATATGTCATTCTTTATTAATTTTTTAATCTATGAATTATCATTTATTATTCGGTATTCCTTGATATAATTTGAATATCATATTCAAGGACCTAAATTTAATAAAATTTAATAATTACAATATTCTTTTTATACACATTTACGTTTTTCTCTTCGTTACATAAATATTATTTTAACTCAAAAAGAATCCATTTAAATTTAAATATCATCTTCAAGAACCTAAACTTAATCAAATTTAATAATTACAATACTTTTTTACACACTTACATATCTATTTTTTTCCGTTACATCAATGTTTTCTAACTCAAACAGACTCCAATTAGATTTTAATATCATTTCAAGAACCTCAATTTAATAATTACAATATTTTTTTATACTTTTAAAGTAAGTATAGTCACAATAATCCACCCAATCTAAACAAGCAGTAAGTAAATTTGACAAAAAATCATCCAATTTTAATATAATTTCTTTCTTATGCTAGAGTAGTATAATTTTAACATTCAATAAATTTTTACCCAATGTAAAAACACATTTTCCTTTCGCCCTTACGTTAATTCATGTCCGTGTTCTTCCAACTTTTATATGCAACCTATTAAAATGGACTTTTTATTTTATTTTAAACTTAAGTGTTCTACATTTCATAATGACTTAATTTGATTTAGGCATCCAATTTCGTCCAGCAGAAAACAAATTGCATGATTTAGGTAGCCAATTTCATCCAGCAGAAAAACAAATTGCAGTAGTCGGCAGGAATGGGCAGGCCAGGTGAGGTCGCACAAAAAAAACGCGAAAAGGGCTAGGATGTTAAATCTGGCCTGCAATGACCCGTCCTGCATAGGTCCACAGTCTGCAAAGACTAAAGGTGGGACAAACCGATCCGCTGATTTATTTATAAAATTATATATTCTCACTTTTTTAGTTTTCACATCATTGATCATGTTGTTTCTTTAAATTCTTTTTATTTTTTATTATTATTACTATTATTATGTTTATGTATAATATGTATAATCATTATATATAAGATAATAATTTTAATTTTTAAATATGAAATATCTTTTTATGCATTTTTAAGTAGATGTCTTGTAAGATGACCTATTGTTATTGTATTTTAATTATAATTTTTATTGTTATTTTTCTTGTCTCTGATTAGTTGAACTAAGTGAAATTATTTCGATAAAAATGAATATCAATTATTATGAAAAAATGAAAAAAAAATTATTTTGCTCAATACAAGAAAAAATATTTCACTCATCACAAATGCATACTAACTCGCGGGCCTGTGGACCAACTCATGGGACAGGACAAACCAGAAAAGTGAACCCGAAATTAAACTACGGGACGGGCCAACCCGACCTGCACTTTGCAGGCCAAAACGCAGGGTGGGCCAAAACAGGTCAGCCTGGCCCGCTTTGTCATGTCATCCCTAGTAGTCGGCAAACCCCAGTGAACATTTACAATTTCTGTCGAAAAGATAAATAAAATATGACAATTTCATTTCCACCAAAAATTAAAACTAGTTTATTCAAGTTCAAAAATTATTGAGTTTGGATTCAACACAATTTTACGTCCAACTCACAAAGAACTCCTTGGTCAGTGGAAATATACGTTTCATGTAAAGTAGATAGGAGAAGCTAAAGCTCACCCAGAGTATGATCCGATTAAATCTACTACGAAAGGGTTTTAAACTTAGAAACATCATGCGATGGATAAATGAGAAAGGGAGAGAATAATACCAATTTATGCTTTCCAATCAGTTACAACTTCAGTCTTTGCGAGGGCGCTTGTCGATGGAATAAAACAAGCATTGATCCAGAATTTACAATATAACTTATGAATAATGATTCTTTTCCAAATATAAATGCAAGCCTTAATAAATATTATCTGGTCTCAAGAACCAACATCCCCTTATGTCAGTATCGAAATAACACAAAATGCATTCCTTTTATGCCAAGGGGTACATATAAAGCTTCACCCACATTCAGATCGCACATGTTTCAGGAAGATCAATGTCTACTCTTGGCCTTGCATGGGAACTATCATATGTGGTGGACCCTGGGGCTGAAAATTAGAACACAAATTCAATATCATAAACATGTTGCTTGAGTTAACATTACACAAACTAGAGAAAAATTCAATCACCATTAACGCTTTATTAATAGCACAAAACTTGCCTTCATATATTTTATTTCAAGAACTGAAAATTCCTGCTGAGTTAAAGATATATCTACAACCACGATTCACATCCAGGAATTTTTTAAAATAGGACATACTTTTACCATGAACTAGCAGGACACATATAATCTCATATAAGTAATAACCAAGGTAAATTGCATAATGTTTCAGCACTACCTTGGAAAATATGTACATGCTTTATCAAAGAAAGCATAGTGAAACTACCACCCTACCTTGGGATGGGAAATCACTAAAGAAACCAACCAGCCCATCACCAATACAAGACCCCAAAAGACCTAATTCAATCCCAATGCAAAATTTGCAAACAAAATTTCAAATACTACAGGGCCTTAACAGCTTTAATGTATTCAATAATTAGCAGGGGTACAATTTCCTATAGGCGGGAAAATTCTAACAAGACTAGTTTCCGATGTCCAAAATTTTACGTTTTCATGTTCAAAGCAAGAAAAAAAAGTATTCTAAGATAGACCACAAATTGGATTGAACAACCTATAAATCAAAAGGATTAGAGAGTCGAGAAAGGAGAGAAACAGATAACTGAACAGAACCTCATGTAACTAATTCATAATCAAGTTATCAGCCATTAAGTGGGACCCCTCTTTAGCTACACTTCTTCAAATTTCCAAAAGGCAAATCCGAAATGGTACTAGAGCAACCATAATGAGAAACTTATTAAATTGAGCTCCAAATAACAAAGCTTTTGGGAGGAAAAGGGAATATAAATAGTAGTTCTTGTGAATGAAGAATCAACATCTGATTCTAACATTGCACTCATGGCAGATTAAACAGAAATATCGCCATCTTCATTATCAATGCTACGCCCCAAGCTCAGGAAAAAAAGGGGATACATTGCATAAGAGAGTAATCAATCACCTGAGAATTCGTATAGTTAACACCTTGTGAGAAAGAACCTTGATGAGCAAGCTGTCAATTCCACAACAAAACAATCCAACATCAGATGCCAATGTCATTATGTATTCAAAGAATATTTCCAGCAACACAACCAGTAGTAGTGCATGTATTTACATTCTCCACCTGGACATTAGGATTGGGATAAACATCTCGCTTAGAAGATGACTCTCCACCCTTGGCCGAACCTTTTGAATCACCCTGGTTCAAAGCAAGCTCATAAATAAATAAAATAATGTATACACACACACACAAAATGGAAAAGAAAATGACCAAGCGCAATAACTATTTAACAAAGATTAAAATTACCTCAATCTGCGGCATTCACAATCGGCCACGAGAAACCAAAAAAGACAAAAACATCAGTGAAAAACAGTGTTAAACCCAAGAATCTAGAACAGTATGATGTACTATAATCAATTAAGCATCAACCCACGAACAATGTATACATATTACAGGTTTGTCGGTCGAGACTAATTGAGTAACTGAAAACAAAAAGGTAAACATAAGTAAATAAATGTAAACTAAAATTACCTCTCTGTAAGAGGCGAGGTAAATCTTGAGCGGATCAACATATTCCTCGAAACCTAAAGTGGCCATAGCCCAAAGTAAATCGTCGCCGTTAATGGTCTTTCTCTTCTCTCTCTGGCACTTATCGCTAGCTCTGAGAAACATTAGCTCGATTCAGCCATTGATTCATCACTTAAGTAAATTCAAAGAATAAAAAAGTAAAAGCGCGAGTGAGAAACGAAGAAGCAGCGTACTCGCTGGTGATGAAGCTGATAAATTCGGAAACGCATTCCTGCACGGTTTCCTTGGCGTCTTTGGCGATTTTGCCGTTGGCGGGAAGCGCTTTCTTCATGATACGGCTGATGTTGGCGATGGGTAGGAAGCGGTCCTGCTCGCGGAAATTGGAGCGGGGACTGTGGTCGCCGCTCTCGTGGCTACCGCCGCCGCCTGGACTCGCGGGAGCATCGGCCATGGTCGCCGGAACCCTAATGGGAGGCGGTGGAAAAACATGGTGAAATTGGGGGAAGGGAAAACCCTAGAGTGGGATAGTGAGAGAGAGGGAAGAAAATAAAAAAGTAATGGAAAAGAAAAAGAAGGGGGAAGTGGTGGTGAGGTGTTGGTACCTGAGTGATGTGATGTGATTTGTGATTGGCGCGGGAAATGGACGCTGGAGAACAGAGGAGTGAGGAGACGATGGAGATCAGACTCTGCCTTTCTATCGCCACCGTCCGTTTTTCTTTCCCCTTCCTTCCGCTTCTTCCACTCCTTTTATACTTCCCCAAAAATATCACTATAATAATTCTTATAATATTATCATATTCATTACATTATTCACTTTTCTCTTAACTAATATTTTCATTTTTATCATATATATTCTTACTATCATCTATCTATCTATGATGTATTATAAAACAAAAAACACACACACTACTAAGAAATAAACTCAATTAACCCATATTTAATTTTTTGAACATTGTTCTAAAATAGAGGTTTTATCATTTTTAATTTTACTTTTCCTTTAATGAACATTTTTTATTGTAATACCGGTCTACTATTTTGGTTTTTTGTCATTTTCGATTATGTTAGTTAGATTTTGTCATCATACTCCTCTTTTATTTGGATATGATATTCTTTATTGTTTTTAGTCTCCATATAATTATTTATTAGTCAATCGATATACGTTGATATAATTTCATTTTACCCCTATTTAATATGTTTACACTTGTCCAACTACTAAGGAATAGACTTAATTACCCATATCTAATTTCTTGACTATTGTCCTAAAATTGAGTTTTTTTGTCATTTTCAATTTTACTTTTCCTTTAATAGATATTTCTTATTGTAACATCGGTTTATTGTTTTGATTTTTTGTCATTTTTCATTATGTTAGTTAATTTATCATCGTACCTCTTTTTTGGGTTTCGATATGTCGTTCTTTATTAGTTTTTTGGTTTTTTAGTCTTTACATAATCATTTATTAATCTGTGTATGTTGGTATAATATCATTTTATCCTTATTTATTACTTTTACACATGTTCAATTCTTAGATTTTTATGTTATTCGCCTTTAACTTTTCAATTCCCCATTGTATCATTCATTCATTTTTGTAACACCCGGTTTATTATTTTGGTTTTTTGTCATTTTCAATTGTGTTAGTTAATTTATCATTGTACCCTTCTTTTTGGATATGTCATTCTTTATTGGTTTTTTAGTCTGCATATTCACTTATTAGTCATTGTACGTTAGTACAATATCATTTTACTCCTATTTAATATTTTTGACATCGTCCAATTCTTATGTTTTTATGTCATTTAGCCTCTAACTTTTCAATTCCCCATTGTATCATTCATTCATTTTTGTAACACCCGGTTTTTTGTTTTGGCTTTTTGTCATTTTCGATTTTGTTAGTTAATTTATCATTGTACCATTCTTTTTGGATATGTCATTCTTTATTGGTTTTTTAGTCTACACATAATCACTTATTAGTCATTGTACGTTAGTATAATATCATTTTACCCCTATTTAATATTTTGACACATGTCCAATTCTTAGGTTTTTATGTCATTTAGCCTTTAACTTTTCAATTTTCCATTATACCCTTCAATCATTTTTGGAAGGTCTATGTGGAGCTTGGTTTTGGTATATTTTCCCATTTCCCGCTTTTGTGTTGATTCCTAACTCTTGGCGAGAACACTATTGATTATGGCTTTTATGGAAAATTTATTTTTATTTAGAAATTGGATTTGGTCTACAAGTCAATACCCATGCTTCTTGTGTTCTCGTTGGACTCCATGGTCATGGCGCCAATTTTCACAATGCTGATCTACCAACACAATATTCAACAATTGATCACCAACTTGATACTAATAAATGTCAATAAAGTAAATTTTCCATATGAAATTGACACATATCATGTATCAAATAGTGTTATTTATCTATAAAACAAACCTCTTTAAGCTTAAAATACAAAAGGAGATATTGAGAAATAGAGTTTTATGAATTATAATGATATTTTGTTATTTTGTAGTAAAAATAAAAGAAAATATCAAGTATGCAGCTGAGCCACAATACTGAAGTTGAGCCATGGAAGTAGAAAAGACAAGACAATATATTTGAACTTTTTGGCTGAGCACAACAAATGGAGTTGAGCCTCGTGAGGAAACCTTTACAAGGAAACCTGGAGCACAAACCCATGGGCTGAGTAACCAAGAAAACCCTTCCAAGAGGAAAAGGTCACGTGCTAAGCATCAAAATAAGGGGCTGAGCTGAAAAGGAAACTCACTTGTGAAGAAACCCTTGTGGCTGAGCGCCAAAAGTTGGGTTGAGCACCGCCCAAAAATTTCTATAAATAAAGACCTTGGATCCTCATTTGAAGCATTGAGTGGAGGTCCTTAAATGTAGCAGTAGGATTGAATAGGGTTTGTGAGGCACACTGGAGATGCTCTTAATGTAAATCTTATGTGTAGATGTTGCTGGAATTGCATTGTAATATTCTATGAGTAGCTGAACTCCCTCGTGTCCAGGTTTGATGTAATGAATTATGATTTTATTCATTTCTACTTCTTGGGTATTTATCTATGCTTTCATTCAATTGTTTTTGGTTTGATTTATGCTTAATGATGACTTGATCACTCATCTATTTAACTAGTTTGGATTGAGTTGGGAAACCGGTCTCAAATTGTAGTCCAATCAAATCATCATACATGTATTGATGTTTATTTTAGTAGTTAGAGGGGATGTTGGGGAAGAGAGTTCTGCACATTAAAGCAAAGGTTCATTATACCAGGAGTTAAGGAATCACACTAGGTTTGAAGTCCTTAGGTTCTATTGTATCAGGATGAACCTAGATCTACATAGAATGAGCACTCTCAGGGCATTGAATGATTTGTATAGTAAGTAAACAAGATGGTTGTGGTGTAATAGAAGAAGATGAGATGAAATCAATTCATAGCTCCTACTCCACTCAATCTATATAATTAGTATTATCTATTTTTACTTGCACTCTTTATCACAAACCAAAAACCCAAAATAAAACTATCAATATACTTGCTAAATTCATGTGGATAAACACTTGCTAGAAAATGATTATGGTGAAACCGTCCTTACATACCAATGTATATGTAAGGGATTGACCCAATTTGTTACGGTTAGATAGTTACATGTAACCTTCTTTTGATCCCCAAATTGATAGATGGATAGACCCATGTATCAAAAGGTCCGATGTCCAACTTTAAAAATAATAGTTTATACATCTTCTTACTTAACTCGCTTACTTTTAATAAAAATAAAAATTAAACTTTCAGTTAAATATTTAATATTGTTTAATGGGAGAACAATATTTATTCATATTCAATGGTTGAATTTTGATATTAAGATCTTTATTGTAAGAATGTATAAAATTATTTATCGGTAATTCAACCTAATAGATAGGGTGAATAAGTAGACACCTTTTAATGATGTGATTCCTTCTATTGAGTATTTAAGTTTTAATGAAATTAGTTTGAGACCCATGTATAAACACGTTATTATTTTTTGTTTTTAGTTTTTTATAATTTATATTAGGAGAATTAATATAATTATTTTTTATTTAAATAAATAATTTATTTACATGATTATATATAAATGTTATAAATGTGTATACTTATAGATATAAAACTTAGATGAAGAGTTTGATAATATGAAAAAAATAATCAATTTTATTGTAGTATATATCAAAATATTTAATTATAAATATATTTTCAATAATAAAATTTTAGGTTAAATATGTTTTTTTGTTTTCAAATTATTATAAAAAATTTTATTTAGTTTCTAAACTAAATTATAAAATATTTAGTTTTTATACTTTATGAAAATCAATATATTCAGAACAAACAGCATGTGAAGGTTATGTTTAATTTCATTATCAAATTTCTTTTGTTACAAAAGAAACACTTCACATATCACATATATTGGAAATGATGTTTTACATCGACTTTTATAAAGTACAGGACTAAATATTTTATAATTTAGTCCAGAAACGAAACACAATTTTTATAATAATTTGATGATGAAAAATATGTTTAAACCTAAAAGCTATAATAATAATTTAATTGGTGCATGCTCAAGAATTTACATAATTATTTTTTGTAATATTAAAATAAACGGTTAAATAAAATGAATATTGTTGTAATTAGAAATTATATGTTCTGGAAATTTAATAGTTACTAATAGTTGGTCAATAGGTCAAGTATAGAGGTTGAGGGACAAACTTTAGAAAATTGCCTTTTGAATTACATATAAGAAGAGAGAAAATGGGTGAGAATTCCACTACTCAATACACTTTTCCATGAAGCCCACGAGGTCTTCTTGGTTGGGTAAAACTTAAAAATAAATAAAAATAATATATATATATATATATATATATATATATGTCTTATGGGTACAATTTCAAAATAGTATTTGAAAAGCTCGAACAAAAATCCAACTATTAGGGTGCAAATGAGCACGGACTACATTCAACATCAGTAAGTAGAACTTCTTTTTCAAAAAAACTCAGGAGTAATGATAATCTTAGTTGAACAAACATAGTGTCATAGAAGTAGTAGAAGGCCCCTCCTCAGTCGACCTACACATCTTTACATATTGGTTCGTCATTTGTGGGAGACTTAACTATTATCTCTCCCTCGTTACTAGATTTAGTAAGGGGGCGGGGGGTTGCAACTCCCCTAGTCTCTTTACGACTTTGGCCTAAATGGAGCTGGTAGTTTCAAACGACGTGGGGTCTGAGGAACCTTTTTCCTCCCAAATCAGTTTAAAAAATTTTAGATGTAGGGCTTAAGTTAATTTGAAATAGGTAGTTAGTTTAGTTAAATGATGATTGCATTCACAATTAGAGCACATTTAGGATCTTTGATCCCTTAGCTCCAGCTTGACCACAAAAAGGTTGTGTGGGTTGATCTCTTACATATGCATTAGTATTAAGTCGATGATTGTGGAGTCCAACCGGAACATAAGGAACATGGGTCTTGACTTGCAAACCAAGTAAGCATGACCTTACATAACCGTAGCAGTTATACCTGATTAGGCTCTATATTATCATTCAAGGTGTGAGACAAACACACTCAGAGGGAGAGAAAGAGAGAAAGAGAGAAAGAGAGAGATTGATTCTTTAAGTATTTCTGGTTAAGCTCCTTAGTTTGAGCATAAAAACACACATCCATTTTGATCTTTTGTAATGTATTCTACTACTAATATTGGGCCTCATAATTTTGATTATTATTTTTTTTTGTATTATGCCAACTTAGAATTTAACTTTTAAAATATAAGTGATGATGTGATAAATATATATAAACACCATGTTATGTCAACTATTTAATTTTTACAAGTTAAACCATCATAGATAAGTTATCTTATAATGGATCATACCATATAAAAAGTCACTTCTATTTACATATTAAATGTTTATATTGTTTTAATCGACGATATGAGATTTGGATTTGTCTAAAGATGGCTAAAGCTTAAACTTTTTTGTTAAAATAAAATTCACATATTCACTAATATTACGGTCCAAACACAATGTAGATTTGCCACACTTAACTAAGCGAAAGGTAAAATTTGAAAGCTAGAACTAGGAGAAATTGAATCTTGATGGCTTTGCCAATATTTAAAAGGTAGTAAAAAATTGTGCATGTGTGTTTATTCTTTCATGTAGTAGGTTGTTGTTGTGCAATGGAATCATCAATTGAGAGGAAGCTCTTAAGAGCAGCCAAATCCATGTTGACCAAAGAATGAATCGCTTTGAACCCTCTTTCTACACCGTCTACTGGTAAGTCATCATTAGGGAGGTGACGATGTGCTAAATTCATATAAACATCTATGTTATATCAATTATTTAATTTTTACAAGTTAAACAATTGTAGATAAGTGATCTTATAATGGATCATACCATATAAAAAAGTCACCTCTATTTGTATGTTAAATTTTTACACTATTTTAATCACCGATACGAGATTTGGATTTGTCTAAACAGTGGCTAAAGTTTAAACTTAGTGTAAAAAAATGACACAATCACCGATGTTCCGGTTCAAACACAACATTCAACTAAGTAAAAGGCAAAATTTGAAAGCTAGAACTAGGAGAAATTGGATCTTGATGGCTTTGCCAATATTTAAAAGGTCGTAAAAAAAGATGTCAACTATCGTGCAGTAGGTTGTTGTTGTGCAATGGAATCATCAATTGAGAGGAAGCTGTCAGGAGCAGCCAAATCCATGTTGACTGAAGAATGAACCGAATTTCTTGGCTCATCTGAATTTCCTTCGGCGCCTCTTTCAATAGCAATGGCATCTTGTATCTCTTTCAGAACTTCTGAAATTGATGGCCGCATGTGTCCATGTGGTTGAACACACATCAATGCTTTCTCTGCTATTTTCCACATTGATTGCAGGTCATACTTGTTCTGCAGCACCGGATCAATGATACCTTGTATGTCTCCACTCTCGATGTGTATTTTTGCCTATCAAACAACATAGTTTAGATACGATACACGCGTATCGGATACAACATCTATAAGACACCGATACATTTATTTTGAAAATAATAGGATACGATATACTTTTGCTTGGAAATTAAAACTCACCCATTGCACTATGTTTCTGCAATTAGCACCAAAGCTGTCATTAGATATTGCTTCTTGACCAGATATGAGTTCAAGAAGAATTACGCCAAAACTATAAATATCACTCTTGTCAGTAAGCTGCTGAGAAATGTAGTACCTGTTGAAAAAGTTACAATGATAAACTTTGTTGTGGCACCCAACAAATAATAAACCGAAAATTCATGGAAAACAGTGAAGGACTTACTCAGGATCCAAATATCCTACTGTTCCTCGAACTATGCTAGAAACATGGGAGGCCCCATCCACAGCAAGTTTTGAAAGACCAAAATCTGAAACCTTGGCTTTCATTTGTCGGTCAAGGAGAATGTTGCTGCTTTTTAAGTCTCTGTGGATGACTGCAGGAACACACCCTGTGTGAAGATACTCAATTCCTGAACATGCATCATGAGATAACACAATTAATAACACTGTACAATGCAATCACCTTAAACTACATACATAAGTGAAGTAGTATAAACCTTTTGCAGCGTCTTCTGCAATCTCGAGGCGCTTCTTCCAATCGATACTTCGTCCGTGCGTTAATGGAGCTACAGAAAATTAGGAATGGTTGAGTACATGGATTTCAGATTCTTCATTTAAATCATGTAGGCTTACTTACCGTAAAGATGTTCCTTCAGAGTTCCATTATGCATGAACTCATAAATGAGCATGCTATTTCCTTCTTCTCGACAATAGCCAAGAAGCTGTACCAAGTTTCTGTGATGTATTCTTGAGAGAAGAGTCACCTGGATCAAACAAAAACATGACTATGATATAAATATCTATTCAATGCCAACACAGTTTAGTAAGAATGTTGAAACTAGTTGTGTGCATTACTTAGAAACCAAACAAGATGAAACAAAGAAATATACTACAATGTTTGATTAAGCTGAGATGTCTGCAATGTTTGATTACCTCATTGGAGAACTCTCGTTTGCCCTGGTAGGAATTACTGGTTAGAACTTTAACTGCTATCTCTTTTCCATCTTTCAGTTTTCCGTAGTAAACAACTCCAAAACCACCAGAACCAATTTTTTTCTCAAAATTATTTGTAGATTTTTCGATTTCAGGAAAGCTGTAGCAATGTGCAGCTTCTGCAGGACCAATGCTTTTAGTAGACTCCATACTTTGAGAAGGGTGGGAAACAAGGCTATCTGTAAACAGTGTAAACAAATATCACATTCTGCAGTCTCAAAAATCTCAGAAAAAATGGTATATAATTCTGATTCAGAGTCTTACTTTGTTCGTAATATCTGCTTTTTCCTTTATGCTTAAAAAACAAGCATGATATAATAGTGGCCAAAAGCAGAACAACAGCTCCTACTGTTGAACCAATAATCACATACAAGGGCGTCTTTTTTCTGCTATCTTTACGAAGATTAGCGTTTCCAGAGTAGCTGTTAAGGAGCAAAGTAAAAGTATTGTTCATTATGTGAAAATGGTGAAGTGTAATGCTGCATAGTATTTAAGTTAAAGTAAACAAGGTACTCACTTTAAAAAAGAAACTTTCTTCAGAAGATCGGATGGTACAGTTCCAGATAACATATTATTTTGGACATACCTACAACAATTACAAAAATTGTGTCAAAATAAACCAAGTATTTAGCATAATAGCCTAAACATTATCCAAATATGACAAAGGGCATCAGCAAAAAAGTACTTATTATTGCAGTGACTGTTGCTAAGCTTGCAAGTCATATTTGGATTTACCAAAAGTATATCTAAGTTCAAATTTGATCGAAAAACTGATACCAAGTTCATGATAGCTTACAATTCCCTCAAGTTTGGAAGGTTCACCAAAGATGTTGGGAGCGAACCTGTCAACTGATTGTTCTCAAGATGACTGCAAGAGGAAGAGCTTCTGGTTTAGTTAAAAACTACAAAGAAAAAATAAAAGTCAATATAACTTATCTGCCATTACATGATCTTTAAGTCCATGCATCCTGTGAAATCTGGTATTGGGCCAGTCAACATGTTATCATCAAGCCATCTGCACCATGAATCAAATCACTGTGCCACCAGCCACAAGTTTGAAAGATTTGAAGCAAACTAAGAAAGCAATACAGAACTTACAGTTCAACCAGACCAGTGAGTTTGGTTATGTCCAAAGGAATATTGCCTGTCAAGTTTTTACTGGACAATAAACTGTCATCACCACCAACACAAAGCAACTGTTATTAGCAAAAGCTAGCTGGTTTTTCTTTCCTTCTCTTTCTGTTTTCTTCTTCGTTTTGTTTTTGTTATAATAAACCTTAAAACATATAGAGTATTACATTGAAACTACTTTTGGCTGTTGATCTGAGCTACAGCGGACCCATGTCCATGGAACAGGTAGACAAGGATCACCCCCTTCTTGTGCCCATTCTTCTGAGGAGTAGTGTGAAAGTACACTAGATATAACTTCTCCTGCAAAGTGAAAACCATCAAATCCAAGCACAGAAAATATAACAGGAGAATCAGATGTTAAATCAAAGAGGATTTTTTAACTTACCATCAGGAGAGCCATCATTTTTCTCCAAATACTCATTAATCTCCATGGCATTTAGAAGAGGGCCCCTGGAAGAATCAGATGTTTTGGCAAATTTAAAGGACAAAACAAAGGGTAATGATAAATTGGTAAATCCTGGTTCATAGAGGCGATATTTTCCTGGAGCATTTTCTTCAATGTTTACCACAGCCTTACTAATTTCAGGATGACCAGGAAGAACTAGCCTGAATTTTCTGGATTCGTTTTCAGCCAAATTTTCAATCTCTGCGAAATATGTCATTGCCCATGCAAAACCAGGAAAACCATCCAAGTTCAACCTGTAAGTTAGAGAACCGTTTGTGCCCACCACAGCACTCTGCATTACTTTCATTGGTGGCATTTCATCACTGCTAACTTCAATTGATTTGTTGGTGGAAATTTTCCTAGTTCCGGCTGCAACATCAACAAGATAGTTCGCTCTCTTGATAGAATCTGACTCCCAAATTCTATCAAATGGGTCATCAGGGTACCTGATTTGGCAGAAATACACACAATGAATGAAAAGAGTCTTCAGAAGATTAACTAGAGCAACCTATGGAACAGAAAAGATTAAACCTGATACCTGATTGGAGCATCACTATCTGCGCCAAAATTTATCCTTGCTGAGACACTGAGGTAAAAGTGTTCCTCGGTGTATGTATAATAAACTGAACCATTGAATTGCCGGAGTTCAAGAGTAGATATGAATGGCTTTCCTGTTGTTGCATTTGATAAACATACACTAACTGTCGGACTTAAAGCCAGAAATATGAGCTCTCTCATTTCTATGGTGTTAGCATCAGATATAACTATAGTCGACCAATGAGTAGCACCAATGAAAATGTCAAATTTTGGATAAACATTGTTTGCATCGAAGTTCCCGTACAAGAACGATGCCCTCAGTAAGTACCTTGTCCTACTAACAACATCAAGTGAGTAGCAGTATTTTCTAGAATCAGCAGGAAAATGTCGTACTGTTGTGTATTGCTTCCTTGTCTCATTTGCAACTGATATAGTGCTTATTTCCCCATACCTAAGTTCATCAGGAGTCCATGTAAGACCAATTTCGTCAGTGAAATTTTCTTTTCCACCACAGTCCAGACTCACAAAACCTGCAAAACATGACATGTTTTTGTCACCAAATAACAGCATAATCTAGTATCCAGATTTTACTGAGGAAATCAAATCAAGTAAATATCAGACAACAATAGTTTTTCGAGAATTGAGATAAATGAAAAATCTAATCACACAGTTTCGATTATATGAAGATAGATAATAGCAATCTTATGAACTACACAACCACTACAGGTTCCAAGCAGCAAACAATCTTCAATCTTGAAGAATTGCTTATGTTAACTGATGATTACTCACAGTTAGCATTTAATCACTTTAATTAAGCTACGTGCATCCTTCCAGCTACTATTGTAACATTGCTAGAAACATTGATATTTGATCATGCGACAACATCGTATCCGTGCGAAATTGTTTCACTCGACTCATCTCGGGTTTTGAATTTTGAAACACGCAAAAAGGTTTCATTTTAGAACTGACAGGCAGGTGAACTAAAAACAGTTCTCAAATTTGAGGTCGCCACCACAAGAAAACATCATCAAAGGACTAAAGGGCACAGCAAGAAAACATTGAGAGAAAGAACAGGGAAAAGAAGAAACAGTGTCACAAGAACCAAGAACCAGTGCCAGAGAACAGAGACTACATAGCACAATGGCGAACACTAAAAAAAAAACACTCTTTTCATTTTTATTGCAGAAACCGGTACTAGAGAAGAAAAAGACTCAATCTTTGTGGAAAGCAATTGAAGGGTAGAGAAGAAAGTTTGAAATAAGCAAAAGCAGAGAAGAGGGTAGGTACCTGGCATCTGAGCAGAAGAAAGGTGCAAGATAATTAGCAGCATGAATGAGTAAGAGGAGAGGAAGATGAAGAAGGGTACCCTATTCTCCATTTCTTCTCCAAGAAGGTTTCTATAGAGAGCACCACACAATAAACAATAAATGTATGAAGCAAACTCAACTGAGAAAGCGACCTCAACGGTACCAAAACAGGAGTTTGAGTTTGTTTGTCACACTGAAAAATAAACAAAGCAAGATCCTGAAACAACAAATATACCTGCCACGATACTTTGTTATTCTTTTAAAAGATATAAACAATATGAAACCAATATCAGATAAATTCGGTTAACATTAAATTCAAGAGTGAATAATAGAAATAATGAACAGGGAAAAATATTGGAGCAGTAAAGTAAGAAGTTCAGATTCTGCATGTGCGAGGAGATAGCATACTATGACAGAAGTTTCAGTACTTACGGAAAGTAGGACCTGTGATCTGTGTGACCTGTGACTAGACGACAGAGGGTCCTGAGAGGGCCCACATAAAGTTTCTACTGCGTCTTCTTTTTTTCTTTATAATTTTTAGTAACCAAACAATCACTTTGAGGAGTAAAATTAAATAATAGAAAAAATATTAGATAATTATATAATATCTTGAAATTATATAACATGTAATACTTTTTATCTATTTCACATTCAAAATGTATGGAAATATATTCTGAGATAATTTCTTTAAAAAACAAAAACATTGCACATTTTCACTGTTTGACATTATCCACCCTCTTACGTTATTTTTCTTTTCTCTCTTTCTTCTCTTATCTTATTTCTCATTTTTTTTTCTTAATTTCCTTCAAAATTCTTGCTCTTTACACATAATAAGTTTTTATTTATTTTAAATATTTTTTTTGTTTTATTAATTTTAGTAGAATCAATCGAGAAAAAGTAATCATTTTAGTTTGATGTAACGTAGTATGCACTAAAGTTTGATTATAGTTAAGAGCTAGATCTTTAATTTGAGTAATAGGAATAAAAAATTATAGGTAAATGAAACTATTTATATTTTTTTAGAATAATGATACAATGATCTTCAAGATATGACTTTTTTGTTATTCGGTAATGTGTAAACCGAAAATTTGGAATTGAATTTCGAAAAAAAAAATTATTGTTGACGTGATATTTGGTGGAATGGTGGAATTGAAAATGGTATTGGGCACGTGATTTATTTTGAAAGAAAACACAGTTATCCACTCCAATGAAACAATTGTCTCCTTACTAACTTTGTCGCTCCACTCTAATGAAAATTAGGTTTAGCTTCTACTCTCATTCAAAGGAAACCACTTCTCCCTTTCCCTCACCATCATCTTCTACATTCATACACACAAAAATGCAGATGCAGAGCAAGGACCTAACCCTAGCCCCCTTCTTGTGCTTTGTTAACCACCCAATATTATTCGTCTTCTTGACTTCTTTCTCGGTTTAATTATTTGGATGGTACCTACTTTAGTAGGAGTGTGTCAATTTGATACTTGAGAAAAAAAGTGTTAATTGCATCTTCATTTTTGAAAAAGTGCCTCAATCAGGTCCCTTTCAGACAAAAATAATTAACGCCGTGAACGGCACGTTACATGCCACTCTTTGGTTTTTTTAATTTTTTTTGCAAAATTTTTTTGTTGCCACATGTCAAGTTCTTGTTGTGACACGTGGCAATGTCAGTGCCACGTGGTAATGTCAATGCCACGTAGCAAGATAATGTCACGTGTGACAAATGTCATTGTACTAATTTCAATTTAGTACCCATATTTATCTTAGTGTTTCAATTTAGTCTCCACTTTTGTGTATTTAGTTCAATTTTATCCCAATATATTTTTAATAATTGAAGTATATTTTTTAATTCATTTTTTATAAGATTAAAACTAATTAAGTATAAATATTTTTACAAAATTAAGTACTTATATCTATATTAAAATTTAGTGGTCAAAGAATACATTGAGAAGATATGGGTTAATAATATACAATAACATAATATGCTAAAAAGTTATTTTTAATAAAAAAAATATTAGTATAACATTTATACAAATAATAGATTTGGTCTTGAATTGGACAGAGAAAATATTGCTCTATTTTGAAAAAAAAAAGTGGATGATTATATTGTTCTATTAGTATAACATTTTTTTACCACTAAATTTTAATATATATATCAGTAATTAATGTTGTAAAAATATTTATACTTAATTACTTTTAATCTTATGAAAAAGTGACTTAAAAAATGTACTTCAATTATTAAAAAAAATTGGGACAAAATTGAACCAAAGTCACAAAAGTGGGGAGTAAATTGAAACAATCAGGTATATATGGGTACTAAATTGAAATCAGTAGAATGACATTTGTAAGACCCGGGAAAATTAAATAGTTATTTAATTAATTATTTAATTAGGACGAGTAGCGAGAACATTTAAAGCAATAAATGTGAGGGACTATGATGTGGAAAAGTGCTAGCTCATGTGGTTAAGAGTACTTTATTGTGTGTGAGGACTTGGGTTCGAGTCCTATGTGTGTCACTTGGATGTTATTAAATTATGTATTTTTATGTAATTATGTATTGAATGTGTGGTGTCATGATAAACTCTTAAAATTGTAGGATTTATCATGAAATAAGGATTGGTTGAATGGTTTGGCCTTGGTGTGGTATGTGCAGGAGTGTGGGTTCAAACCTTGGTGAGAACTAAATAATTCCTTTTTGCCAAATTTTTCTTGTGCATGAATGTGGAAGGGTTAGAAACTTAGCAGCCAAGGAGGGGTAACCTAAGGGCTGGAAAACAGAGGGTTAATTAAGCAAATTGGTTAGCCTTTGTATCATTTTTATTTAAAAATTCGTGTAAGCCACTAAAGGAGCAATTAAGGGAGAGAGATAGTGAGAGGAAGGGTTAAAAGAGAAGAAAATAGCATTGAGGGTTCGTGGTACTCATAAGCAGAGGCTTTTTCCGAGAATTGGGACTAATAAAGTAAGGTAGGGAGGCTGAAAACGCAAAGGTTGGAGTGGAAAGCAAGGACTAGGGAGGTTTGGTGAAGGGATAAGCACACCTACTCGAATTTAGCAAGGAACCCAGGTTAGGGGAGTTGCTTACTGTGTTTTGATTCGTGATCGATTGATTATGTACTGTCTTGTATAATTGCATGAATTCCTTCTCCTTTTGACGCTGTTTTTCTGGAAATTCGGGGTTCCGTCCAGAAACCGCCTGGCGGGCATGAAGGTGCCGCCAGGCGGCACATCAGTAATAACCATTCTGGGTTTTGTATCATGAGCTGCCTGGCGGTGAGCATGAACCGCCAGGCGATGTGTGGCATTGTCGTTGTGTTTGTTGTGTTTTTCTTGAAATTGTGGCCTGCGTGATTTTCAATTGGATATTTCTTGTATGTGTAATTGGATAATCTTGTGTTATTTCATGTGTTCTGAGGTTTTGGGCGTATTAAGAATCTGATTGGAGACAGGAGAGATTCGTACGGGAATCAAGGGATGGTAAGAGTGGTAGGCTAAATAGGATTGCTATGCGATCGGAAGAAGTATGATAGGTAATTGAATAATATAATGATGTGATGGTTTGTTAATTCATGCTGAGTGAATTGAGCCTGAGATTTGGAATTGGTTAGAACTTTGGAGGGTTTTGGGTATTCGCCAGTGCAGGAAAAGCTGAGATTTCATCATGGTATTGGGATGCCGCCTGGCGGCGTTACCCTTGTCGCCAGGCGATAGTGGGACGCAGACCTGTTTTGTGCAGAGATAGGGTGACGCGAGAGGGGCAAAATTTGTGCGTAAGTTGTTAGGAAACTTTAATTAAGGAAAGATTCGTAGTAATTAATAGAGTAAGGGGAGAAGAAGGGAAGTGTATTATAAGGTATTGATGATTACTGGGTAACGGGAAGGTAATGAAGATGAATAATCGGGTATAAGAATGCGGTGGAAAAATAGTGTAGCTGCAAGTAAATGGGGAGTATAAGATTTCATGTTTTGGTAAGCCAATTGATGATAAATTACTGGATGTAACAATGTTGGAAGTTGGTAAGTATAAGGATGTGGGATTTATTGAAATTCGGTGTTAATGGAATTAAGCAACTGTTCTATTGTGATACTTAGATAGCCTAGGGGGTGAATGATTTCTGAATCTGTACTTGAATAAGTCAGAGGGAATGGATTAGGCAATCTCGTTAAGGTTGACCTAGACATTATGCTGGGATAAAGAACTGGGGGAAATTTTGTGGGGAATATATGGACATAGGAGTATGGTTATGCGTAATTCCATTGATTGTTGTATGATTGGTTAACTTTGCATAATGTACTGATGAATGGGAAGAGTGATACTTATGGTAATATTCTAGTAGGAACCAAATCAGTGAGTGTGCCAAAAATCAGCTGTTGGAGGCTTCTGGTATGGCGCCTGGCGGTCGGTTGATAACCGCCAGGCGATAGCCTTAGCGTGAGAGAGTTGCACTGAGCAGGCGCCTGGCGGCACGGTGTGCTCCGCCAGGCGGTGACGAGAAAACAGTGGGTCTAGGAGAACGCTGACGCCTGGCGGTGAGTGAATACCGCCAGGCGGTCTGGAACAGTTTCGCCTGGCGGCGAGTGGGCCGAGCCAGGCGGTAACGCTGTTGTTCTTTGCTTCCTGGTGTGTTGTTTTAACTGACAATGATGCTTTGCTTGGATCGGGAGATGCTGTGCCATGAGCGGGTAGGTTCATGGATGGTGTGACATGTGATGATATGAGCGGGGAGGTTCATATCAAGTTACTCTCACG
>Ga0214542_1004871_pt1 | contig 26121 bp, 9 predicted proteins | sample CNSS1metaG_FD_160096 | JGI IMG/M metagenome (GOLD analysis project Ga0214542, IMG submission 160096) | Root nodule microbial communities from cowpea collected in UCLA plant growth center, Los Angeles, California, USA - CNSS1 | ecosystem: Host-associated > Plants > Roots > Nodule | place: USA...
TCCTGTACGGACACGGTGTTAACTCCAACTTAACGGAGAGGACCAAATTGAACCTCTTTAGAAAATTGGGGTACCAAATTGAACATTCCTAAAGTTCGGGTACCACATTGAACTTTCCGAAAAAGTTAGGGTACCAAATGTGTATTTATACCTAAACATAATTAAAGGAAGTGTCACGCTAAAATAATATCGTAGCGCAGTCTCAGAGTTTAAATATAACTCCATACAATTATCCAAGGCACGTAACGATGCCAAACTGAACCATATACAAATATTCAACAGTAACAAAATTTGGAAGGACAACCAATACATGGGCCATGGCCCTAAAAGAAAATTCACTAAGCGGGATCCAACCCAGGCGGCTAAGCAGCGAAGTCACCGTTCCCATGTTGATCGCGAGAACCTCTCGCATCTGGTCACATCAATAAATTGATGATCATCACAAAATGAGAAGAACCACATACAAGACAACCAAACAAGCAAACATGGTAAGCTAGAGTAGAAACAGTTCATCAAGCAGTCGCATGCCATTACACAATCCAAGCAGGATATATCATCCAAACATGTTATGACTTCTTAAACAATACACTAGACTCTAACTCGACTTATCCGGATATATATAATCTAGTCGGATTCACGGATGCTTGCACTTGTGGTAGATTACCCTGCTCACCCCTGAGCTAAGTGTTACAAGTGTTACAATGTTTCAATCCTCCACACACAAGGTTAGCCCTTAATGAGTTTCAGGCCTCCTGCTACTCTTAGAGTGTCAGGATGCAACCTTACCTTGAATCCTTACCAAATTATATAGATGGGCCACCACCATGAACTCCTACTAACATGGGTCATGAAATTACGTCCTGACCACTGAAGCACGACCCTGAAATCTCACCTAGAGATTTCAAGGAATTACATACTGACCACATACCAATCATATTCAAACAACCAAGTAATATATTTATCATGCATATACATCTCAAATCAACCTCTTTTATATTCCAGGTCAAACCCATACCAACTCCTCATACTTCATCCATGAATATAGAATTTTGACTCATCTCATTACCATGCCACTTTCATAACCAACCATTTCATGTTCATTACATGCCAAGAATTATCCAAGTTTGTCATCCACAACTCATACACCCTCCAACTCATGCATATTCATTCCCCTCATGCCATTATATAATAATCCAATCAAAATACATGCCAAACATCCAAGAATAGGGAAAACACCAAACCAGAACAACTCTCGCCCAACTCTTCGCTCAGGCTGAAAGGTTTCGCTCAGGCAAGCTCCCTTCGCCTAGGCGAGAGCTCGACAAGCTGGCACCGTGGCCATTCGCACTATCTCGCTTAGGCGAGATCTCCTCGCCTGAGCGAGGCATTCTCTCGCTCAAAACCAGGAAGGCCCACCTGATCGACAACTCGCGCAGAAAGCCTAGGTGAGCCTCTATCAGCCTCGCTTAGGCGAGACTAGCTCGCTTGGGCTAGACTATCAGTTCTCGCCCCTATCCTCACTTGCAGCAGTCCCATTTTCGCACCAAGCAACAAACACAAGCACTTCGCACGTTCACAGTAATATACAACCCATACAACACCAAGCAGAAACAAGAATAGGCCAAACAAATCATTTAAAACCCAAAGCCCTAACTTCCCTTACTTGGAATAAGCTAGTATAGGACCTCGACACTAGACATGTCAAAGTGAGTCAACCCAGCTCACACAGGTTGGCTCACCACGAGCCGGGTTGAAAATGAGTGAACCCAACCCGGCTCACTTTATGGTGAACCAGAAATTTTGTAACCCGGCTCAACCCACCACGGGTTGGTGGGTTAAGTGGGTTGGCTCACCAACCCACCTAAAAAAATTATTTATTTATTTATTTTTTAGTATTCAAATATTTAAATAAATTTATAAGTAACACATGAGATGACAATCATAGTAAAATCAGGAACCAATGTTTTGATCATGGTCACCACCAATATATGAAGAATTATTTTCAAGAAAGTATCCATATAGTCAAAGAAAGCATGTCTAATATTACAAATTTTCTGTCATGCTATTCAACAAAATATAAATAAAAAAACTATACATTTTTTTCATGCTAATTTAGAAAAAATTGTTTATAAGACGATTACTTGAGTAATTTACTATAAAGCTTATAGTTATAGATTAAAGTATCAACATAAATAACTTGACAATCAAATTAATTAAACATTCAAACTATTCAAATATAATTAAGCAACATTGTAGCATTTAAAAATATGAAATTGTGAACAAATATAATAGGAGTAGTAAATAATTATTAAAAAAATTAAAAAAAAGTTTAAAAAAATTAAAAAAAATTAAAAAAAATTGTAAAAAATGTTGGTGGGTTAAGTGGGCCAACCCACCTTCAATCTGGCTCGAACCCATTTAACCCGTGGGTTAAGTGAGCCAGGTTGAGTTCAACCCACTTTTGAAAAAGTTGAATTTTTCTCAACCCAACCTGATTCGAACCCGTGGTGAGCCGGGTTGGCTCACGGGTTGAAACCCATTTTGACATCTCTACTCGACACCAACCACAGACACAACAACTCTAGGAATAGGCTTAGAAGCTGGAAGAACAATGGAACAGATCACAAGATGAGCTCGCTACAGAACCCTAGCTGGGAAAACACGAAAATATACTAAGGGGAAAGTGGTATGAGTCGGAGAGTAACTTATGTGGGGCAAGAATAAACTTGAGCGGACTTGAAAGATCAAACCCTAGCAGAGGGTTGCAGTTGCTCTAAGAGGGAATGGGAGAACTATTTCTGCAAAGTGAATGGAATGAAAGCGTTAGGGCAGATTAGGGTCTTTGGCTCCTTATGGGCCAGCCCTAGGCCCAACTGAGTTGGAGCAGCCCCTTGAATTTAGGGTATAATAATAATGAAGAAATTAGTGGGCCTTACATATTGTTCATCTTATCATACCCTTTATTATACATTTATTTCATTTTTTTTTGTGTGATTTCATTCGATGATCTCTCAAATTGTTTCTAAGACACATATTTGATATTTTTTTTAATATTTTTATTTGTTGTTCATTTTTATCATGTAGAATACTATTTTGATATTTTTTATATAATTGTTTTTATTTTCTAACTCATTATCATACGTGTAATTTTATTACTATAATTGTATAAATAAAATTTATTTAATATAATATAATAATTTAATGTAATTGGCAAGAATCTTTTTTATCTTTATCCAACATATATTAAAGTTCAAAAGATGGAAGATCTATGTTAAAATTCTAATATTATTAGTTTAATCTTGTTCTTTGTGTGATTTTTATTAAGTAATGTATTATAAGTTTATAACTTTTATTAGTGTATAGAAAAGAGATTTAATTAGAATTTAAAAATTGAAATAAACATATATTGAAAATATTTTTTAATTTGAATATTTGCTTTCCTTTTATATTTTCTTAAAAATATTTTAAATATTATCAACCAGGCTTCCCTAACCGTTGCAAATTTAATAAATATTTTAGTTCTCTTAAAATTTTATCGGATATTTTAATATGAAATGTATATTTGATATTGAAGAAATAATTTTCATTCTAATATTGAATATTTGATAATATTATATTTCCTTACCTAATTTTTTATTAGGGTTAAATATGTTTTTGGTCCCTCAAGTTTGAACGAAATTTGGGTTTAGTCCATCATCAAAACTTTTGACCAATTTAGTCCTTCATCTTCCAAAATGCATGAATTTAGTCCTTTTAACCAAATTTTGTTAAGTTTATCTAACATTTCAAACGCATTTCATGATAGTATTTAAATTATTTATACTGCTTGACACATTTTTACTTCAATGTTAACTTAAATACTATCATAAAATGCGCTTGAAACGTCAGATAAACTTCACAAAATTTGGTTAAAAGGACTAAATTCACGCATTTTGAAAGATGAAGGACTAAATTGGTCAAAAGTTTTAATGAGGGACTAATTCCAAATTTCGCTGAAACTTGAGGGACCAAAAACATATTTAATCCTTTTTATTATTTTATAAAAATTAATTAATTGATATTTGAAACAATAAGAAGACATGTACAGATATAAGTACATGTTACCTTGGTGGGGATGAGACAAAAATTTAATATCGAATTAATTTGAGTACATAGATGAATGAGGTAAATTTATTTTCTAGAAATAAGTACGAGATAGCGAAACTCGTCCTAATCCTAATGTCATTCCTATTTTTTAGAAGAAAAAAATTAGAACTTAAGGATTAGATCGGATCTCAAACTATTGATTTCACTTAAACCTAATTTGTAACATCTTTTGTTAGAATTTTTTATCATAATCTCTTTTATAATCAAGAACATATTTGAATATATATTTCATGAATATAAGTTTCTTTAAAATTGAAAAGAGTTATTTATATAAAAGAATAATTTTAAGCAACTTATATTTATAAAACTCATATTAAAATAGTATATTTTTTGTATTAATAAAAGAAGCTGATCATAAGAAATTTTGTAAGACACTTGTGAGTTTCTTTCTATCCTTTACGATGCTTACAATGCTTAACGTTGATTACGCCAACGCTTTTATTCATACTAATTTCTTTCTCAGGTGTTTGGTTTTCAGGGCACTCACAATTTTCACCATGCACACAATATTATTCAAAACGGTCTAATAAGCTCTATAAAGATTTTAAAACAATTTTTTTTTTCATAAGCCAAAATTAAGGTTTGAATAAATAATGAGAAATTTTTACAACATAAACTAATTTTAATTTATAAAAAATAATAAATTTTATTTCATTCTTCTTCAAAAATCCTTTGTGAAAAACTTAAACGATTTCCTTTGATGTATGAAAGTAGTTTGATGGTTTGTGAGTGCGTAGAAATTTTGTATGATATGGACCACCCCTGCATCAAATCATTCATTTCCTGTTTGTTTACACATCTTTTTATTTCTTTAATTTCTTGCTTTTCTTAGAAGCTACTTTTCTCTCATTTCACTTCTCTCAATCACTAACCTATTTCTAAAATTGCATATTTCAAACTTTGACAAACCATTTTTGAAACCTCTAAACTTAAAATTTCAATGTTAATATGAAACATTGAGGATTCTCAAGATATTTGAAAAGTTAAGGGAATAATAAAAATGATATTTTTGAAGATTACAGAAGAAGGATGATGAATGAAGTAACCTAAAGGGGCACTTTCTGACAAAGGCAATACAAGATTCTTCCTAAAGAACTTCATACTTAGATGTTTCTCAATACTTAAGATTTATTGGAGATGAAACGCAATATATATTTATTTGATCTACACTGCATAACTACAGGTAAATTGGAAAAATGAAAAAAATAAAATAAAATATATATATATATATATATATATATATATATATATATATATATATTATATATTTTTTACAGAAAGATTTAAATGAAATATATTAATCGATAAATTTAAAATATTTAAATTATTTACAGATTTTTAAGTTGATTTTCAATGAATTTAAAAAAAAATCAATTATTGACCGATTTTTTGAAAATTCAATCAGTGATAAATTTATTAACAAATTTTATCATCACATAATTAAAATTTAAAAAAAAAAACTTTAACATCTATTTGACGGATATAAATTATCAATGAATGAATTCATTATGTATAGATATTCTGGTTAATAATTGAAATTCTAAAATTTATCTTTAATAAATTATATTTTATTAATGATTTTTTTTATTAGTAAAATTCTTTTATTAATTTAACATTTTCTTAATGTAAAAATAATAAAAATGAAGATTTACTACAAATATAATAACGAAAAAGTTTAAATTATTTATTTATTTATTACAAATAAATAAATAAAAATTGGAAAAACAAAAAAAGGACACCATATATTTATATATAGTTATAGATATAAAATTTGAAAATATGATTTTACTTTAAATTTATTGTAATCTTTCATTTATATATTATTTAACTTTATTCTACTCTCTCTTTATTATTTATTTCATTATTTTTAATATATAATTTGTTTATTTCAACATTTACAGTCTCTTATTCCTTTAACTTTGATTATACTCTGTAAACTAAACTTAAAAAAATGTTATTTAATTTAAAGTTACAGAAGTTCATTTAGAATCAAGATCATTTATTTTGTATAGTTGTTGTCAAAAAATTATTCACCATTGACAGAAGCACAGATTCTAATAGAAAAATGTATTGTAGAATAGAGTAGACGATAGATTTTACTAAGCACCACTCATTTTGTTCCTTTGCTTTTAAATGCTTTTTGTCCTTTTGTCATTGCAAAAAATTCATATATTCTGTGATGAGATATGAGATTTTAGAATGCCATTTTTTCTTCAATCATTCTTAGATTGTTTAACTGTTTTTACTTGCTACATATTTAAATGGTAAAATAAGTTTTATTTTATAAATATACACTTTTGTGTCCATTTCAAAATTTTAATTTCCAAAAATCATAAAAATATTCTCCTAAACTCTTCATAAACTAAGCTTAATAGAAATCTTACAGATATAACTACACTCTATAATATCAATAACTATATATAAAGAGGATTCCCTCGTTTGGGTCCACATTTCATAATTCTAACTTTACCATTTACAATGTAATTATTTATTAAATTTTTAAAAATTAACGGTTACTTTTACAAATTTTTATAAAACTATTTACTTATCTCTTTCTTCTTTTTTTTCCTATTTATCAACAATTATTTTCTCATATTTTTCCCATACATTTCACTTTATTTTTGATAAATATAATTTTATTTTGTTTATTAACTTAATAACATTACAATATCATCTATTACTAATATAATATCATGCATATTTAAAAAATGTGTACACACATGCGCGATAGTGTCTTTGTTTACGCTAGTAAGAAAATAGAAAGAATACCTCCTTTTATTTACAAGTCTTATAATAATAATAATTCATACTATTATATAAAAAGATTTTCTCCGTATTATTTTTCAAATTTAACTCTTTCTTTCAATTTGACATTTTTATAACTTTTTTTAAAACTAAAATAACTTTTATAATAAAAAAATTATCTACAAAAAGAATAACTATTATAATAAAAAAACTATCTACAAAAAGAATAAACATTACATATAGTAAAACTGTAAAATTTATTTAAATTTACTTTTATAATTATAAGGGTTAAATATAATTTTGGTCCCTTAACTTTCAGTGAAAATTGAAATTAATTCTTCTTCAAAACTTTGGCCCAATTTAGTCGCTTAACTTTAGAACTACATGAATTTGGTCATTTTAACCAAATTTTGTTAAGTTTACTTGACGTTCCAAATGCGTTTCATGATAGTTTCTTAGCTAACGTTGAAGAGAACAAGTATCAAACTGTGTAAACAACACAAATGCTATCATGAAATATGTTTGAAACCTTGGATAAACTTAACAAAATTTGGTTAAAATGACTAAATTTTCTAAAACTGGGGGACTAAATTGGGACAAAGTTTCAAAGAGGGACTAATTCCAATTTTCACTTCAAGTTAAGGAACCAAAAATATATTTAATCCTAATTATAATAATAATAATAAAATTATTATTATTTTTGTTATTATAAAAATGAACACATATAACATATGTTTTAAATAATAATAATAATAATAATAATAATACTTTATTCTAAAATAAAATAAGGATTTTATATGTTTTTATATTAGTTATTGATGGCGAACAACAGTACAACAACCAAAAATATTAAGTAATAATCATAAAAGAGAACATCAATATTTTCAATATAAAAAAAAAACTTTTTCAATATGAAAAAAAAAAGCCTTTCAATATGAGAAGTAAATATTTAGGGGCATAAGTCAATAACCAAAGTTATTACGATTAAATATGAGTACAAGAGAGTCAATCCAAAAGCACAAAGTCATTAAGATCAAATATCTCCCAAGACTCTAGTAAAGTATTCATAGTTTCAAAACTTCATCAACAAAGTGGATACCCCTTCCTGACAAATGATTTAGGAGCCCTTGAAACTCATTTAAGTGACATGAAATGGAAGAACTCTCCCTATACCTCAAATTCATCTAGCAATTCAATGTATAAAATTTATTATTGCCTAACTTAGAAGTATATGTCTCGTTAGCAATGTGATTATAAACATTGTCTTCTACATATTATCAAATAAATCCACACACCCATTGGTGCTTAAAGTCTCATTCTTCATCAGTATAAAATTCAACTTTTGTGTAGCAAAAACAAGAAGATGCAATTTCTTTATAAACAAATTTTTCATCTTACCCTTTCATAAAGGATAATTTATGCCATTTAAAGCAACCATATTTGTATTTTCCTCCATCATTTAAGTAAGTAAATATAACTCTGAACCAAGAGCTCTGATGTCACTTTGTTAGGAAACAACAACATAATAACTAAAAATACCAAAGTATGCAACAAAAATAATTTCTCAAAACTTGCAAGAATCTATGAGGGGTATCAAAAATAGAAAATGACAATAATAACAAAAGAGAACATTGGTAATGTGGAAAAGCTCTATCAATATAAGAAGTAAAAGCTTACCGACATAAGTTAGTCAATTTGATATAGGATTATCCCTTGATCCTATAAAAGAAGAACTTGAGGAAGATTCATTGAAATTCAAAGGACCTATGACAAGGTCAAGGAGCAAACACTTGGAAGAACAAATCTCTTCGAGGCTCATGATGCTCCATGAAGATTGGAATTCAAAAGACATGAAAATCATGGCTTGGAGCATAATTATAAATAGTTTTAGGCAATTAAAATTATTTTTAATTTTCTTTTAAATTTTTAAACAATTCATTTTTGTTTTTAAATTTTCAAGTTATTTTTGGGTCTGATGTCTTTGGGCTTCCTTTTACGGTTTCTTAGGTGGCTTAAACATTTGTGCCTATGTATAGGTGCATCAAATACATATGTAGACACCTTGGATGGTCATTATAGAAAAATTGGTTTTTCATTGAAAGGGGATTCTCTTGGTTCTTGGATTAGAAATCTCGTTCTTATCAAAGATTGAATTTTTTGTGGTGAATTTTTCTTGACTTATTAATTTGTTAGATTATGGCATCTCCAACTTTGGTTCTTATAAAAAATCACAATATTTATGGCGAATTTTCATTGACTTATCAATTTGCTAGATTGTGGCATCTTCATCTTTACTTAATTTCGTGTTCTTCTATGATTTATTTCTATTTGTGTCTCTTGAGGAATCAAATTCATAAACGGCTATATTCTTTCCTGGACAGGATCGTACCACAATTAAGTTCCACCACTGACAGAACTTGAATTATAAATTTAGGAGTGTCAAATTAGATTATTTAATATATAAATTATTTTTTATAATTAAATATAAAAAAATTTCATTTCTTATACTTAAAAGTATTTTCACACAGTAATTCACGTATACACTTCCAAAATTCTAATATTTCTAATTCATTAAATTCATGGAACATGAGTATTGTAATTTCTATTCCAAATTCAAGGTTATTCAATTCATTCATTATGCAACGGAAAATAAAAAATCTCTAGATTTCATAATTTAGGATTATACTAATTTGAGAAAAAAAAATATAATTAAGATTAATGTCAATTTCATCAAAAAAATCTCTAAAATCATAATTAGTTTCATTAATTTGGGAAAAACTTAATTTGGAAGAAACATTAGAAGAATCATACATCTAAGATACATAAATCATAAAATATTCATCTTGATTCAAGAGAGATAGCGTCATAGTGCATTCTCTATTTCATACGATTTATCGCTTTATCCTTTTTTCTACTCTCACATTTTCTTAATAACTTACTCAGAAAGAATATTATGACTAGAGACAAAACTTTCATCTCTTTTATTAATTACTGTCCATCAAATTTAGTTTTATTTTATTTTTATTTTTTAAACAATAAAGATATATAAATAAAAAGATAAAAAAAAATCTAAAACTGAATATAAATAATATAGTAATATATAAATCTAATTTTAAAATATATATATATATATATATATATATATAATTAAAAAAATAATGGGGGAGACGTGGCTCCCCTATGTCATTATGATCTTCCGTCTCAGAGTTCCACTAAGATCAAATATGGCTATAAGAGAGTCAAATCAAAATCATACACAAGGGCCTACAATTAGCCCATACTTCAAAACAATAATTCTCTCAAATATGAAGAACAAAGAAAGAGAAACCTACAATAGAGCAACCATGTGAGGCTGATTTCTTTAACAGAGACCTCTAAATCCCAACGATAAAAATAAAGAACCATATGTGACAAATCTATTGTTAAGTATTTAGAAATCGTAATTTTATTGAGATAGTTCAATGAATATAGAAACAATTTCTCTCTCTTTTATTTCTTCCAAGTTTGTGACTTTTACGCACTCTTTTGATCTATAAGATCATCTTCACTTAGGTTAAGTGGGACAACATGAACTTAACTAATTTGAACTCTTTCAACACCTAGTTGGGAGCCCAACACAATAGTTGTACATGTTTTCTCATATTTTGGCTTTTCTTAAATATTTTAAATTTATACTTTTAGATCTTATTTAAATTAAAAAAGTATATACTATCTAAATAAACGTATTAATTTGTAGTAACATGTGGGTTTTTGAATGAAAAATTGTCTGAACAGAATCACACCCATACAATTTGACCATAATGTTGGTGGAATTCAGCTAACTTCAAAGTCAAAGGTGTTGTTAAAATGAAATAAAATTGTAGATGCTGCTTATTTATTCAAAGTAAAGCATACTCATTTGTTGACGAACTCTAACTAAACTTTCTTTACGAATTCAAATCAAATTAATTCAAATTTTAGTTTAATTAGATTTCATTTCAACTTCACTAAACCCGACAATTCATTTAAGTATTAAATGTAAATTTTAAAAATCTAATGAATCGTAATCAAATTAGTTATGCAATTCTTTCATTATTACTGTTATGTAGAAACTTTTATGACAAAATTAAATATATATATATATATATATATATATATATATATATATATATATAAAATAAGTTTTTATATTAAACTCGAGAGCCATTTAAGGTAAAATAGATATTTTAAGGTTTAAATACATTTTTTGTCCTTATTTTCGTAGTGTTTGTTGCGGATGATCTTCACTTTGACAGAATGTTTAAAATGATCTTCATTTTGACCGAATGTTTAAAATGGTCATCATTTTCGCAATTCGTGTTTTATTTGATCCTTTTCTATGACGCCATTTAAATCATTAACGGAGATTGTACAATACACGTAACACACCCTACTACAAACAAACCGTGCCACATGTACAATGTTTCATTAATGATTTAAACGACGTAACAAAAAAGGACCAAATAAATCATGAATTGCGAAAATGAGGACTATTTTAAACATTCGGTCAAATGAATACCATTTTAAACATTTTGTCAAAATAAAGATCATCCACAATAAACACTACGAAAATGAGAACTCAAAAGATATTTAAGACATATTTTAATTATTTCTATATCGTTAGATATCTCTCTAGACCATTACTATAAACAACACATATTAATTAATTAAAAATTAAGCTTTCTGAATATTTGGGTAGAACAGTATATAGAAACAAGATTTGATGGAAGTTGCAATGGGAGAGTGGTTGAGTAACTGAATAGCCTAGAAAAGCAAATGTAAGTGGTCCACTAGGATCTTGCTTTCGTAAAAAGTGTAAAATATGAGAAGTGCATCCTTCCAAAATAGATTTCGCCCCACGCACTTTCTATTCCGTACATTAGGTGTTAGTGGTCACTCCATTTACTATTATTATAGTATTCAAGGATCGAGTTATGTTCTCCAATCTTGTCTGTAAGATATTATTCATCTGAAAAATAATTTTTTGAAAAATATTTTATTGATAAAGTTATTAGATAGAGTAATTTTTTATTTTTTAATGGAAGTTAAGAAAATAAAGTAATAAAGTTTTAAATTTTTTTTATCAAAAATATTGTTAGTCAAAGTTTGTCAATTTTTTTTTTTATCAAAGTATCATTTTTTTGTTCATCTTAACTTTTTTACAGCATACTTTTTGTCAGGTGACTTACCAATTTATTGGGTTCACACTGATTTAATTAAGAAAAATAAAAGGAGATATTTTTTTATTGCTCACGTCCCATTATGCAATTTAAATATGCAATTCTTGAATCAAATTTGAGATGAGAGAAAAATAGAGTGAGACAGAGAGAAAGAAGTTGTGAGTACCTCTTAGAGAAAAGAGAGAGTGAAGATGAAAAGATCAACCAATTTATCTTATCATGTGCAAGTTTGTGCAAAGAAGCTACCTTAGAGAAAATGTTTTATTTCTCTACTCATATATTGAGGTTCATTGTATTGTTTATTTAAAGTATTTATTGGGATTTGTTATTCACCTTGTTGATGAAGAGAATAGTGTTCTATTAATCATTGGAATCTCTTAGAGAACTTGTGGTGTACCCATTAATTTTTATTAGTGGAAGTTTTTACTGTACAAGGTCCCGTGGATTTTTTCTCCATATTGAGGTTTTACCATGTTAAAAGTTTTGATATTTTTTGGTTCCTCTCTTCTCTATTTTATGTCTTTTATTATTTTACATATTATTTATTTAGGAAAGATTTGATCTGAATTTTGCTTCCGCGTTTAGTTTATTATTCTTCTAACTCACCTACCACCTTCATCTCCAAACACACCTAAGTAATAAAACAGGAGGAGGATATGTTGTGATGCGTTTAAGTTTAGGAAAATAAAATTTATATTTTGAATTTTTTTTAGCTTACAGGTTAACAAACTAGTTTGTCCCATCCCAAACCCGTACGGACTACGAGTTATGCGAGTCAAATTTCTGTGGATCAATAGGTTCAAAATTGCAATTCATCCTATGTTTTTAACTGTGGATCGATTCATCCTACATTGTCACCCTTAATAAAAATTGATATTAATTAATATAAAATATTAATTACAATGTAACTTATTATTATCTCTAATTATAGTCATAATACTTATTTTTGTGGTAAAATAGAAGATTGTGATAAATATATGGTGAAAGAAAATTACATTTAACAACTTTGAGATGAAGAAGTTTCTAAGATAAGGAAGCTAACATGATATACAAAATCAAAAAGGGTATTAAAGTTATTTTGTTAAATAAATTATACCCGATTTAAAAAAAAAGAAAGAAAAATGAAGCTAATTATTTTGGTAGGTTTCAATTACATTATCTAATTTTATGACACATTTAATGGTACACTATGAAATAATTTTAACCATTTACTTTTAATATGAGTATTGAGAGAGTAAGAAAGGCACAAGCAATGTTGACGTGTTAAATCATCTTGCAAGCACAATTTTAAGAGGAAAGAATCCTCAAAGTTAATTTGTTATTGCTCAAATAAATTTTGAATTGTCAAAGTCTTAAATGAATCTTAAAAGAATAGATAAATTCTAAAGATTTAATCGATCAATAGCACTTATTAATAAAAAATATTAGGTACAATCGGTATCGAGACTATGTTCAAGAGAAAAATGTCCTTTAGTAGACACTTAATATATAATATGTTACATTCGTTGCTGATAATGAATTACAAACTTTGATTAGACTACAAAGATAATAGATAAAGAAGATTGGATTTAAGTTATGGATGAGAAGATGACCTAGTTGCATGACAATCAAATGTATGAGTTTATGGAGTTATCCAAAAAAGATGTTCGTTAAAGAAAAAGTGAGTATACAAGTTAAAATTCAAACAAGGAGAAAGAAAGTTCAAAATTACACTAAAGGGTTGTAACAAGAAAAAAACCATAAATTTCAAAGAGATTTTCTTAATTATACTGATGTCTTAGGTTTGATATTGTCAGGTTTTACAGAGGGGGTTTCACTAGGGAGAATAACACCAATGAGATCTGAGCTTAACCACATAAGACATTGACACCACTCTCAACCCAAAACCTTAAGGCAATGGGTTTATGGGTCTTGATTCTTATATAGTGCTATACTTTCTCAATTTTGGTCAATGTGGGACTTAGACTCACACTTGGATTCTTAACAATCTCCCCCTCAAGGGTGAGTCCCTTCAACCACAGTACACTCCCCCTCCAGCGGAGGCTGCCCAACCACGAGTACTCCTTTTCTGCCCTTTTCTGTACCGCTGTTCTTCTTAACGGGACACGCTTACCTAGAACCCTTACCTGGGACTCTTGCCAGGAAGACTTTCCATACTAGGACCATACTGGTACTGCACTCGTCTGAGTCGGTATTAACTATGGGCTCTGATACCACTTGTCAGGTTTTACAGAGGAGGGGGTTTCACTAGGGGGAACAACACCAATGAGATCTAAGCCTAACCACATAAGACACTGACACCACTCTCAACCCAAAACCTTAAAGCAATGAGTTTATGGGTCTTTATTCTTATATAGTGCTTTACTTTCTCATTTCTGGTCAATGTGGAACTTAGACTCACACTTGGATTCCTAACCATCTCCCCCTCAAGGGTGAGTCCCTTCAACCACATTGGTACACTCCCCCTCCAGCGGAAGCTGCCCAACCACGAGTACTCTTTTTCTGCCTTTTTCTGTACCGCCGTTCTTCTTAACGCGACACGCTTACCTGGAACCCTTACCTGGGACTCTTGCCAGGAAGACTTTTGATACTAGGACCATACTGGTACTGCACTCGTCTGAGCCGATATTAACCATCGGCTCAGACGAGTGCAGTATGGTCCTAGTATCGAAAGTCTTACTGGCAAGAGTCCCAGGTAAGGGTTCCAGGTAAGCGTGTCGCGTTAAGAAGAACGGCGGTACAGAAAAAGGCAGAAAAAGAGTACTCGTGGTTGGGCAGCTTCCGCTGGAGGGGGAGTGTACCAATGTGGTTGAAGGGACTCACCCTTGAGGGGAAGATTGTTAAGAATCCAAGTGTGAGTCTAAGTCCCACATTGACCAGAATTGAGAAAGTAGAGCACCATATAAGGATCAAGGCCCATAAACCCATTGCCTTAAAGTTTTGGGTTGAGAGTGGTGTCAGTGTCTTATGTGGTTAGGCTCAGATCTCATTGGTGTTGTATCTCCCCAGTGATACCCTCTCCTTTATAAACCTGACAAGTGGTATCAGAGCTGATGGTTAATATCGACTCAGACGAGTGCAGTATGGTCCTAGTATCGAAAGTCTTCCTGGCAGAGGTCCCAGGTAAGGGTTCCAGGTAAAGTGCGTCCCGTTAAGAATAACGGCGGTACAGAAAAGGGCAGAAAAGGAGTACTCGTGGTTGGGAATGCTTCCGCAGGAGGGGGAATGTACCAATGTGGTTAAAGGGACTCACCCTTGAGGGGAAGATTGTTAGGAATCCAAGTGTGAGTCTAAGTCCCACATTGACCAGAAATGAGAAAGTAGAGCACTATATAAGAATAAAGACCCATAAACCCATTGCAAAGGGCAGAAAAGGAGTACTCGTGGTTGGGCAGCTTCCGTTGGAGGGGGAGAAAGTAGAGCACCATATAAGGATCAAGGCCCATAAACCCATTATTGTTCTCTCCAGTGAAACCCCCTCTGTAAAACCTGACAGATATTTTATAGAAAATTAAGAAGGTCATGAAAAACCATGTAAAGAATAATTGATGTGTTCTATAAAGAAAAATATTTATAAATGAGAGTAAGTATTTTGTAATCATATTTTCAAAGTGAATTCTTTATATTAACTAATAACATAATTTTTCCTTTTCGTATTAGGTAGATTTTTCATGTTTGTTTCACTTTTTTTTATTTTTTTTATGAATCTGTTTTATATTATGTTTATATTAGTGTTCACTTTTTTATACAATAAAAAATATAAAAAAATTATTATTACTATTATTACTATAAATAATTTTTTTTATTTTGGAGATGACTTTTAAATAAAAAAATAGTTAAATTTAAAAAAATGCTCAAATAAAAAAAATAGTTTAAATTTAAAAAACACTTAAATTTACTTAAAAGATAAAAATTAATAAAATAATTATTTTAATTTTAAAAAAACAAATTTAAAAAACAAACTTGAAAACAAATGTAGACCGCAAAAAGATAAATCTCCTTTATTTATACTCGTGAAACACACATTAGTGAAACACACATGTATTCACTTTTTCTATAACAAATAATAAAATTATGATTATAAAAATAAATATGAATAATTTTTACAATTGAATTATATTTTTTTTATTTATTTCTTAGATTCTTAGATGATTTTTTATTTATTTAATTTAGAAAAATAATTAAATTTTAAAAAAATGGTTAAATTTATTATATATATATATATATAGAGAGAGAGAGAGGGGGAGAAAGATGACATAGAAGATATAGATATTAAAATGCTTTTATACTTCAATATATTTCAAGTATTAGTGTCAAGCACGTATTCGTATCTGATAGTGATACATATATAATATGTAAATCAATTACTTTTATAACACAATAATTTATAAAATTTTATGTTAAAAATGTTTAATATATTTGATTTTAATTTTGATTCAATAAAAATAATTATATAATTATCATTTTTTTTAAAAAGTTGTACATTTTCAATATGTATATATCATATATTGTGTCATATTATTTTTAAGATAAGTGTATGATCGTATCTGATACGTGTCATATCGAATACACGTATCTTAATATTAAAATTCATAATAAAACTGTTTTTAAATACATACATTACAACATATTAATTTATAACAATTTAACTTTGAATAAACTAAAATTGATATTTTATCCGCGTTAAATATATAAATAAATACACGTTATAACATTATCTATCCTATGGGCACATGAAATTGATTGTGCATATCAGTAGTTGGACAAGGAGAGTTGGGATCCAAAGTTATCTTAATTGTCAATAAATGACTGATTGCTACACTTTTGTTCCCATATGTGTCTCTCACATGTCCACAACTTTAATGTTTCATATAAGGTATTCATAAATTTTATTTAAAAATTATAATAAATTGGATATAAAGATTATTAATTTATCTTTCTTTTTAAGAAAGTTATCTAAAAAATTTGATCTATAAAATAAAAAGTCAATTAATTTCTTGACAATTATTCATGTATGGATATTGAATTCATGTGTAAAAATAATATTTTTAAACTAAGAAACAAATGTATAAATTATATTCATAAAATAAGATTTGTAAGCAAATTTGAAATTTGAAAATTTTAAAATAAATAAATTTAAGAATCCGTAAAATAAAATTGGTTAACTTAGGAAGATTCATTCAATTTTGAAAAATAATAAAAAAATCATTATACATTCATAAATTTAAAGAAATAGATTTAATAAATTTACTTATAAATAAACCAAATAAATAACTAATGAAGAGATTATTTTATTATCGTTGGTATAAGATGACAAAGAGATAAAAACTGAGTTTATGAAAACATGACACAGCATGCTCAGTTTTGGTGATTTTATAATTTTGTTTTCTTTAATCCTGATATTTAAAGAAATAAAAAAGTTTAATTTATCATTAAAGATGTAAGATAGATAACTTTTGTATTTTTGTACACTCGAAAGATATAAAAAAAATAGGAGACATTTTTTGTAGTCCTTATACATTCCTAAATAACATTTACATCATCCAAACTTTTAATAAAGATCTATATTTATATTTTTGATAAAGTAAAAATATTAGAAATTAAAGATTTAAAAAAAATGCATATTGATTTTCTAGTTTTAAAACAAAAATGAATGTGTTTTCAAAATGGATAGTTGAGTCCAATCCGATCATTTGGGATAGGTTAAAAAATAAAAAATATTGTTCGTTATTAACTTGTATTTTAAAATGGACCATAATTTGTTTTATGGTATAATATGACGTGAGAACCTATAAAAAGATTTAAAAGTAACCATAATTTTAAATGAATAGAACATTATATAAATAGATTCTTAACAAAAAAAAATCATTCTTATAAATTATTATTTCTCTAACCTATTTTAGATTTTCTGTCATCTCTTTTCAATTATGATCCTAATATTTATTTGATTGAAGGTCAGAAATCATAAAATTAGAATTATTCCGGTTGAGGAAGAAACCTTCTGATCAAAGAATTTAACAAAGTAAATTCTTGTTTTATCCTTTTAAAATGTTTAACTCTTAAGTTGTATGTGAACTTTTGGACAATATATGACTCAAGGTTGCTCTTAGTGAATCTTTGTTGCTCTATGATTATGATGACATGCTTATAACTTTAATCGGGATCTTGATATTGATTGTTTAGGTGATATATATATATATATATATATATATATATATATATATATATATATATATATATATTGTCTTAGGCAAGGAAAGTTGATTCTAGTTGTTGAATAATAAACATTATTTTAAATATAACCATATACTAAATAAAAAATTATTAAGGATAACTAATCAGGTTAAGAAATTCTAAAATGGGATAAGCCTATGGATCCTAGGTCCAAGAAAGAAAGGGCCCACACAATACTCTAAATAATTATTGTTCATGAGGTATGTTAGTAGATTCTAATTATTACAACATTTATTACCTGTGACATATCACTAACTTGAGCATCAAAGTATATTTGTAGGCTCCTCGATCAAGGACCTCAATGATTAGATAGGAAGAGAACTCAAAGGCAAAAAGACCCAAAGGCATGTCGAATTGCCAAGAAGGAGTGTGGTAGACACCTTAGAAGATTTCAAGTACATCTTAGTTCTTATAAGAACATTCTAGCACCCATTATGGAGCCAAGGTGAATTTCTATAAACACTTAGTGTTTACTCGCAACATGACTAACAATGGGAAACCATGTGAGGAAGAGATACCAGCAAACAGTTGATGAGAAATGGCTGTATAGAGAACTTCAAAAGGAGTTAACTGAAATGAAAAGGAAGAACGCAAAGAAATGACCGCATTGAAAGAAGAAAATGCTAACATGAAAATGAAGTTGGAGGAAGTCGGGCAAGAGAGTACCAATTGCCCGTACACGGAGACATCAAAGACTAGTTGTAACATCCCGTCCGGATATTACGAATTTAATAAAATAAAATAAAGTAAATAATTACATTACATTTAATAATACTTCATTTCCCAAAAACACGAGAAATTTAAATCTTTATTACTTTACTAAGAAGTCCATAAATACAAAACTGCAAGTGTAATCAAAATATTCCATGAGTCTTTACAATCCATTTCAAATAAAGTAAAGAAAACATTAAGAAAAAGATTCCATGGTCATCCCCTCTCCGCAGCTAAGCCTCACCAGCTCCACCTGCATCATCACCTACTCACGTGTACCGCGTACACGATCATCGCCAACCACAAGCAGATAGGGTGAGCTAACAGTTGAAACACACAAAAATATATCAAACATACATATACATGTATAACCAATACAAATAATATAACAATAACACAAACTCTTTCTTTATACTGCATGGCCACAACCATATAAAGTATCCTTTCTTTTCCCACAGAACCTTACTCCATTTCCATCACATGGCCACCACCATGTACACCGATGCACCTAGTGGAACACTCGTTACCTTCCCTCCACATGGCCACCACCATGTATATTAAGTACATCAGGGAACCTCGTTCCAGTTCTTTCACATGGCCACAACCATGTTAGCAGAGTTCTAAATCTTCTATTAAGTATCTCAAGATGCCTTGTTGCCACACCTATCGGCCACAACCGATAGAGCACGTTCAGAAACCATGCTACGGATCACACATCGTAACGCCAGGTGGAGTTCCCAAGTACGAACATAGTCCGTAACGTCCCAGGACTACCAAACTCGTCAGCAACCACTGAGGAGGGCAATCCATCTGGACCCATCCGTACTGGCCACAACCAGCACACTCACACCGACACACTCGCCAACCCGAGCCATAACTCAAGGTTCCTCGTGTTCATCCGCTATCCCGAGCCACAACTCAAGGGAAGTCATTCCGGGCCACAACCCATAGAATGCCACGTGCTTAACCCCTATCCTGAGTCACAACTCAAAGATACGTTCCGGGCCACAACCCTTGGAACACCAGCAAGCCCACCATCGAAATATTCTTAGAAGCCTTTTAGACCATGCTTTACAATTTCCACCTCATCCCATTAATATAGCAATAATACATGCTTTGAAAGTTTCCCGACACCCTCGCTCATTTAAACTAAACTCCTTTCTTTAACCTGTCCAGTCTATCTCGCTTAAGCAAGACCCACTAGCTTGGGCGAGCCCACATCACCTCTACATCTTATGAAGTCTCGCTTAAGCGAGATCATTCTCGCTTGGGCGAGACTCCCACTCGCCCAAATTTAATATACCTCGTCTAGGCGACGAGTTCAACAACAACCACAAACCTTCCCTCGAGATCTCGCTTAGGCGAGAGGTGCTCGCCTGAGTGAGACGCCATTCCACTCAACACAAAATCGATCCCACCTACGCGAGATGTCCAATCAAACCACCCAAAACACCCACGAATTCTCTCTTGGGCGAGGTATACTCGCCTAAGCGAGATGACCTGTCGCCCACGACCAATTCACACTGCCTGGGCGAGATGCATGAGCAAAATAGAGGATACGCGTCCCTGCATGTCTCGCCTAGGTGAACCTAGCTCGCCTGAGCGAGAATTGCAGGGTCTGACACTGATTCACGCACAAACACATTGCACCACCGACCCAAAACACAACCCAACCATACCAATTCATTCAGCACAACTTTGATAGACATATTAGCATAATGGAACACAGAAATATGCCCCAACAACCCCCATTTTTTGCACAATCACAAAATAGGCAGTGTATAACCCCATTATTTTCATGCTTTTAGACCAGAATTCAATCAAACAGTACCAATTCACCCAAACCCCCAAATTCATCACAGATACAGGGCAGAATCCATAGCATGTACTCATAAAAACCATGCAATATAATCAAAGACATACAATTTCGGGTTCAGCTCCCCTAACCTGAAATATCCTTGCTTACACTTGAATTCAGGAGGTTCCTTTGATCTCAATTGGCTAACCTTATTACCACTTCAGTTTTCTCCTCTCTAATTCACTCCCAATTTCCCTTTTCACTCTCAATTTTCGCTCTCCCTTTGAGGCTCTCAGAAAACAGACTTCCAAAACCCTATTCTCCTCTCAAATTTTGCCTTTTGTAGGTCTTACTAATTGGTTAATGAAAAAAAAAACGGGAATTTCAAATTTTGCCTTTTGTAGGTCTTACTAATTGCTTTTCAAGGGCCATGACTTGATTGTTTCTCAACCCTTTATGGCATACATAAGACTTGAACCCAAGTCCTCTCACATAATTAAAGTACTCTCAACCACTTGAGCTAGTACTTTTCCACATTATACATAACAGAATTTAATGTCATAAATGCACTACCCTCCCGCATTTATTAATTAATTATTTATTTAATTAATTAAATTCCGCGGATCTTACACTAGTGTCCCGAGATCTCCCCAAACGGTGCAAGAAAGCACAAAAGGGTCACCACCCAAGATAAACAACATTGCTAATACAACCTTCACTAGCCCATAGGAGACATCCTTTATAGATGAGATCATTGAGGTGCCTTTACCAAGCAATTGGAAAGGGATGACAATTGATAGATATGATAGGACCCAAAATCTAGACGAGCATATTGACATATATCACTCCACCTGCAGCACCCACTCCACCAGCAGCACCAACTCCACCAGCAGCAACACCACCACCACCAAACATTGCGGTACAACAGCCCAGCCAACCATCTTATGGCATTAGAAAGATGATGCCAAAAATCAAATACGAAGGCCAGCACGTCCATGATGAGACTACTGAATGTATTTTGGAGGGAGGGGAATATTTTGTTTTGTAGTTATACTTTTTTGGAGGAAATGAATGTGCTAATTGGGAAATAAGGATGTGTTATGAATTTCAATCTCTGGATTTTGAACACTGTGATATTTTGATGGAAGGCTTAAAAACCTTAATTAGGAATGCAACAACTTTGCAATTTTCAGAATTTAGTTTGCCTTCTTCATTTTCAAATTGTTTGTTCTTCATTTCATTAAAATTACACAAAACATAAACAACAAATTTAAACAGTTGAGAAGATGTAATTATACAAAAAAGAATATCATTCATTCATATAAGCGATGTAATTATTCAAGCTAGCCAATGACAATTAGAACCCATCAAAACCACTACATTCATTACAACTAGAAAACCTATCACAGCTAATGACAATTGCATTCGTTTCTTCCAAACACTCAATGAATTTTCCATATAAGCGATCTTCTGCCTTTGCCTAACGATAATGGCATCTTGCTCATCAGCACCCTCTTCGTAACACCATTTGAAAAAGTTACAGCCCAACACATCTTCACCACGTCTCTGCAAAACAGAAAAACAAGATGAAAGTGAAACACTAAAAGTGAAACACTAAGAAACAAACCTTAAAGTTCGCACAACCCCAAAATTGTTTAGCCAAGTTCTTTGTAGTTCTAGTTGTGCGCACCACTGCAATGTCTTCGCAATCGCAAATTGGGGGTGAGCCTGAAACCCTAGAACTACCATGGCATGAATTGCAAGTTCAGTGAACTCAACTATTGCAAGAAGGGGAAGATGCTCCACAAGACATTCCTTTTCAGCTGAAGATGGATGGAAGACAACCACAATTCAAAATCACACAAACCCTAACTTTCAATTATAACATCTAGTTTATGCATCCAGTGGAAAAGACATGTCACTGAACAACAATCCACGTCACACAAAAGAATCACGATAACCACTGTTCTGTTAACAATTTAGACGGAGTTAAGGAAAAGGAGTTAATTGAAAACATTTAACGAAAGATAGAACCAAATTGAAAACAATTTCAAAAGTAGAACCAAAGTGAAATTTTTTTGACCAAAACTAGGATCGAATGACTATTTAAGCCTTATTTTAAATATAAACTATACTAAATAATAAAATATTAAAGATAATTAATGAGGTCAATACTTTTTATTTAAAGAACAAAATTAAAAAACAAATGTGCACACACACAAAATACTCTCTTTATATACTGGAATATAGATACAAATATAATAACTAAAACTACTATTAAACCATATTTTTAAAACAATACCCGAGTCCGTCACTTGACCCTCAACCCTACAATTTCATAATCATACTTTGAATTCAATTATTAAAGATACCTTATTTTTATGGAGTAAAATGTTAATCAATTTTTCACTGATAAAGAAAATATATACTTTTAAATTATTCTTATATAATAAATTCAACAAATATTCTAAAACGCATCTAATTGATACGGAGAAAAATCACTGCATTGATGATATAAGTTTGGAAAATCTTGTAGCCAGTGAGTTTTGAAAATCAGTTCAGTCCTACTAATTCTGAAGCTAAAATCACACTAACAAATATTGAGAACAACAAAAATGACACCCTCCACAAATTGTTTTCAACTACATTCAATAAAACAAAATCGAATAATAAATAAGCATTGATAAATTCAAGTTAAGAAGTATACTACTACAATCAAAGAAGTGGAGAAGCGGAGAACACTACGAGACAGATCGAAAGAAATTTAATCCTCAACAATTAATTATTAGCTAACAATATTCGTATTATATATATTTATATAACCATAAGAAGGTAAAAAGCAAAACATATTTAGTGTATTATTTCAAAATTAACATAATCACAATCTTAATCACAGCTATAGTCACACAGAACCTTGGTTAACCTTGTTAACCACCTTAACATCCTGGCCCACCGAAACCCCAACCGGCCTAATATCCGACCCCACCACCGGCGGAACGCCTTGGTACTGCGTCGGCGCGTGCACCACACCTCCTTGCGCAGTATAGTAAACCTGCCTCCCACTCGCACTATCATACGCCACCTGCGCGTACGCTGCATTATCCGGCACCCCAGTAGGCCTAACAACGCCGTATCCCTCAGCATACCCCGAAGCCTTAACCGGCTGCGCTGGCCCCGCCGACGAAAACGGAGTCTTCTGCTGAGCGACGCCTCCGAACACCGCCTGCTCACGGAAACCCTCAGACCCCATTCTCTGCACAGCGTAGTAGCCCTGCGCCGCCGGAGGCCTCACCACCGGCGCGTGGTAGAACGTCCCTGGCGCTGGGATAACATAGACCTGCTGATCAGCACCTCCGGGAGCCGTCGTGACTGTCGTCTGAAAACCCTCGCCGGAAAACTGCTTCTCCGGCCAGTACCCACCGGGATGGGGCGCATTAGGAGGCGGAACCTTCTCCGGCATCTTCTGCATGTAATAATCCCCTCCCGCAGCGGCATAGCCGCCGGCGAAACCATCCTCACTCCTCCTCCGATATTCATTCTCAGCAATCTGCAAACGCTGCATCTCCTGCTGCAACTGTCTCTGAATTTCGATCGAGTTCGCACTCGGATCCGATCCGACGACGCGATCAGAAACGGAGATTCCACCGCGGACCTGATACTCCGGCTGCGGCGCGACTGGCTCCGGCGCGGGATCGTGGAACTTAACGGCCGCGAAGGAAGGAGGGAGAGTGGGAGGAGCAACGGCCTTGTCGAGGCCGAAGAGGTAATCGACATTGGAAGGAGTAACGGGAGGGGTTTTGATGGGGTCAGGTTGCGGGGGAATTGGAGCAGAGTTAAGAGCATCAACGAAGCGATCACGATCCGAGGAGAATGAGGAATTAGGGTTTGAGGAAAGCGTGAAGAGGAAGAGTCTCATCCTGACAGGTTTTGAGTTAGGGCGATAGAGACGGTCGTACTCGTGCATCATGTGTTCAAGGTCGTCGTCGTTGGTGACGGAGATTAGGGCGTCGAGGTCCTCACCAGGGAGTTGGTACTTGAAGGTGAGGTCCTGCGGCGTGGCGTCACAGAGCGCGGCGAGCTTGGAAAGGAAGGCAGGGAACTTGATGGCGCGGTCGACGGCGAGGATCTTGGTGTCGCCGCCGACGTAGGAGAGCTGGTTGTCATGGGTTCGGGGCTGGATCTTGCCGCCGTAGCTGCACATGAACTTGGCCTTGTAGTTCTGGGTCTGCTGGTCGTCCCAGGGCGGCGGATTCTCGAAGTCGATCTCCCTGGAGCGCGGCGAGGAGTCGCCGGAGTCAGGGTAGGAGGGGTACTGATAGTTCTCCATGGTTGTGTGGTGGCTGTCAGAGATGAAAAATGAGAAATAATTAATAAGTAGGGATTTGTGAGGGTTTTTTAATTTATATTTTTGGGGTTTAATGAGTGGGTGCGTGGAGTTTTGGATGATACCTCTTGTTTTGTTGTGTCACGTGGCTGGAAACAAGGTTTGGTGCGTGTTTGTGGTGGTGACAATAACATTTGCCTTCTGAGGGACCCGCATCGTACTGATTGAAGGAGTGCGCGAGAAGCGAGAAACGATAAGCGATAAGTGAGCCATGGTTTGGTTTTGTTTTCACGTGTTTTACACCAACATTTTCTTTCCTCTCATCTTTCAGCCTTGGAACTTCTTACTTCTGTGCCATATACATAATAATACATCACATCATAATATTTATTAAAAGATGCGATAATTAAAAACGTATTTATTTTTCCAGTTTGTTTTCTGTTTATATTCTCTGCTTGGTTGTTTATCTTTCTGTTCATATTTTCTCTCTTCAGAGAATAAAATTTATGAGAGAATATCTAACCGGCTTTGCCAGATTTATATTCTCATAAGTTTTACCTCTTTTATGTTTATATCCCCTCCCTCCCCCTCTCTCCTGGTATCAGAGCGAGAAATCCTTGGATGCCTTTTTGAATGTCTGTGTAATTGAAGTGGCTTGTATTCGCTAGGATACCCTTTGTAGATCGGGCATGTTAAGGCCAGAAGAGCCAACAGAACTATAAGTCCCAGATGATCTTCCTTTGTGGGTTAAGGAATACTTTGCATATTGCGACACTCTTTACACTTATATTTTCATGTATATGTTTTTCAATCTGACAGAAACAATCAAACACTGCGCGTATTCTGGGTTATATTGCTTGTAGTGGGCATATAACTACGGAGTATATATTAAGAGGAGTGCTAATAGCACTTGGGCTTAACAACCCCTTGGCTCGCAGTTGAGGTACACGAAGTCAGATTTGTAA
>Ga0214542_1004872_pt1 | contig 26117 bp, 15 predicted proteins | sample CNSS1metaG_FD_160096 | JGI IMG/M metagenome (GOLD analysis project Ga0214542, IMG submission 160096) | Root nodule microbial communities from cowpea collected in UCLA plant growth center, Los Angeles, California, USA - CNSS1 | ecosystem: Host-associated > Plants > Roots > Nodule | place: USA...
ATTATAATATAATAATATATATATATATATATATATATATATATATATATATATATATATATATATATATATATATATATATATATATATATATATATATATATATATAAAAGAGAGGATTATATGTATATATTTGCATGTTTCATGTGGAATAAAACTAGGGGTGACAATGCAAGTCGATCCGACCCGTTTAGGTCTGATCTGTACTTGATCAACAAAATGTAGGTTGGGTCGGATCGTTTCGCATTTTTAACGTGGACTGAAAAGTCAGGTCTGTCCAGCATAAGTGTGGGCCTGCAGGTCAGTCCGTCTTTTTAAAATAAAAAAAACATTATGATAACACTTTCAATATTCAATAAATTGTGAAATTTTAATAAGTTCAAAAAAATTAAGCAAAGACTTGTAAAGTTGGATGATAAGTTGATATTCTCACATTTTTAATTATATTTATATTTGTACTTTAACATTGTTGACATACACAATGTATTTTTCAAATTCAAGCACATTCAAAAATACATAATAGTTGTTTTTTCCAATCACACAAGATTTTGGAACGTTCATACAGAAGTTCAACGGGTCAACCCACATGGGTTGTGAACTTTTACGGGTTGGACTTTTACGGGCTAATAGATTCAATTTTTTAATATGTTCCGTGTTTTTTTATAGGCATGCGGGCTGATCGATATGGCGAAACCCATGTTGTCATTCCTAAATAAAACTGTAAATTTTAACACTTTTTTTATGAGAATTTTCAATATAAATAAAAATATCATTTTAGTGTCAATTCTACAAATATAAATTCTTCAAAGTTGAAGTGAATTATTCATATATGTATTCTTCATACTTTAAGAAATTCATATTTATAGAATTTATAATACTTGTATAAGTAAAAAAAACTATTATAAATAATTAAATACGCTGTAATGAATATAAACAAAGTTTTCTAATGACAAGGTGGGTGGGTCCTTCCATCTTGTGGACGCTCCGCAAACTTGCAACCTATCCGCACATGATTTGCTTGTCAAACTTTAAAGGTGTGACATGCTTGTAATTTACTAATTTATGGGTAATACTGTTTAGATATTTATAGAATAAATAAAATTTGTTTAATTATTCTTTACTTTTTCGAGGATCAGGCTCACCCCTCTTTACGAGAGCTGAAAATAATTGGATTAAAAAATAAGCTACCTTAATATAAATAACTGAAAAAATTTCAAATTAATCACGATTTCAATAATTATTCCCTAATTAATCTACTGATCACATTCCTCTGGCCAAATCCGGAAAAGAAAACTCGCCGGACGGCTAGCCATTTGGAGCTTCGATTCAACTTTGCATTTTTGACAATTTTCCAACACGTCATGAATAGTCATTGATGATTTTTTAATTTAAAAAATAATAATTAAAAAAATTAAATATAGTGCATGGGTATTAAACTCTTTACACATTCAAATTAAACTAAATCCTTTTCTCTCTTTCGTTCGTTATGCGTGAAAGCGTGTTGGTGTTGGTGCTGGTGCCTACGCTTTTTCATCGTGATCAATCCACGATCCGTGGCTGTGCTCGTCGTCTCTGAAGCGATCAATCAAGCGTGAGAGGGCGGCATAGCAAAGCAAACATGTCTATGTCCGATTCCGATTCCTCCTCTTTTTTTGGCGATTGCAAAAGTTTCAAGCTAATTACCCGCGAGCGTAAGCCCCTTTTTCTCCTCATTTTTTTTTTGTTACGTTGCTCATCAATGATTCGTCACGCCTTTTCGACTTGTGGCATTTCGTTACTATTGTCAACAAAATCTTAGTGTCCGAGTTTATTATTATCATCTTTGGCGCATGGTTTCTACTGCTCGACCTTTTATCAGCTACATGATAAGCACGTTAGGGCAACTAGCTTATGGTTTCGTGTATTGAGTTTAGACTTTGGAGTGTGGTTTTTGGGTGCTTGTGGTTGGAATGGAGTGATTGAGTTTTCTGGATGGTTTTGGTTCCGTTGCCTATTCCATGGGTGCTCTCAGCTTATGATTATTTCAGGGTTGTCATTTGTATGCTCCACGGCCACGATGGAAATTTTCATGGCATGCCTTGATCAATTTTTATGCAGACACTATTCATAACATGTTCCATCATAATCTATCTAGAGAATTAAGGTAGAATTCGTGCACCTGGTGTGATGAATGACTTCATCTTTGTCTTTGCATTTAGTGAGAGAATTCCTTCCCATAGGTGTGAGAGAAAACACCACTGAGAGAAACTCTGCCTTTTCACTAGCACACATTCAGTTTATCATTCAACAATCAACAAGTTATCCCAACTCATTATGGGTCATTCACATCGAAAACTCAATTACTTAAATTCATCATTTAAGTACCAGGATATCAATTTTTGATAAGTGTTATTCAATAATCTAATAATATTTATAATCAAACAATGTTAATTCAGCAAATAACAAAGATAAAGTCAATATAGCAGTCAGTGCACACGTATTACCCCTTCATTTTTTAAATAGCTTATATTATTGTAATTCACCGTGCTTCTTCACTTATATCTTTTGTATTAGTAAATAGAAAGAAAAAAAAGAGGGAAAGTTGCACGATGGATGAAATCACACCCCGAATATTTTAATAATTATTTAAAGACTGATCGGATCAATTTGTTACTTTATAAATCATGAGAACTTCTCTACAGTTAGTATTTCAGAATTTAGGATCATCGCCAAATTCAATGTGGCACTGTTTTGTAATGTGAAATTGCTTATTTTTTGATATATTTCCTAATCTTTTGTCAGTATTGCAATCTTTATGGTTTTCCTCTTGTTTCTTTTATATTTTAATTGGTTATGATCAGATAAACTTGTTCAATTTCTATTTACTGACTTATTTACAGGATTATTACATGAAATGCTAAGGTCAACAAAAGCAGGGGATTCCAGATCAACTTGGAAGGTATACATATTTATTTACTTAGATGAATCCTACCTTGTTTCATATATCTTTCCTCAGGGTATAGAAGGAATGAAGGACTCGCACTTCTGTATTATTTATTTAAAGTTTGTAGTTTACACTTAATTATAATACAATTCGCATGTCTAAAGTGCTTTATTAATCAATTGGAACTGCAATCATCATGTGTAGTATTTCATCAGTTTTCTCTAGATATCCATATTGATATGCTATGTACTATACTTTATGGGCTAGACTCCGTACATGTAAGATACACATTCATGTTGTAGCCCCAAGTATAAATACAACTGGCATAGATGTAGCCCCAGATATAAACATATTTTACATCTGAATGAAGCATTGAAGGTAAATTAAAGAAACTAAGAAGTACAAGGTAAAAGCTGAATTTATTGAGTACCATCTCATACTGGTTCATGGGTTACTTGCCTGCAGGTACTAATAATGGACAAACTTACTGTAAAGATAATGTCTCACGCTTGCAAGATGACTGATATTACCGATGAAGGCGTTTCATGTAAGCTATCATTTTTCTTTTTACCAAGGAACAATGAGTTGTTTTCCCCATAATTTTCTCTTCTCTTATTTTAGTGTGCCATGATGAACCTGAAATTACCAAGTAGGGTAATTATTCCCATCCCATCCTCTTATTACCTCTTTCGAAAAGACTATAGGAGTATGTTTGGCACCCACTTTTCTCTTTGAGAATTAAATATTCTCTAGAGTTTGATGCTGGTTTTTTTCGTTTTGAATCTGAATTGAAACTGCAGTTGTTTTCATGCTTACCAAACTTGAACTGACCATGTTTATTACATGTCCTTGGTATGTCCGAAGTCTTGGTACGTTCTAATTGTTCTATTAAAATAAATTATTTTCACAAATATTGATAATTTAATATTGAATTCTGTCAATTTGGAAATAGAAGGACATTTGTTGTGGGTTTTTTACAATTTTTATTTCTTATATAAAGGATGAGCCTTTGCAGAAAATAAGGAGTGGTCTGTTATGTCTTTAGAGGAGGCATAAATATAGATAATTTTATGTCCCCAATTATCTTGTTTTCTTTTTATCTTGTTTTGTGGATTTGTTAAAGATGCCGTATCCTCTTTTGCTCATTCTTTATTACTACTAATTTTATCAATATAAAACTCAACTATATAATAAAGTAAAACACCTTTATGGATTGATTTATGATCACCTTTACATAATGGCAGGAGCCTCATCCATTAGACCTCCAATTTTTAATTCGTTTGTTGTATGTCATGAAACTTTGCTTCTCTTTTTGTAGTGGTTGAAGACATATACAAGCGAAGGCAGCCATTGCCCTCCATGGATGCCATATATTTCATCCAGCCAACCAGAGAGAAGTAATATATCTGCTCTATCAATTAGCTTCCCTTTTGTTTTATTTTTATTAATCTTTTTATTTAATTCAACCTTATGCTTACTTTCAAAGATGTCATGAATTATTTCAGCAGTTTTTATCTGTATTACTTTTTTGCTCTGTACTAGTTACATGATGATGCATTACTTTGTCTCTCCGTCTCTCCAAATTGTTCATTTATAATTTAATTTGTTGAATAATTTAATATGCTGCATCCTTTGACCGTGGAACAATCTCAGTTAGCTTTAATGTGTAACTTAGTTATCATTCCTTTTTGAGTTGGTCCATATTTAGTGATTTTCTCCATTTTTATTTGCAGTGTAATTATGTGTTTGTCAGACATGTCCGGAAAGACACCCTTATACAAGAAGTACGTGGTGGTCATTATATTATCTCCCTTGTCTGTTATTCATCAGGGCTTCAACAACTTATTTGTTTTCAAGTCTGTTTTCTGTGATCTTGTAGGGCATTTATTTTCTTCAGCTCAAGTATTTCCAGAGAATTAGTTTTGGATATTAAGAAAGATACAAAGATTTTGTCTCGATTAGGTGCACTGAGAGAGGTGAGCATTTTTTTGTTTCCAAGCTATGTTGTGCTTGAATTCATAATTGTGCCTAATTGACATTTGTTTTGTGCTTTCCCTCCTCATTTGGATGGCACATGCAGATGAACTTGGAGTATTTTCCCATAGACAGCCAGGTTTGCGGCTGCTCACTTATACTTTAATTTATTTCATCTTCCATCTATAATATGTTTACTTTTTTATCATGAATATAATCATATTCCTGAAGCTTTGGTTTTAACCATGCGGAATAGCATCATGTTACCATTTAGGTCAATAATAAATATCAAAACTTATGACATGTAGAAGTGTTGCTTGTTTTGGTCCAGTTCCACACTTAACCATGAATTAGATTCAAGTGATGAATCAATATTTCCTTCCCGTTAAATTAATTATAATCTATTAGCTGTTGAAAGATCTTTCCCAGTTATAAACAAAGACTTTGGTTGAAAAAACTGAATAGACTTAGCTAGCAATCTCTGCTGAATTTGCAGATTTTGAAGCTTGATGTAGAATAAATTTAAGTAGAATCCAAGAAGTTAAAATTTAACTACCAGTATGTGGATTAGGAAGTCCATCTTTGCAAATGGGCAATTTTGACCATTCATGTCTATCTTCTTTATTATTTAGGAACTCACCATTCGTGAACTGGGTTGTTGAGATCTTTCCTTTTTGAATATCAATTTCCAATTGTGCTTGTTAGGAATTCTTTATTATTTTCTAATGCCATCATCATTCAATTAATGGTTGCCTTCAATTTTGGGGTTTCTTTTTGTCATGTTAATACAGGGTTTCATCACAAATAATGAAAGGGCATTAGAGGAGCTGTTTGGGGATGAAGAGGATAATCATAGAGGTGTTGCATGTTTGAATGTGATGGCAAAACGAATTGCTACAGTTTTTGCTTCTTTAAGAGTATGTGAATAGTGATCTTTGACAAGGATACAAAAAAATGTTGTCATTGTTTTATAATTTTCCAACTTGTTATTATGAAGTCTAATGAAGTATGTAAATATTTTTTTAAGGAATTTCCTTCTGTTCGCTTTCGTGCTGCCAAGTCCCTAGATGCAACTACAATGACTACTTTCCGTGATCTTATACCTACAAAGCTTGCTGCTGGAGTCTGGGACTGCCTTATGAAATATAAAAAAAGTATACCTAATTTTCCTCAGACAGAGACCTGTGAATTGCTAATTCTTGACAGATCTATTGATCAGGTATCTTAACTGCATTTTTTGGCCATCAACTTACAACATTCTTTTGACAGACGGTCATCTTGTTTACATTGAGGATTATGTTCTGATTTTGTAGATAGCTCCCGTGATTCATGAATGGACTTATGATGCCATGTGTCATGATTTGCTGAACATGGAGGGAAATAAATATGTTCACGAAGTAACATCCACACCCTTCTCTTATCACTGTGAATTTTTTGTGTCAACTAGTGACTAAGCACAAATCTACTGTATTTCCAAGGTTCCTGGCAAATCCGGTGGTCCGCCAGAGAAGAGAGAGGTTCTTTTGGAGGATCACGATCCTATATGGCTTGAACTTCGCCATGCTCATATTGCAGATGTACGTCCTGCTTTTATGCATTCATTACTAAACTAGATTTAAGCGAGACGAATACCTTTTGATATTGATGACCATGCCAGGCTAGTGAACGGCTGCATGAGAAGATGACCAACTTCGTTTCAAAGAATAAAGCTGCACAAATACATGGTTCAAAGTGAGTGATAACTATCTTGTGATTTCTCATAATGGCATTGTTATATAAGAGGATAATTGATGCTGAACTTATTGGTTTAGTTATTATCATAAATTAAATATTTGCCGTTTTTTATTTGTAGATTTTCCTTTATGAGACTGTATGATTTGACTCAGTTATATTCCACACTGTGTGATATGAAATTGACGCTTTGCCTATCATGGTTTGCTCCGATATTACATATTTATTCTTGAGTTTTATCATACATTTTTGCGACTGCCCATTTATTTTTGAGAAGACCACCAAAACATTCCCTTCTGGTTTGAACCACAGGGATGTAAGAAAGGAGCAAATGGTTGACGGCAAACTGTTGATTGTTTGTTCCATAGGACAAATTAAATTGGACCAATCCATAGTCGAGAAACTGAAGTTAAATTTAGCTTCCACTACTGCTTATGTGGTTTTATATTACAAATTAAAGGAATAAACTTGACGGTGCTTTATGATTGGAAGTAAAACATTTGAAGCCATTTTGTATTTTACCATAGGGACAAGGAGAACATGGGTTAAACTACTGGGTGAGATACTGTAATTACCTTCGGAACTGAGAATCTGAATTTAATATCCAGCTTGGATATTTGAGTGTCTTAGCCTTAACGTAGTATGATCAATTCCTGCTCATTAACATGGGCCATGTTGGAAAGAAACTTTATTTCCTGGATGGTGAGTCAATGGTTTTGTTTGTGTGGTTATTAAATATTTGTTCTTTCTCTAACCTCCACTTGCTACCTCAACTTTCACAATTATCTTAGTTGTGCATACCATGTCAACTTAGTGTATGTCCTGCATAGTGTATTTTAATCAGTTTGAGCTTCTTTAGCTCCCTGGCTTCAATTTAGCATTAATCTCCTCGAGCATGATAAAGATGTTCAAGCGCACCTTTATCCTCCTACTTGATCATCCAGTAAGACATTCAGGTTTTGGGCAAGATTTTGCAATATTCCCTCACTATAGTAGTTAAATTTTTTTAGCATTTATTTTGGGGGTAATTTTATATTAAAAAATAAACTTATTTACCACTGGGAATTATTCTTAAAGGATTGCAAGGATGCCATGTATGTTTTAAACTTCCTGTTTTCTATTGAATCATTTAAAAACAGTGCTTGCGTAAAATATTTAAGTCCCTGATTGATAATTAAAGCTATATTTTTGTGTTTTAACCATGCCTAAATTTGCTGTTTGGTGGAAGTGTTCATCTATTCATCTAGTTTTCATCATAACAAAAATTATTGGACTGTGTTGTATGTATAGGGGTAGTGGTGATATGTCAACAAGGGACATACAAAAGATGGTTCAAGCACTTCCACAATACAGCGAACAAGTTGACAAACTCTCCCTCCATATAGAGGTAGTTCTTTTGTAATGCAATTCTTACACTGCTTGGTCTTCTTCTAATGATAATTTGATATGGTTTGCACAAATAGATGTATCGTACTCTGTTACTGCCAGATTTTGAATTGCCTGATTGGATATCATTTTAGTTCTGTTTTTCCTTTTCATGACCTCTCTGCCTTCTTAATTATGCAATATTATTGCTACTGTCATGATTCTTGCTGATAGATGATAGAATAAATGAAATTTTGCACTTGAGTTTATTAGATATTTCTGAAAGTTAATTATTATTTTCTTTACAGTTGATTAAGATAAAGTTAATATTTTGTCAGTGGATATAATAAGGTTAAATTAATTTCAGGTCCTGACTGATAAAAAACTACTATCAATTTTGGATAAACTTTATGGGAGAAAAAAAATGAATTAAACTCCTCTAGTGAGATTAACTTTTGCATCTTTAATTTTGAAGAAATATGGGATGGTTTCTCAAAAGTTGAGGTGAATAGGTTTGTTGACTTGGGGAAAATGTAATTCATATTATCTCCTTTTCTCCTGTAGCTGCTATTTGAAAAGTAATCCAAACTAACCCTATTCTACAAGTTCCTATATACTTGAGGGTAAATTCAGTGTACCATTTGTTTCATATGGCTTACAGGGAACCAGCTGATTTAAAGACATTGGTTAGAACTTATTTACAGTTTTACTAGATAAAGGGGCTGTTAAATCCTCAAGTATGCATGGACTTGTAGAATAAGTTAACCATTAAACAAGACAGTGAATCTGATTATGATCTGGGTGCAAATTTCCACATAGATATAAAAAATGGCTTCTTCTTCCAGATTGCAGGAAAGATTAATAGGATCATTAGGGAGTCAGGACTACGGGAAGTTGGCCAGCTGGAGCAAGATCTTGTTTTCGGAGATGCGACAACAAAAGATGTGATCAAATTTTTTACCACGAAAGAAGTAAGAAATTCCAATAGGGAAAATAAATTAGGTTTCATATAATCAATGCTTGTATCAAAATGAGAAAGCTTTTCAGTGTTCGATGAGTTGTGTGATTAGACACGCAACTTGTGCTGTTTCGTCTTTTAAACTTCGCATAAATGATGCATTTGTGCAGGATATAACCCATGAAAATAGGTTGCGCCTGTTAATGATTCTTGCATCTATTTATCCTGAGAAATTTGAAGGAGAAAAGGGCCTGAATTTGATGAGGGTATGGTTTCTTTCTGATTACAAACCTAATTTCCACTAGCTAGCTGTTCATTTTTTATTTTAAAGATATGCTATTAAATAGACTATTCCTATCTACTGCAATGATGTTATCCAATTTTTACCTTTTATGTGCTTCTCAGCTAGCAAAATTGACAGAAGAGGATATGAGTGTTGTGCATAATTTTAGAATGCTGGGGGGACAACCAGTTGCCAAAAAAAGTAAAACATCTGGTTTTGGTCTTAAGTTTGAGATCCATAAGGTAATGACAGTAATTTCTTGATGAATAGAATGTGGTTTTTCAATGTTACGTTTTGTATGAAAAGTGTTCTTTTAAGTTGTCAGAAGAAGCGCGCTGCAAGGAAAGAGCGTCCTGGTGAAGAAGAGAAATGGCAGTTATCACGCTTTTATCCGATAATAGAGGTACAAATTAGGTTAATCTCCGTATAGAATATGCATTCATTCACTGATGACAATTCCTCCGACTGGATAGCATTAAAATAAAACTCGAGTATAACAATTTCAACGAGTATGCTTCATTCCCACACTGCCGTTTTAACGATAATTCTGGCTGCAAATATGTGAAATAAGCAGACAGCTATTTACTATTCTTTCTCTATATAATTATGATTGACCAATGCTAAATATATAAGAATATCTTTATGATGATCCTCGAATGCGATGACTGGATTTTATTCAGGAACTCATTGAAAATCTAGCGAGAAATGAATTGTCAAATGAGGATTATCCATGTTTGAATGATCCAAGTCCATCATACCACGGTTCACCTTTTTCTGGGCCTGTAAACCAAAATCCTCACTCGATGAGATCAAGACGAACACCATCTTGGGCTCGACCGCGAGGTTCTGAAGATGGATATTCAAGGTTTAATTTTTCTTTCCTCATTAGTTCCCAGTAATCTAATTGCTTAGGATGAGATTAGTTTGCTTTTCCTTTGTCTCTCTGGTTGGTTATTATTCCCCTCACTTCTCAGTTGTGTAGAAACTTGTTTAAGCTTGCTATTATTGTAGATATTTTGTTGGGAAATTGCCAATCATGAAGGTGACTTTCTCACGTATAAATTTTATATTTTCTTGATGTCACACAGCGATTCCGTGCTTAGACTTGCATCGAGTGATTTCAGGAGGGTGGGGCAACGAATCTTTGTATTCATTGTTGGTGGAGCAACTAGATCTGAGGTTTGATTTGCATATAAAATGAGCTTCTATAATTCAATATCACCCCCCCTTGCCCCTCTGATTTTCTGGTCTGATACGTTTCTATTTTGAATACGCAGCTTAGGGTTTGTCATAAGCTTACCGAAAAGCTAAAGAGGGAGATTATTCTCGGTTCATCGAGTGTTGATGACCCTGCACAATTTATTACGGTATTGTAGTTTTTACCTTTTTTTAATGCAAAACATAATATGTTTCTTAACCGGGAATTGCCACAACCATTCTTCCGTGCTAATATTCCTCTTTTTCAGAAATTAAACATGATGACGACGCATGAGATTTCATTAGATGATATCCAGATATGATGTTAAGGACTTCAACTAGAAGATGGACCTCCGCATACTTGTAAATTATATTTATGTTGTAATCACATAGTTTAACCATCATGTTATATTATTCTGTCAAAAAAAAAATCATCATGCTGTTACAAATTATTTGGAAATTTGATACTTCAGACTAACATGAATAATGCTCATTGGTTACTGATCAGAATAACTTCAGTTTTCTGTGGATAGACTGATTTAGACTAGAAAGAAACTAGTTAAAGACCACTTTGTGATAAATAATAAATACTTCCAACTCACTGGATCGTTTTAACGATGGAAAGTTTAAGTATTGGGTTAAATTATATTGTCGCTGTTGTGAAAGAATAACAATGAATACTTCCGACCATTAATATAAGTGAATATATAGTAATACGTAATATAATAAGTCATGAAATTGTTACAACATTTTTTGTTTATTATCGGAGGATATGTTTATTTTTTGCTGCACAAAATACTACTGCATTCTCCGTGTCGAAATACCAGATCTTTAAGTAGCCATTATTTTGTCCTACTGACAAAAATGCACTTTTACGTCAAGCATCGCAAAATGTGTAGATTAATTAGATAAGGGTACTGTTTATCGGTGTTCTAAGAGTACCGGTTAAGATAATTAATATATATTAAATTTTATGAAAAATATATAAATAAGTGTAATATTAAATTAAAAATCTAACTTAATTACCATTAATATAATTTTATTTTATTTAAAAGACAAAAATGTCCATAATTATTATACATGTGTGTTTTATATTTTATTTAATGTTCATCAATAAAAATTTAAAAAATAATTAAATAATAAAATATGTTTTAATATTGTTAAAAATTAAACATAATTAAATATAAAGAAGTTTAAATTAACATTACAACCATAAAAAATAGTGTTAAATAATTAAAAAATTTATAAAAAAGAAACAAAAATAAAATGTTTTAGTAGAGACCTTAAAAATTTTAAAATCATTCTTCTGTATCAGTAGATTATTGTCAAAAACTTTAAAAGAGTATTTTTGTCTTTATAAAATTTGTTATATACATTTATACTATCTTAATTAATATATTTAATTATTTCAACTTTTAATATAAAAATAAAAGAACCAATATAAATTAATTATCCTTAACCAATTCTCTTAAGTCACCGATTAACATTCTCCTAAAAATAATGTTGTTAATTGCATTAACTAGAGTAGTAATGAATTATGTTATAACGCTTCACACAATCTATAATAATATGTAATATGTAGTGAATTATATTATAACGTTAACATAATCTATAATAATACTTTTTTTTTCAACATGTTATTTTAGTTTAATTTTTAATTACTATTTTAAAAATTTATTATTTTATAAATAATTTATTTTTAATTATTATTTTAAAACTCTCGTTTGTCTTTAATAATTATTTAAAAAAATTGTATACATATTTTATTTTTTTAATTTTATATTTAACAATTTTTATAAAAGTTAATTATGTATTTTTCATTAATTTTAACTTAAATTTTTAAAAATTAAAAAATACAAATAAACACAATGTACCCAAATTTCTATGAGAATTAAAAAATGCGAATAAAAAACACGACACACCTGGTTTTTGTCAGAAATAATAATAATAGTCCATAATGTATTATAACAATCAAATCATAATTATAATAACTAGCTAAAAAGCAGAATGAGTGTGTTCAAGTTCTTAAAATCTAATGGAGTTATTACTGTATGTTATAATTAAAAAGCTATAAAGACAATATTTTAAAAATATTTTGTAATTAATCCTCTCTTTGGTCGAATATATAATATGTAGAAGAATAAAATTTATGTTTATATTAATTTAAATCCTATTTTATTTGACGTGTAATTTATACTTTGAATGAAAAAGATATATTAAAATAACAATACAGATTAGAAATTTATATGAAAGAGTAAGAAAAAGAAAATTCTATACTGTAGAATAATGATTTTTGTAGTGATTATGTTAAATGGAATAATTTATCTTTATTACTTTTCTATTATTGTATTATTATATTATTATAATATTAACAATTTTAAAATTTTAAACATAATTAAAGAAAAAACAATAACAACATAGAATGAAATATATATATATATATATATATATATATATATATATATATATATATATATATATATCCCAACATATTAGACATAATGTTACGTATATGTAGGGATGGCAACGGGTCGGGTCGGGCACGGATAGTATGATACACGTACCCGACCCGCTAAAAAAAATCCATCCGTTACTCGCCCATTTACCTGTCAGGTATCCGTTTAAAAAATACTCTCGGATATTTTTAAAACCCGCGGGTACCCGTGGATACCCGATACCTGCAAATATTTAAAAAAATATGTATTTTATAAATTTTTTAATATCAAATTATAAAAATAAAATATAAATTAAATTAAATTATAATTATAATTATAATTATAATTATAATTATAATTATAATTAAATTTGACATAATAAAATATACTGTTACTTCTAATTTTAATTAAATTTAACTTAATAAAATATAAATTAAATTTTAATTTTAATTTTTTTGCGAGTAACGGGTACCCGCGGGTACAGATAGTATGATACCCGTACCCGACCCGTTTATAAGCAGGTATTAAAATACCCGCTACTCGCGGGTAATAAATACCCGCGAGTAGTAACTATCCATCGCGAATTTTATCCGCAAATATCCATGGGCACGGATATTTTTACCATCCCTACATATCTGTTATAATTTTAAAATATTTTTCAAATTAACTTCACAAAGCAAAAGATTGAAATGGTAAAAGGGACTAAAAAAATGAATTCTCATTACTTTAAAAACTACTCAAGTAACTTAATTACTTTAAAAAGCTACTGATGTAAAAAAGATAATACTTACAAAACAAAATTAAGGGATTATTCTTTTTCTTCCCATATAAACTATTTTGGAATTCAAAGTTCACATTGAAAACACAAAACATATCAAGATTGTTTATAAAATTGAACTTCTGATAGTTTACTGAGCTAGATTTTCTTCAAGCGTGACCCTTTGCTAACTTCAACAAAAACATGAGATGAATTACCGAAGAATTGAACTAAAAATAAAACGAGAAAATATGTAATCCTAATTTCCCTACGTAAGCCAATAGTAATGCTATAAAAGTATCTTAAAGATCACAGTGCAAATATTAGTGGCTAAACACATGATAATATGATATGCCTAGTTTGCTTCTTCAATCTTCTGGAACACAACTGCGAAGAACTTTTTCCCTCTGAGACAGCAAGTTTTCAGCCTTTCTCTTTTTAAGATCACGAACTAATTTATTGACATAAGCAATGTATTTATCGACATCAAATTTTCTTTTGCAGCCTGCATAGTTCATGTAACGAATTTTCCCAAAAATGGGCCGCTCCTTCCACCCCTGAAATGCATCATAACAATGTAAATGCCAAAACTCGGAGCTTTGGAACAAAATTTAACAATTCTGCTACTTTTTAATATGATCAAGGAAACACCCAGCTCTCAGTTCATTCAATTTTCGTGAATATAAAAAAGATCAAATCAATTCTGCTGAACAAAAACACAATTTACGAAAACCACTCTTCCTCGACATTGAAATTAAAATGTAACGAATGAGAATGACACAATCGAACCTGATCATGAACCCCGCATATTGACCACATACAGCCAACATAACCATTTGGATCTCGCCCATCTAATTCATACTGCAGTCAGTCAAAAAATAGTGTAATAAGCTTCATTTCATGAAATCACACATACGCTGACCAAAACTATGCACGTTACCTTGTCATTTAAATATAGAGATATCTCAAGGGCTTCTTCAGGTCCTCGTGTCCACTCAAGTATCTTCTTTGCCCAATACATTCTGTACATGAGATTTTATAATTGAGGAAACAAAATAAGGCTCCTCTTGGAAGCTAAAGTTGATGGATTCTCTTCTTTTCATGACAACATGTATAATAAGCTTAGAATGAGAATGTGCAACATAAGATACTTCGAAAGGAAACAAACAAGAGACAAGAATTCATCAAGAAGCTACGTACCGCATAAATCCGTGCATTTTCCCCTTGTGAACCATCTCCAGCTGAGAAGCATTCCAGAGCTGATGTTTGCGAGAAAACAATACTTATTTAAGGCAAATGACAATAAAAAAAGCAAAGATTTAGAAAGAGCTGAAGCGTAACAACGCATCAAATATTAATTGAGGCACTGAGAAAATTAGTAGGGAGATAGTAAATTATTATGTGGAAAAAAGTACGAGAATCTTCGAAGGTTTCAGGTTTCAGGTTTCTTCAGTTGAGAATATAATTATTATCCATGAAACATTGGCTTACAGGATCAGCAGTTTGTGCCTTCTCCAATTGTTCCCTCCTGAAAAAATCCGAAAACTATTTGAACTTGCAAGTAAACAAAAACAATAGAGTTGGAAACAAACCAAAGTGACTCACGTGTAAACATGTTCACGCTTATCAGTGGCATGTTCGGTTAAGGTGTTCCGAGCCCAACCCCATGCTCCTTTTATTGAATCATAGTGGGGCTCGTAGAAGCAATAGTTATCAGCAAGCTCCCTCCGCACAATCAACTCCTCCAAGAAAGTATCAATGGCCTTTAAACCACAAGTTAAAAACAGGAAATTATACTAAACATTAGTATAAGATGTTTCAATGTTTGTCTATTATCACAATTTTGGGGAAGAAAAGAACATCGAGAAACAGAAAGAATCAAGTGCAGGGCAAGTAAACAAACTTGAGGATGTGAATTTCGCAGCTTACGTGCTTCAAAAGCACATCGCTGAGCCGATATCTGTCCAAAATGCAAATAGGGAGATAAACCAGAAAGTGCATTGGGGTTGCACGGGTTGTTGCGATCTACAGAGTAACCTTTCAACCTTTTAGTCAAGAATCCATTTTCACTTCCCATCAGCACATCCCTTGCCGCAATTTCCCCCGGCTCACACCAATCAACTTCAGGAACCTCAGCTCCTCTCCTAGTAATTTGACAAAAACAATCATCAAGGCAGGGTCATCATATCCACATAATTTACTTAAGTGCAAACAACACTAACCTTAACACATCAGCAATGAGATCATCCCAATCAATGGAATGATTCTCGGGAAGGACCCACATCCTAGTTGGTAGATTATCTTCGATCTCAGGGAAATCGATGAGATACTCAGAAAGCCTTTTGTTTATCTTTGTCCTGATTGTCTTAGCACTGTACTCCAATTTATCAGAGGCAACCCAAAGTGGCACAACGTTGTGAGCGTCCACTTCATGCACCGTAACTGAATCGCTTACCCTCTTGCAAATCTCTTCTTTACACCTTCGAATTTCCCGCAATGGTGAGAAATCCGTTACCAAAAGTGAAGCTCCACATTCTCTAAGAAACGTTGGCACGGTCTCTTCCGCCTCTCCCTACATTAGAGTTTGAAAGTATAAACAACATCTTAGTAGAGCTAAGACCTTGTTTAGTTAACGGTCTCATACAAGAGGTAAAACGAATTAGTTCGAGTACAAATTAATATCAGCTTTTGAAGAAATTAAGAAAAAATGTTTCCATAAATTAGCTTCAACAGAGGAGACCGCCACTGATTTTGTTGATCAAATGCCAGACTAGTTTAGCTTAAGAAGTTATCTTGAATTCGAGTTTTCATATACAATGACTCGGAGGAAATGTTTTGTCCTCTACGGTGACTCTACCAAACTCGTGCATGATTATTTCAAATGGAATGCAGTTAAACATCTTCTACAGAAGGAAAATTTATAAATAAACTAATTCTTACTTAAGTTTCATTTGAGAGTTGAAAAGTTGATGGAGACCTAAATATTATTTAAAAAACTATCCAAACAAAAAGCGAAACTTTAATAACTGTGCAAGTTACCTGGAACAAGAAAAATGGAATTTGAAGAGTATTCTGCATACGGTGGCCCAATTGGCGCAAGCCCCTGAGCATGAACCCTAGATGACGGGATTTGGCGTCGAGAAAACTGTGGAATAAATTGAAAACAACGGCAACGGGAACGTTGGCTTTGTTGGCCTCAGCAACGGCGTGGATCAGAGCCCAGTTGTCTCTCACCCGTTGATCCCTGAACATCCAGTACACAACGGGACCCGAACCCGCTTCTCCAGACGAACTGGTTTTCAGGGTCCGAATCCGACCTGCCTGAACCGTCATCGGCGACGCTAATTTGGAAGCCATCGTGTTCAACCAAGCGCCTCTACTCCACAAGTCTTGGAGGGAAATTCAACAGTTCCATGTGTGGTTTCAAACCAACGTACGTGGTTCCACTCTCTCTTTGGCACGTGTACAATACTATTTATTATTATTTTGTTTATCATTGCACATAGGCCCACATCAAAGATGGACCTCACCAATCTATACGAAAACAGCCCTAAAACAGGGTAGGTCAATCTTCAAGGCCCAACCCAAGTAAATCCAACAACAATTAACGGTGGAGAAAAAAATAACAAAAAAATGGGTCACATGATTAGGTTTTGGAGCAGAAGAAGATTGTTGTATATAAAGAGTTTGTTGTCTTCATACATTAATCATTGTATTTCTTTCTCTTTTGCGTTAACCCACAAGCATATACACAGACATAGAGACAGATAGATACGGAGAAAGTGAGTGAATGAGTTTTTGGTTGGTGAGTGAGCCATTAGCTATCATTTCTGTCTCTCACTTATATCACTAATTACAAGACCCAACTAACTCTCATCATTCTTCACTCTGCTTTCAATAATTTAAAATTTTATCATAATGTATTTTTGCTATATATTTTATGCTTTTAAGTTATAAATCTATTTTCATTTAATATTACTAATATTCAATAGAGGATTTGTAAAAGATTATGGGTGTATTTTTTACTAATTGAACTTTTATTTTTAAATAAAAGATTAATTGAAACACATTGGTAAATTAGAAAAAATTATCGAATATTAAGTATGGTTTTAGCGGAAAGTTGATATGAAAAGAAAAAAAAAAATCAATCTTGAATTACTCTCGTATCATCCAAACACAAATAATTACAATAGGTTGATATTCTAAATTTGAGATCGGATTTTAAATCATCTTACAAAATAAAGATATATAACATTAGGATAGATCCTCGTAAAAGAATTATAAATATTTAAAAATGGTTTTTTTTATGCTATCATACTTAAAAATTAAATTACGTAAGACAACGGGATCTTTAAAATCTACAATAACAGTGCTCTTATATTCTAAAAAGAAACTGGAAAAATATATATAGAATGGGATAATTGTCTTTATTAATACTGTACATGTTTTTTACGGCAATAATAAATAATATATATATATATATAATAAAAAATTAATGATTATACTAATTATTAAAATAAAAATTATTATGAAAGATTTTTTTTTAATTTTTATAATATTGTAATTACATATCATTTGAGATAATTATTATATATCATAAACAACAAATTCTTATCTTGATAAGGATAAAATTAATAATAAATTGTATATATTGAAAATGGTTGCAAAATGTTATAAAAATAAATTTATTATAGATTATTGATTGCTATATCACTTTCTCATAAACATACAGGGGTTTTTTTTCATGTATTTCTTTCGATACTTGAAAAACATGGTACTCTCTTTAATTTTAATATTCTCTTGGTTTTTTCACCATACTAATTAATTAAAGTGTATTTATAAATAAATTTAAAATGAATTTCGTACAATAATCAATGATGTTACAATACGTAATCATTTTAGAAGTATAAACCATCTTTAAACAATCAGTATATTTTAACAAAATATTTATTTTAAATTATGAAAGAGAATTAGAAACTTTCCATATCTGGCATGAGTGGAGAGGTTTTGCCGACTTAAATACTCTAACAAAAACGAGAGGTCCCAGGGTCCCCATATCCATCATCAATGGCAGCATAATTGCCACATGTGAGCTAATAACCACACTATCAATTGAGCATTTTTTAAACTGAAAAAATATAAATAGTGTAAATAGGTATAGTTAGTTGGATAATATGATGCAGAAATATGATACGTCTATTAGATACGATACGTATCCGATATACTGATATGTTTATTTTTAAATTAATAAGATATGATACGTGATAGATTGTGATATATGAATATTGAGAAGTGTATAATAATTTTTACAAATAAATAAATATATTATTATTAATGTGTGAATTTAAATTTTTTAATTAGTGATTAATTATTTTGGTAATCAAAACTTTGTAACTAATATTAGTGACCAATTTAAAAATCAATTCGTAATTGAAACTATTTTAATTATCAATTTATATATCAATTATAATCTTTTTGAATTATTTTAGTTCTCAATTTGGTCATTATATAGTGACTAATTATTTTTTCACTAAAATTTGTCACTATTCAAATATTTTATTATATTATACTATAACTTTATAAATTAAATATTTCATTGATAAATTTTGGTAAAATATCAGACACGATACATGTCAAACACATGTACCTAAAAATAAATCCACAACAGAATTTACAAGAAGATAATAAATTATGATTGAAAGAAATGGTACATAACTTGTTACTAATGTGAAAAAATGCAAGTGAATTTATTTCGATCTTAGATCTAATTGAATAAACTGCATATACTACAGAAGAAAATAGGTTTTTTAAATAAAAACTAATCTGAACAAGAAATAAAATTAGGTATTTAATTATTATTTTTATTTCATGCAAAGGCATTGAATTATATTTGAAAAGAATAAAAGTTAGAGTCCATTCAAATCTAGTTTAGGTCACTCTTTCACGTTAAATGTTCAAACTGTTACATTTTTATTTAAACTGTCACATATCTTAGAGAGCGGGTGGATTGGAATAATAAGACAAAAGAATTTCAAAAACAAAAAAGATAATGAACATTAGAATGATTCTAAAAATTAAAATTAGTATGTCTTAATATTTTTTTATTAGTTCGTCCGGAATAATGATTATGTTTTGAAGTATTGTTCATCTTAAAAGGTAAAGATTTATTATGATTTTATCCTTAACAGATGTATGTAAGATGAAAAGAATAAGTATTTCAACTACGACATCAACATATAAGTGATATGAAACTTATTAGATATACTTGACACCTTAAAGTTGATTTGAAATGTCATTTGACACATTAACAAAATTTAACACAATTATATTAAAACAACTATATCTATTTATTTTTAAAATTTAAAAACTAAATTATATCAAAATTTTTTAAAAAAAATTGTCTTAAAAGTTGGAACTAAAAATATATTTAATTTAAATTATTATTCAAAGAGAAAAGAGAGTAAAAAATTAAAAGTGATGAAGAAAAAAGAAAGGAAGAAAATGAAAAATTGTAATTGTATTGTTGACGTCAGGATTTGATCATATGAGTACGACCTTCCCTTTTTTGATGTGCAATATACTGTTACAAACTTACAAGCAACTTTGTTGTGGCGCTTCAACACCATGTTCCCCGAAGCAAATTAAGACATTGAACTTTTTGCAAATAAAATCAATGTTAATAATTTCGTTCCAACAACCCCTTCTGAAATGGGGAAAAGGTTTGAAAAAAGAAAGAAGTCGGTTGAGATTCGTTGTTGAAGAATCGCTCTCTCAAGCATTTTCTGTGTTACTTCATGCCGACACCCTTCCTTTCCTCTGCCTCCTCTCTTTTTCTCTCTGCATCACACATCACAACAATGTTTAAAACACAAGTTACCCAATCTTTTTTTTCTTCAACAAAACTTTATTATATATTTTGTATTTATCCATGTTTTGGATTATGTTATTGATTTCACACTTCACCCGCACTCAACTTAGGAATCCTATTTTCATTCTCAACCCATTCCAACTGTCTCTGGCCCTCACCCATAAAGACATTTAAAATTTCAACTCACAAGGCTCAGAATGAGACCTCCTAGGTTTCTAGGTTGTCTATGGTCCAGTAACTTCTATAAACAACCAATAATTTCATGGCCAATGCTATCACAGTATCATTCTCCACTACATCAATTTAACGTGATAATAATAGATTGTTCTCAAGTGGATATTCATCGAAGTTTCACATCGAATAATATAAAGAAGAAAATAACAGAAAAATACTATAAAAATAAAGAGTTGATTTTAAAGTTATCACTACAACTCAATAGGTGTCTTGGGTGTATGAAAACTTGTATAGTCGTTTGTTATTAGAAAGTTGCACTATGAATTGTTTGAAGTTTTAGTCCATAAAAATTACAAATTGTAAAAAAGTTTGTAATTTTTATCCGAAAAATTACACTTGGATAATAATACTTCTGGTTAAGTATTTGTGAATGTAGATCTTGAAGTGCCGAAGCAAATTAAATTTCTTTCCTTGTGTGTTTTTAGAATTGTTCTGTACCTATACAAAGTTTATTTTAAGAGCTGAAAAACATTTTATGAGAGAAGCTTGAACTAAGGATTAGAGTTCTACAATTGCCAGCGAAAAGAGAAAAAGAATTGGGACCCCATGAGTTTACGTCCATGTTCGTGTTGGCTAACAAACAAAGCCCATGGGGTAGGGCGTTGTTTATATTCTGCTGACAAAACAATCGAAAGAGTTTATTAAGAATCAACACCCTGACTGAACTTGAAAGCAATGGCCATTTGTAAAGTTGCGTGTTTGACGTAAGTTGAACAAGACTTCGGGATCATTAATGCACCAGTTTGACTTTAGGAAGAAAGCTGAACGACTTTGGACTTTGGAGTGGAAAGGATTCACCAATTTGGGAGTCATGAAAGCAGAGTAACAACTCGGTTTTTTACGAATGCATCGTCATGTCATGTGCCATTCAAGATTCTCTGCAACAGAAACAATATCTAATGTCACATTCCATTAAGACAATTTCTCGTGCCAAACGTTACACATATTATAGGAGAAAAAACTGCAGCTGAAGTTAACAATAATTCCAAATTGCTGATAAAGTTTGAGCATAGATTCGATCTTAGATTATAGGAAAACTGACAAAAAAAAAAGTTTCCCCGTCTACGATTATATTATTAATTCTCAAAATTACTACAGGAACATTGCAACATACATTTTCTACAACACTCTTCTGGCATTTACAAATAAGTGCTGGTCATGCACTTTCTTCTGTAGCTTTAGGAACAAAGAAAATACATATCCTTTCTCAGTTTCCAGGATGTTTAACGACTTGAAGATAAATCATACGAGTGGAAAGAATTGAATGAATCCTTAAAATTAAAATTCCTAAAAGAATTGTCACGCTGAGGAAGTGTCCGCAAAAACCTCGTTTAACACATCGTCCTCACCATTTGCCATGCTGAACAGCTCTGCATTCTTCTGTTCATCACCTGAAAAATCTTTTCTTTCCAATTTGGAATGAGCTGCAGTAAAAATCAACTTGTGAACCCTATCCAGTGCTTCTCTGGAGTGTCCTTGTGCACACACCCATCTCCAGGAAGACCAATTGCATTTGAAGCCAAGGGAAGTTGCGTGAAGGAAAATCAACCTAACCGCAACTCTTCCCAGAGACTTAAACTCTGTGAGATGAGTTTCCCACACAAGTCTACTGCTTTGGGGATTCACAATCTTCATTTTCCCAGTAACAGGATCCCTCTCCTTCATCTGCACAGCACGAGCGTAAACCGGGTCAAGCCCCTGCGTTCTCCATTTCATGAGCTCCATTAGAACAATATGAGCCTCGTCCCTTGAAACGAGTCTTGTTATGAGTTTATCCACGTCTTTCTCTTGTTCCGGTGTCAAGTACTTAAACGGTGGAAGGTACTTCCCACTCGTGTCCCTCACCAAATACACAGGGTCAAGAATGTAAGCTGCGGCCCAAGCAGGGTGGTAGTTTTTCATGAACCGTTTTTCAATAATTTTCTCCACCGCTCCTTCCGCAACCTGGGATTTGGAACTCCAGTCCTTCACTCGTGCCCTTAACTCACCCCATATCGGAAGGCATTGCCCTACAAGAGGCCTCTCTGTCTCAATCTCCTGAGCCATCTCCTTCACCAACTTAACCAACGAATGAACCGCTTCCAACTCATTCCAAAACCCCACATCTCCAATCATGTCCCCGACTTCCCTCGCATTCGGGTCTTCTACGGACGCCATTTTCAATGACTCGTCCAAAAGCACCAGCTGTAACGCCCCAACTGAATTCAACAAGTCCTCCATCATTGCATACACAGTGTCAAAAGACTCGGACTCGCGCGAGGGCAACGGCATTCGGAGCAACCACGCATGTCCGTACTCCTGCTGTTGGTACTTGTGAAAACTGTTCCTCACTCCAGTTTCGTAGTTAACGAAAGTCGCGAGCTTGACACAATTCTGAGTTACGGTGCTAAACAGCGATAGCTCCTTGTTGAAGTCCTTGATCAAACTGTTGAACCCTTGGTACTGACAAGAAAGGTTAACCATCCCAGGGTTTCGATTCTCCAAGTTTCTCAATGCCGTCTTCTTAAACTTGTCTGCAACAACGCCAACACATTGTTGCCCGACATTCTCACAAATGCCGGTAACTGTCTCCCAAATAACTTCTTCCGCGTAACTGGGAGGAGCAGAACCGCCAACAAACAATGTCCTTCTGTGCAAACTGGTCCCATTGGGAAGATTAACGGTCATGTTAACCAGCTTTTCTTCGCAGTACTTCTTCCCCTTCCGTTTCCACCCATCCGAGGCTACTTGAAAGAACAAAGCGTCTCTGATTCGCGCTTCTGAATCTGCTTTAGCTTCTTCAAACTTGGCGTTCAATCTACTTCCAGTGAACTCTCTGACAGACACCGAGGGTAACCCAACCTGATTAAGAAACGCTCTGAACTTGGGGTGCTCCAGAGAGGAGAAAGAGACAGAACCACAGGATTCGTAGACCCAATCAGCGAGACAGTCAAATGCGCTATCGACTTGAGCTTTGCTGAGAGTTGGACCAGGTGAAGTTTTGGGACTCTTTAGCTTCTTCACACTGTCTTCCAACAAAGCTAAGGCGCCCAAATCCTCCTTCCCTCCGGACAACATCAAATGCGGTTGCTGCGGCAGCGCGTACGTCAGCTCTCCGAAGAATCGCAACGGATCCACTACGGCCAGCGGCGACACTTCGTAGGATGAAGCGGGGCCGGATGCGGAGGTTCTCTTGCGGTGGTTGTGGTTGGTCGGGGAAGGTGGTGGAGAGACGGCCACGGTGGCAGCGGCGGCGGAGGGGGATATGGAGGAGATTGGTTTGGCGGCGGAATTGAAATTGGGGCACGTTCCGCGCTTTAGATGCTCGGAGGCCGTGCGAGAGGGATTGGAAGCAGAGAAAACGGCGTCGCACAGGGAGCACCTGAGTTTGACGGCTTTGGGGAGCCCTGTTTCGGTGTTGTTCAGCAGCATGGGTTCCAGGTGCGCCCAATACCATGCCCCTTTGCCCTTCATAGCTTTGGTTCGAACCGTCATCAACCCTTCGTAGCGCTTGTGCGCAGATTTTGCAGTGAGTTCATCGGCTGAAGCTGAGTCGGCGGAGGGTGTGGTACTCGCCATCGCAAGTGGGAAATTGAAAAGTGATGATTTTCAATAGGAAATGAAAACTGTAGTTTCCTTTAGCGAGGATGAACGGTTTTATTTTATTACATGTTCAAAGGCATCAAGTTCTGTGCATTCAGTCGGGAAAAGCAGGTGGTAGCAGCGGCCGGAATTTGAATTTCCGGTGGGTTGCCATGGAACTAAGCGGCCATCTCCGTTAGGGGGAAATGGAGTTTGTTGTTTGAAAGATGTGTCTTGTTATTCTGCAAAATTTGAGAGATTTAATTTGTTGAGGGAGAAAGAAGAGAGCCAGAAATAGTAAGGCATATGAGGCTGAAAGAGAGAACAAGAACAAATTCCGTCACCTTCACGCGGAAACCATCTGCGAGTGGGGGACATTCTTCAGGAATGTTGATGGGAACTGCTACAACGAGGTAACGCTGGAATAACACCTGTTACTATCCCACGAACAAAACCATTACGTGATGATGGCTGTCGCAGCCCAATTCCCACTCACTGGCAAGTGGAAAGCACGCGCCCTGGACGAGGCTTTAGTTTTGAGTTTCCACATCTGTTTCACGTTCTATAGTTTTGCTCTCTTTATTATTTCTCTGCACTCAAATTCAAATTATATAAATTTCAATTTCCTACATTGTATTAGTAAATGTTTATTTAATATTATTATTTAAAAATAAGTTTATGTTATATAAGAGATAATTTTGAAAAAGATATCTTTTTATTATACAAAAATAAATATAAGACTAATTTTAATTAATATTCTTAATCACTATAAAAGTATTTAGATTTACTCATAATAAAGTATGGACAAATATTTATTTATCATTTTCCCTTTTGCTTTCCGGGCCCTTGTTGTGGGTCTGTTGCCTGTATTTTATTAGCATTTATTCTATGGTTTAATTTTGACAAAGAAAAAGGGGCTTTTTAGTCTTCATATTTTATAGTCTTTATTCGCATTTGTTAACAAAAATGGAGAATACAAATATATGGTTACTTTATGATGAATACGTAGCATCACTTAATTCTGAATTATTTTAGATGGGATTTTAAGATAATTAATACGAAATAAATTATTTATATATCAGCATATAATAAGATTTCGTTTATGATTTGCAGTGGTTCTTTTAAATTTAATAAGAAGGCATCTGTAATATAAAATCTTTTCGCACGGTCATTTAATAAAAAAAATGTTTTATATGATCATTCAATTGATTTTTATCATTCTATTTTAAAAATATTTTTTGTATATGGATAGTATAACACTTATAAGATATATAAATAATTAAATTGTATTTTTAATATTATTTTCATCAATTACGAGTTCGATACTATATAATGTCATCGTCGGCACCAATTTGTAGAAAACTATGAAAATATATATTAGAATTAACTTAGCATAAACCAGCGTCAATCTCATGAATGCTATAAGGCCCCATTTCCTTTCTGTCCTAGAATTTGTGGGCTGCTCTTGTAAGTGGGCCTAAGGGTTGGCCCAATGTATATAGACCCTTAGTATTGCCCTAATCCCATCTCACACTCACACTTTCAGAAAACCAGCCGTCAACCCTTTCTCCCTCTCACGAAAAGCTCTGCTAGGGTTAGGTTGCGCCATCTTCAAGCTAGCTCGAAGCTATTCCCTACTCCATCCCTGTAGCGCATCCTTGGAGCTGCCGAGCTCGTGGCCACGTAGTAGAGGTCTTCGCTAAGCTTTTCCAGGTACGGGAAGCTAGGGTTCTAGTTTCGAGTCTTTTTAGAACTGTTTCTGCGTTGGTTGTTGATTTCATGGTTGGATCTGTTGTTGTGATGTGTGAAAACAGCTTGCATGTGTTGTTTG
>Ga0214542_1004879_pt1 | contig 26099 bp, 6 predicted proteins | sample CNSS1metaG_FD_160096 | JGI IMG/M metagenome (GOLD analysis project Ga0214542, IMG submission 160096) | Root nodule microbial communities from cowpea collected in UCLA plant growth center, Los Angeles, California, USA - CNSS1 | ecosystem: Host-associated > Plants > Roots > Nodule | place: USA...
TTGAGCGAGCCGCCCGGGCGACGTTTCGCGCAAAAAACTTAGGCGAGCTCCCTGTTTCATCTCGCCTAGGCGAGATGGACTCGCTTGGGCGAGATTAACAGGTCTCGCCACTGTTCTTCACTGTACGACCATGATTTTCGGCCAAACATCACATGCAAGGTACTCTCACACACCCAAATGACCGATCCCACCATACATTCAACAAATAATGCACAAACCATTCAAAAAGAGACTCGAAACCATAACCCTAACTTCCCGTACCTGGAATAAGTTAGCAAAGCGCTCCGACACTCCCACGACACCGAACACACGAGCACAACAGCTCAAGGGGCGAATGGAAAACTGAAAGGATAGGGAAACAGGAGCACAATATGGGTTATTTGGAAGCCCTAACGGAAAGAAACGAGAAAGAACCATGGAGACGAGGATGGCTAGCATAGTACTTACGTGGAGTAGAGAAAGCTTCGAACTGGCTCAACGACAGTGGGGGCGGAACCCTAGCAGAAGGGTGACGGCTGCAGCTCCAAGCAAGGACAAAGGTTCTGAAAGTTGTAGGGTACCCCTTAGGTTTAGGGCAGACCTAAGGGTATATGTGTTTGGGCTGGCCTTAGGCCCACTACAAGGACGGCCCACTGACATTAGGGCTGAAAAAGAAAAAAAATAAAGAAAATGGGCCTTACATAAAAAAATATATTTCATTTAGATACCGATACAACAAGAATGAATATATATTTTAATCTAATTATAAGTATAAAAAAAGTTACAAATATTTAGTAGATAAATTATTTTTACTTTTTCAAATTATTTAGATTTATTAATAATTAAATCAAAATTAAAATTTTCAGTTACTTAATTAATTTATGATGTAAATAATCACACTATACCCATTAAATTATTTCTCATTTCTTTTAAAAAAATGTAAGTTTAACTAGGATGTATTTCCTATTTTTGTCAAAGATTAACATAATTCAAATATGGTTGATAAATTTTCTAAATTTAAATAATTGAAAACATGGACAATAAAATACTGGAGTTAAAATTTTAAATTGATTTTCTTTTGAGTTTCAGTAACTTAATAACAAAATTGTTAAATGATAACAAGTGAGTAAGTAGGTAAAAAAATTATTAGAAACTATATTTATAAATTTAACAGTTATTTGAGTTTTATCTTTAAGAAAAATAAATTTTTGAATACTAACAATAATTTTTTTACTATAATAATAAAAATACATTATTATTATATATTATATATTTTAGAGAAACAAAGACATATATTATTATATTATTATATATAAATGAAACATTTTAGTAAGCTAACAAATAATCTGTCAAAAAATAAGCAATATATGAACTTTTAGACACTGATATGCACTTATCAACAACTTGAAAAAATTATGCTCCTGACTCTAGACTGATAATTTATCCCACATTTTCATCTTACAACTAATTTGATTTAAATTAATATTATGTTTAAAGTAGTGTTTAAATACACGGTCTTAAAAAAGCATCACATATTCTAAATCCGGCAGGCCAAGAATTAACTTATTTATTTATTTTTATCTTAATTTTTTTTTAAGATTAAATATCCGTAGAAAGAATATATAAATAGATGGGTAGATATTATAACTTTAACTGCTTCATATATATTTGTTTAATTACAATTCACACCCAAAGATATAAATTGTATTTCTGCTCATAAGAGAGAAAATACATGAATTGAATTCAATAATAATAAAAAAGAAAGACGTGGCATGTAGCCATTGGTTGTTAAGGAGTGTCACGGATCGCTCGCTATCTGTGCCATTGATTGAGGAGTACAACATCCGTGGATTTCCATCTCATGAATTTCACTCTTTGGCGTTTATTTCAAAATTTCGCAAACTTAAAATAACATCACAAAGATTCCCGCTCAACCTTTTTCACAATGCCCTATAAATACTCTCCCCTCACTCAAACAAATTCACCACTTCTCTTCTTCCTTCATTCTAGCTACTAGCATCTCTTTTCCTTTTCTATCAGTTCTTGAAATGGCTCGTACTAAGCAAACTGCAAGGAAGTCTACCGGAGGAAAGGCTCCTAGGAAGCAGCTTGCCACCAAGGCTGCTCGTAAGTCTGCTCCGGCTACTGGTGGTGTTAAGAAACCTCACCGTTTCAGGCCTGGTACGGTGGCTCTGAGAGAGATCCGTAAGTATCAGAAGAGCACTGAGCTTCTGATTAGGAAGCTTCCATTCCAGAGGCTGGTTAGGGAAATTGCTCAGGATTTCAAGACCGATCTTCGTTTTCAGAGCAGTGCTGTGTCCGCTCTCCAGGAAGCTGCTGAGGCTTATCTTGTTGGACTGTTTGAGGATACCAATCTCTGTGCCATTCATGCCAAGAGAGTTACCATTATGCCTAAAGACATTCAGCTTGCACGCAGAATTAGGGGAGAAAGGGCTTAGGGTTTATTAAGATAATGTATAAAAAGGCTTTTTGCTTTCTAGTAGTGTTGGTTTTAATCAGATGCCTCTTTTTCTGTAGTGAGAAACACCTTGTTTCGTTGTGATTTGATTCGATAAATCATTATGTTATGGCCAACGAATTATGTTGAATCTTTCTATGACAATATTTTACTTCTTCATATTTGTTTAATAATCTTTTCCATTTTGTTGGATTTTATATTGAATTTACGGCGTGAATTGTTTTAATATTGTTTTATTCTAAATTTTCTGTGGTTATCTTTTTAATTGCATAGTATGGATAAATGAAATGCTGTCTAATGATTTGTTATCATTGTATTTAGAAGAACAAGATTTTTTCATCACTGGACTGGGCTAATTTATTGGGCCTGATTTGTTTCATTTATTTTTGAGCCCAATTATTTTTGGCGGGAAGGAGTGGCGGAAAATTTTCATTTCGCTGTTGATATTTTATATTGATACAAAATGCGTCTTCGTTGGGAAAGAAGCCCGGGAAAATGGAGAAGTATTTGGTTTCGCGTAAACCCTCGATTGAAAGTGTTCGGCCACTTCCAAGGTAATTTTGTCGTCTGTTTATCCTTTTTGTTCAGTAGGTATTTGAGAGTTCTTAGTGATTAAAAATTTCAAAAGGAGGAGGCAATGGAAGAGGAGTTCGGTTGAACTAAATGGGAGATTTGAGCGTAACTACCGTCATGAGATGTTGGATCTGCTAATTCGATCGTACTCTGAGGTTTGTCTGGCTTTTCTCGGTCATTAAGTTTTTGGCTGTGTACTTTTTTTTTTGGTGTGCACTGTGTTTTTTAAGCTGTGTTTAATTTTTGTAAAGGTTGGAGTGTTTCCGCATCTGTATCAAGTGGACGGTTTGCCATGCCAGTCTCATGTATGCACTGATAACTTTGCTTATTGGTCATATGACTCCACTTGGGTGATTTAATTCAATGCAAAAATTTTTGGGCATGTACAGACAAATCGATTGGTTGGTGAGGCAAATGGTGATGGCCATCTCCCATTTAGAAAGTTAGTATTCTGGCTTCTTTGATTTTTATGACACGAATGAAGATATTAACAATTATTGTAATTATTACAGTTGGGAGAATATATGAATTTAAAAAATTATTATAATCATTAAGGTGTCAGAGTTCTCTATCTATATGCATGTATTCCTTCCTGTACTGATTTACAATGACTTAATTAAAATTCATATTTTTTTTTTTTCTGAAATATACTTTTCAAGTTGGTAGTTCTTGGACTCTGATCATGAAGCTCTACTAATTCTTTCTACATCTCAATTAGTTTAAGGCATGCTCATCATGGTTGGAAATCTTGAATGGTTAGAATGGTAAATGCAAAACATGTTCATATTTGTTTGTTTGTTATGAAATTTCAGTTTGGAAAACTTGACATGATCGTTTTATCTTAGGTTGATTTCTATTGTAAGATGTTTTATTTTATGAGCATAAAACGCTTTGGGTTTTTTCTATGCTTATTTTTATTTACTGGCAATTCTTGTTATGGTCAGTGTATTTGAAACTTGTTCATGTTTTTCATGGAAAAGTATTGAATTGGTAGTTAGCAATGGCGTGCGCTTGTAGACATGAAATGTTCCAGTGTGTTACTTTTCGTGGCATTAATGATTTCTCTCAACAAATAGCTTACATATGTTTGTTAACAGGCAAGGCATCTCTGCAGTAGATTTTGACAACAAGGTAAATACAAATTAATATCGAAATGTTTTAGTTGAAATGTTATGTGAGTGTGCTTTAAGTAAATGTCGTTGTAATGCTTCACAAGTAAACAATTCATGTATTATACTAAAATAACAAAAAGCATTTCATCCGGAGATATACATAAATTTAAACCGACCTACCATTGGAATTAATGTCATAGTTTCTATGTTATGCTTATGCTAAAAAAATTGATACAGACCAATATTTTTGCGAAAAAGCTTTGATTGAAGGCCTCCGAAAAATAAATAATCTATCCCGAGCTTGATGATATATATGCATAATTTTTTGAATAATGTATCTATTTCTTGTTGACCACTCTCCACGTGAATTCTCCACACCAGTGATTTTATGAGTATGTTCTTGTTTACTGTGAGAAGTACACAAATTTGATTAACGTATTGTTTTTATAACCCCTTCGTCTTATTTTTTTTCCCATTGCTTTGGTGTTTCAAATATTCCATCCATGTTTTGAATTGTACTCAGGGAATATACTTGGTGTCTGTGACCAAATCGGGTTGCTTAACAGTTCACGACTTTGAAACTCTTTATTGCCAGACACCTGAGTTAACTTGTAAGTTCTGTTTTGGTGGTTATGTTTTGCTTATTTTGAAAATACTGATCAAATTTGGGAGACTAGATGGATAATGTTTCATAGTCAATATTTAATTAAAGAATGATAAGAATTATTAGGAAAAGTCCTATAAACTTTCTTACCAGACCTGCTTTTATATCTGGCTAGATGTATGAAATTTTCCTCGCATATGTTTTGTTTTGACAATCTAATAATATGGCATTATCTTTGTTATAGCCTTCCAACTGTTAATTTATTTTCTTCCAAATTTGTCCAATTTATTTTTACCTTGCAATGATTATATATTCTTTAACATAAATAACTACTCTGGGTTTGATATTACTTGTTTTTACTGCCTTATGTCTTTGGAATGGTAAGAAAAAGTGCTTAACAATCTTCGATGCTGCGTGCTTCATATTGAAGTAGCCTTATATTTATTTTAGTCATAGGAGAGGGTGGAACTTCATATGAAGTGTTGATTATCATTTATACCTAATTTTGTATTAATTTGATGATAGGCTTGCGAGAAGATGAAAGCAAACATTTAATGCACCTGTCACTAAATCGACAACTTGATGCAGTCAGATGGAATCCTCTTAATCAGGATGAGGTTTAATTAAATTGCCTTATCACTCCGCATTTTACCATGGATTTTTATTAATCTTTGATTGTTTCTAAATGATGTCCATTACATGTTCCATGTAAAATGTTTTGGTTTTATCTTTTGAAGTTCTTTATGTCGTAGCTTGTCTGTTGTAAGTCAAGGATAATCTTGTGATGATTTGACTATTTTAAATGAAGTTATCAGATTCGTAAGTCCTTGTGCATGTTGATAAGCTTGATAAATACTTAGTATTTAAGCTTATTAACCTCTCTTATTTGTCTTTATTTCATGTGTTTGGTGTTTATTTCTTAGGTAGTTTATTAGTATTTTGTGTTTTGTTTAGTTAGAAGTATTTTTCTTTTCTTAGGTCATTGTATAGGTAATTGTATAGGAAAATGGAAGACTACTAAGCTGTCTGTCAGGACCATCTCGCCCAGCCAGAGCCCCCCACTCGCCCAGCGAGCCGTCTGTCTCGCCCAGTGAGACATAGCAGTTGTGTGGCAATTAAGTGATCTCTCGCCCAGCGGGAGATAAGGCTCTCCCGGTGAGAGGTCTCGCCCAACGAGCAGACAATTCTGGTTGGATAAGTTTCGAGAATCAAAGGAAAGGAGTTAGTTCTTTTTGTTGTAAAAACGCAGAAAAACTCGAAAGCTTCGGTCAAGGGGCACCTTGTGGACGAAATTACAGTGAATTCTTCCATCTATTCGTGCGAATTCATCAAATCCGTATGTTCTAGATGATTAGGAGTAGCTAATCTCTATTTTCATTAGGATTGGATGTAATGAATTCATATACTATGTAACTTTTACTATGCAATATAATCTCCTTCGTATTCAATTGTTCTATCTTGATTATTAATGTGTATGATAGGAATATCATGTTATTTGTTGTTACTAAATCATTGGAAAATGAATTTGTAACTAGACATGGATAGAACATCCCAAGAGTTATGATCTAGAAATAGACATTATCTCTTGGTCATTCTAGAAATGTGATCTTAATGCAAATTGTATTCTAAAATGGCTAAGTAATTAGAGTTTTAATATATGATTTAGAACTTGCTTCCAAGGGATTAGAGTAAGTATGCTTTTAACATGAATGTGAGTAGGAGAGATGTATATATTGTGTAGCGTTACATTAAGTTGATTCATGAAATTCAATCCTAATGATGTCTTTTACCGAATCATATCTTTATTTTTATAATTTTGCATACTTTATTGTACTTTGAATTAAAAATGTTTTTCACAATTGCTAAAATCAGTAAATAATCACAAGTAGATTAACAAACACAAATCCCTTGGGAAATCGACACTTGGATTACCATTTTACTACTTGAAAACGAATTGGTACACTTGTCAATAAGTTAACAAGTTTTTGGCGCTTTTCAAGTAGTAAAATGGTAGTCCAAGTGTCGATTTCCCAAGAGATTTGTGCTTGTTAATCTACTTGTGATTATTTACTAATTTTAGCAATTGTGAAAAACATTTTTAATTCAAAGTACAATAAAGTATGCAAAATTATAAAAACAAAGATGTGATTCGGTAAAAGTCATCATTAGGATTGGATTTCATGAATCAACTTAATATAACGCTACACAATATATACATCTCTCCGTACTCACATTCATGTTAAAAGCATACTTACTCTAATCCCTTAAAAGCAAGTTCTAAATCATATGTTAAAACTCTAATTCCTTAGCCATTTTAGCATACAATTTGCATTAAGATCACATTTTTAGAATGACCAAAAGATAATGTCTATTCCTAGATCATAACTCTTGGGATGTTCTATCCATGTCTAGTTACAAATTCATTTTCCAATGATTTAGTAACAACAAATAACATGATATTCCTATCATACACATTAATAATCAAGATAGAACAATTGAATACGAAGGAGATTATATTGCATAGGAAAAGTTACATAGTGTATGAATTCATTACATCCAATCCTAATGAAAATAGAGATTAGATGAATTCGCACGAATAGATGGAAGAATTCACTGAATAGATGGAAGAATTCGTTGTAATTTCGTCCACAAGGTGCCCCTTGACCGAAGCTTTCGAGTTTTTCTGCGTTTTTACAACAAAAAGAACTAACTCCTTTCCTTTGATTCTCGAAACTTATCCAACCAGAACTGTCTGCTCGTTGGGCGAGTCTTATCTCTCGCTGGGCGAGAGATCACTTAACTGCCACACAATTGCTATGTCTCGCTGGGCGAGACAGACGACTCGCTGGGCGAGTGGGGGGCTTTGGCTGGGCGAGATGGTCCTGACAGACAGCTTAGTAGTCCTCCATTTTCCTATACAATTACCTATACAATGACCTAAGAAAAGAAAAATACTTCTAACTAAACAAAACACAAAATACTAATAAACTACCTAAGAAATAAACACCAAACACATGAAATAAAAACAAATAAGAGAGGTTAATAAGCTTAAATACCAAGTATTTATCAAGCTTATCACGTGTTTTCTAGGACTGATGGTTTGTCGAATTCATTAGTAATAGCTTTATTTTTATAGACTACTCAATATTCTATTTGCACTTCTGTCTTACTATTTCGTTTCAGGTTGTTTGTGCATCTGTCAAAAGTAATGAAGTACTAATATTCGATATTGGATATGTCTCATCCGATCCAGTTGAAGTAATTTCCGTTCTTATCTGTTATCGTACTTGTTAAATGCTGTTTACATTAACTTTATGGGACCAGCTCTTTTCTTCCCAAAATCTCAATGTTTCTACTATCTACTGTTGATATTTGGCACAACTCCAAATTCAGTTGATATGAATTTCTTTTTCCATCATTCCTTTATTATTAAGCCTTGTCCATTGTTCTGAAATTTTTGTCAAATTATTTGTTGTTAATGAAAACATATAGTACCTTTACCAACCTTCATCAAATTATTACCCCAAATAAGCCGGTTTAGTATATTGCTACCGATTTCTTTTGGATGCATTATACAAACGAACCAGGAAGCACACGGTAGATACTAGTGCCTTTTGGAAGCGAATGCATATTGCATGAGATCATCTATTTACTTTATCAAATCACAAGTTGTTCTTTTACTTTTTTTAAGGGATATGCCAGGAAACTGCAAATTTCATCATATTTTTTTTTACTTCGTTTTACTTTTTTAATGCTTGGCTAACTAATTTTTGGCTCTTGAATTACTTAATACAGGTATTAAGAACAAGACGTACAGCCACAGTTAATGGATCCACCTTGCACAAAGGTCTCTCTGATGTCACTTTTACGTCAAATGACACAAGGTTGGTAACCTAGACCCAATTTAAAAGAATTGTTTGTCTGGAATAATGAAATTCCTAATACTGTTATCCATTATTATATTTATGACGCCTAAATATGTAATAGAAATATATGTAAACAGAAAAAAAGAGAAAAGCATAAATACTAAACTAATGCGTTGGACAAAATGTGTGATTATTTAACAATTCCTAAAATGTTCTAAAATTTATACAGGTGGATAGGTTCTAAAATTTTAGTTTATATACCAGATTTTTCCTTACTATGAATTTGATAGGAACTGGAATTCGCTACAGGGATTAAAGCATAATTCAGAGAATAGAACTCTAGTTATAGTAGGAAAATTGCAAGAAAGTACAGAAATATAACTGAAAGTATCAGAGAAGTGTGGTTTCTCTGCCCTACCACAACAGCCACCCACGACTTCCTAAATGATTACGTGCCTTCTCTCTGTTTTATCCTTCGCTGTAAGTGTTTCCCCTTCTTTCCCTCCTTTCTTGCCATGTAAGCAAGGTTCTTACGGCCAAAATGTCTCTTCTGCCCTTTATTCATCACAGGCTCTGGCGTTTTAGTGCCGAATAAAATTGTAATTAAACATAAATATCTGGAAATTGCATTCGGCCCAAGAAATAGGATATTTGTAATCGTTTTACTAGTTAAAATCTGTATCTATTATCAGAAGCTTCACCATGGGAACATGCAATGAGCTAATATTTGATTTAAGGCTCAAACTTGACCAAACTCCTGGACTTGTGGGTGGTTGCTTTTTTAAATAAAAATGGAAGTAAAGATTAGTCCCAGAATATCAGATATCGACTGGGATATGCCTAGATCCTGAAGGCTAGGCAAAGGTCTACTGTAAGGCTTTTATCTCCAGGAGCTTACAAGTTTCTTCATGTTTTTCCACACGAAAGTTATTTGCCAACTCACCAAGAGGATCTCCTCAAAGATTGTCCAAGAGACTCATGTTCTTTGAAGTTACTATTATTATTTCCCATTGGCCGATCTGTTTGACAAAAATGGCAACGGCACTAGTGTTTGGTTACTCTTTGGTAGTACATATTGATTTCAGGTTTAATTACTCAGGTCTTTTAACATATTATTTTTTTATCTCTCTAGTGTAGGGACTAGAAGGTATTATGTGTAGCATTAAAAAGAACGATTTTTTAAGTATGAGGACTAAAGGTAAAATATGTACAACTATAGGGATTCAATGAGTTATTAAATACTGATTTCTTCAGATACATTAGTTTGATTAACAATCAACACATATTTACCAATCTTTTAATTCTTTGCATCATTGTGCATTTCTCAATTTGCTGGCAAATTTCAACAGGATACTTGCTTCTGATACACATGGTGCGATTAATGTCTGGGATAGAAGAGTGAACTCTCTACCTTGCCTTGAGCTTGCGTCTGCTTCATGTGGTACGCTTAACAGCATCCAATTAAATGCAGATAATCAGGTTAGGAATTGTGTATCTAGTCTATAGAGTAATTTTGTAATTCTTTAGGAGTGATGCATTTTTAAAGCTCAGTTACTGCCTTCCCTTTTTTAGACAAAGGCCCAAATGTGTCCTTAAACACATGTTAAGGATTCTAAAATATAAAATAAAAATCAATTGAATAAAATATTGAACATTTAAGAATTTAAGTTCCTGATATAGACTTCTAGTAAATTAATGATTGATACTGAAATATCCTCAATATTGACACTTTTGTCCCAACACAAGTGTTTAATTTTTAATGCAGTGGTCCAAATCTCCTGGTCCACTTAAAATTGTTGTCACTAACATAGTTCACGTGCAGTTGAATTGGGTTTTGGTTTGATCGAATTTTAGAATACACCTTTACTTTGTTCAGTCAGTACATGAGAATTTGCAAACTGTGATTATTCTATCCTTTCCAGATTATTTATGGTGCTGGAAAACATGGGCTCGTGCATGTATGGGATATTCGTGGTGGAAGAGCATCTGCCACTTTTCAAAGTCTCAAAGAGGTTATATTTATACATGGTGCTTTTTTGTTCTATTATGTTATGAAAAGCACACATAAAATTGTGCTAGAAGTCAACTACTGCTTGGACACTATCTCTGCAATGCATTCACTTCTACGTTGGTGGCTAATTAAGACCAAGCTTGCTTAGGCTGAGGGCAATTTCATTGAACCTGAATCCTAGTTAATGTCTTATTCTTTGCTTATTTACTAATTGAAGCTTTAGTCTTTAGTTTATTTTCATGAATTAGCTATCTCAAAAGTCTAAGTTGCTAGTTGAAGTCATAAATGGATCTTATGTCTTTAACATTACTTTTCACTCCAGACCCCTTGATTTAATGTTGAGCTAATTATGCTGTTAGGTGAACGCACATTAATTTTTTATGGTATTTGTAACAAAAAATGTTAATGAAATTTTAGTAACAGTGTTTAAGCATTGAGTTTTTAAACCGTACGAACAGTATTGGGCTAAAGATTACCGGGGAAGATAAAAAATAGTTTTACTTTGAATTTGGATATTAAAATTTGTGTTTGGTAATATTGAAGTGTGAGAATCTTGGTAAGGAGGGGGATAAATTACATGGTAGACACATTAACATGGTCCAGCAGTCCCGATGAAGTTAATTTTTTTGACCAATATTGCAAGTATGATGTTAAATACTGTCTACATACTGATATATTTATATATTCTACCTAAATACCTTGGATAAAAATTTTCGTAAATAAACATTGATGCGGAAGCTTGTGACTTCTTGATGCATGCCTTTCTACAGCTTGAATTTTAGGTCATGCGAACTTCGTCTCCAACTTCCTTTTGCTGAAGAAAATGTATTTACTTGCGACATATTTTTAAATGAAGCATGACTAATTGGTAAATGTTGTAAAATATATTAAAAATGCTTTTAGTGATGTTATTCTTCTTTGTTTGGTATTGTAGATATGCCATCCACCAATAAAATCAGTGAAGTTGGCAACATTGCTTGAGAAGATTGGATCTTTGAAGGTGCGGTTATCCTTCCTGCACCTATCTATTACTTATACAAATTAACAAGGAAAACTACTTACCTTTTGTGTGATGGCTGTACAGGTTTGTAAGTTGAACTACATATGAATGATTATTTTTAGTTATAAAAATGTAGCCCCAGTAACTTCAACATCATAACTTTGTCATATCTTTATTTGAAGTTTGATGTTCCAGTAAGACTAGTTTTCACTTAAGGCTTCTCTCAAGACATTTAAGTATTTTGGTGATTTTTTTTTCAACTTTTAGTTTTACATTAATCTATTTTTAGGTATGGTTTGGTTTCTAAACTTCGTTGCAAAGTTCATGTCCTTCCCTGACTTTCGCTTCACATGCATGCTTTGTGTTAGTTGCTGCAGAGGAGTCCTAAACAATTTATTTTTTTTCTCCCCATCAATACTGTTTCTCTCTTGGAACCTTTTTCCCGTGATATAAATTTATTATGTTGTGATGTTGTTCTTTATGTATATCACTTAACTATACAAATTAAGACAAAAATTGACAGTATTTACAGATGATTTCCCTATACTTTTTCTCAGACAATGTTGTTCATAAATATACTCTACCATAATTTTGAAGTTGTTAGCTGGCTCTATCATCTTGGGTTGTTTCTTTAGATTTCCTACCCTTTTCATCGAGGAGTATGTTTGAATGAGTTTCTCCATAAAAGCTTTTAGGAAAGAAATATATGAATACAAATTTAAAATTAACTTATATACATTTTAAAATAAAATTTTGAAGAAATTGTATCAGAAAACTTACAAATTAGTTCACTCCAAAGAGATTTTTAACATACAAAAAAGTCAATTTCATTTTTTTATTCATATTTTTCTCTTTTAGAAGTTCTTTTAGAAACTCTTCCAAATAAAAGTCTGCTCACTAATCTGTATTTAATATCACTGCATGTCAGTATGTGCTAAGTTTGGTGTCATACTTGTGACCTAATCCCCTACCTTAGATATCTGTATTTCACCATGTGGTATTGTCTTTTGCATACTAGCTGACAAGCAATTGATATGGTTACCCATTCGATGTATTCAGGCACAGGCAAATATTGTTCCCAAGGAGATTCACTCTATTAATATTAATCCATCATGCCCATATCAGTTAGCATTCCATCTTGTCGATGGCTGGTAAGTTGCCAAAATGTTTCTTCAGAGACTGTTAATAAGGAAAATTTCCATGTATTTGCATAATCATGTCCTCTATAAGTTTCTATCATTAAACTATAAACTGAAATTACGACTTAATTGCCTGTCACATGTTCGGTAAATATTGTTTCTAAATGGTCTCATTTTCTTGAATTTACTTCATTGTTGGATCTGGAATTTTATAGTTTGTACTCATTATCTACCTTCAAACAGTGCCGTTTGATATCGGTGGGGTTAGTATGTACATAAAATATTGGTGTGTGCTGTTTACTGAATCTTACTTATCAAGAAAAATGCTTCCCTAATACTCCATTGTGGTTATTTTTTCTCAATGTTTTCACGCAGGTCAGGCGTTTTGGATATTAATACTTTTGAAGTTACCCATATTCATTGCCCACCTCCTGCTTGGTTGTAAGTTTGCCCGTTTTCATCTAGAATCGCCTTTTCATATTTGTGAAATGGCTTCTTGAAATGTCTACTTACTTGTTTACTTTTTATTTTCTTTTGTTAGAAACGATTCCTACGTTCCCGCTGATCTATCATACTTAAGAAAACCTTCATGGTTATCAACTTGTTCGGTGAGGAGTTTATTGAATATAATGCACCTTTATATTTTTACACATGGTTTCCTACCAAAATTTGGACAAGTTTCTCAATAAATATCTTTTTTATCTAACATATCTGAACATAAGCTTTATTTTATATATATCTAAATATAACAATCAGATATTGATAATTGATCAATTATTGAAATAATCTTTAAAAATAATCTAATTTAAACCCCCGTTTATTGTTTGGTTTAAATGAAATATTGATCTTTCGGACTTTCCAATCAGGTGGCTCTTGATGCTTATATTAATCATTATATATATATTTTTTGTGGATAACCATTTATTTTATTTGTACACGAAATAATAAATGTAATTTATCACAGATCTATTTGGCCGGGTCATCATCTGATTGTGGTATCCATCTCCTGGATTTTTATCCCAGCACCAACTCACCAAGCCATGTGGATTACAAGTAAGGTCCTCGTTTGCTAATTGAAACACTCTATTGAGAAAGCACATGTACCCTAAAATCTGCTGTACTCAAATCAAATTAAGTTTACCTATGAAACTGCATTTCGCAATGTTTTTTTCTAAGCAGTTTTAATTTGCATATTTTTACAGGGAGGATATGCAAGAACTTTCAAGGCGGAAAAACCGAAGTAATCAGAACAGATTTATTTCTTTATCTGAAGGAGTTATCTCATGTGTTGCTCACCCTTTGTATAATGCTATCGTGGCAGGAACCAAGGTTTGTGAATTAGAAAATTCTGTTATTTTCGTTTTCTGTTTGAACTTGTGTTTTAAAATTAAAGAAGCTAGCTTTATGAATTCCCTGTCTGACAACATCTCGAACCGGTTTTTTATTAGTGCCTCCTAAATAAACTTATTTTCCTTCTTCTATAACATGGTCGAAGTACATTTATTAGTTAGATAGAATTTCTCAAATAACTAATTTTTAAAACAGAAAAAAAAAACTCATTTAGTTCTTATTAATTTTTTATAATCTTATTTATATAAGTCAATTTTAGTTTATGAAATATTTTATTTTACTTTTATTAATTTTTATCATAGAAATATTTACATAGTAGTTCCCTATACTAATCTTTCCTTTGGTAGAGAGTAAAGAAATAGAGGGTGTGTTTGTTACCTTTCAATAAATATTAATATCATAAATATTATTTTTCAATTACTAAGTTAAACGTTTGCATTCACAAAAGTTATTATACATTCAGTTTTCATTATTTCATTTTTCTACTAATTAACCACAGCTTTATTTTATTTATAATTTATCTTTAATGGTGAGTTTTCTCCAAACTCCATTGTGTTAATAACTATTCAATTTCAATCCATGTGTAACTTGACATCCGAAGCTTGTGTTTCTATTAAAACGATAGAAAACAAGCAAGCAGTTATTAATTATAGAAATTCAAATAATTATCAACATGAGTTTTTGCCCATAACATGATTATTTTTCTTAAACGATCATTTCATAACAACTTTTTAACGTTCATTTCCAAAGAAGTTTTTTATTTTTGGGGTTCATGAAACTTTTTTCTCACCATTTGTCAGATTACCCTCTCCCCATCTTTCTTTTCTTTTCCTCAATTCAACGAACCATACTACCCTTGTTTTTAATTGAGCATGTTTGGGAGTAATGAAGGTAAACATTATTGGTACTGAGGTTGATTGATTATTGGTTTCAGAAAACTTCTTTGCTCGTGATTTCTCAAAGGCAAGAGTCATTCAGAAGTGAAGATTAGTCCCAAGCTTTGACAGGATTTTCTATTTACTGTATTCCCCTAGTCTGAATTTATAGATGAGTTAATGTATAATTCCTTGTTAATAATGTTTTCGTATACTTTACCTCGTCTTGAATCTCCTGTTCAAAATGGGAAAGAAAAATTATTTTATGTAATTTTTTTCAGTTGAATTGGATTATTGACTGCGAATAATTTTGTTATAAAATTTTCACAAATTTTAGTTGCCTGTTATCAAAACTGTAGATGTTTATGCCTGTGTATGTATGAGAAATTTGAATTACATTATCTGATTTTACACCTTTTCAAGTTTACATTTTGCCCTTTTTGTATTGTGAATTCGAAAATTGGAACCAAATACTATATTTTAACAGAGAAGAGTGTCGACTGATACATGACATTATTTGGGGCCTTAATTTCATGTCACAACTCTTGTCATGACAGACATCTGAAATATTAATCTTTTTCTTTTGTATATTTTAATTTTGAGCATAGCTTAATCATTGGAGACCAGAAAAATGTCACAAATCCTTTTCAATCAATCAAATGTGAGGTAGGTATAGGATAAGAATAGAATACCACGTATGCATATAAAATACCATGTATCCTCCATATAATTTCCATAATTATAGTGTTGCTACATTATTACTTAATCTATAGAATAAAAGGACTCACAGAAAGCTTCGACTAAATAAATGGGCTGACCCATCCTTGTGCTTCTCATGTCCAATCTCCTGTCACCACTTCATATTAACTCACCCCAAATTTAGAAGCAACTAAGTCAACTTTTGGATATCATTACTCTACTTCAATTTTGGCACAAATAATTTGTTAAACTTTTTTTATTTTTCGATTGATTCTGAAATCGTATCTTAAATATTTGAGTCATAGTCATAAAGAAATCGAGGTAAAACACTACTCCACACATGTGAGGTGCCATGCATGCATGGTAATAGACAATAATATATATTTTTTCTTTAAATTTGTACTCTTTTTAACCGAGTGAAATGCATGTAATAAATAATAATAATATTTTCTTTTTACTCCAAACTTTCTTTATGTTTTGAAAAATAGTTTCAAATTTAGTCGAAATTTGTCAGAGGGTTTCTTTACAACATTATATCATCATATCACATGCCTCTAATAGTCACCCTTGGTATTATAAATAGTTAATTCTTGTTGTGTAGGTTTTGTTATTGGTGCATTATATTATGTTACATACACAGTCATAGATTCTCCACATTGAAGGCACCAGAAATAAAGTATAAAAATAAGAAGAAGAAAGAGAGAAGACACATAGAAAAAGGTGAGTTGAGGTGGTGTTGTCATTTTATATACTGAACAAAGAGGACCACACTTGGTTTGGTTCCTTTCTTTACAACTTCCTCTTTTGTTCCCCGCAAGAGACGCGGAATTCATATCACTTGTATCTTTCACCCAAGACTGTGTGACCATCACTGATAATGAAAGAGAAGCAATCCTCATGCACACAAATCTACAAACCAGGCTCATGCTCATCTTCTCTCTGCAAAGAAACAAAAGAGTTTTGCAACTAAGTTTTCAGAATTCTTCTGCAATAATGCTAAATGGCCATTACTGCAATGCCACATTTTCTAATGGTTTTGTGGTCCCACATTTCCTTTCTTTCGTATGAAATAATCTTGCATGGAATCGGTATAAACTTAAATGGTTTCACATGTGACAGCAATTTATATAACAGTGTGTAAAAATCAGTCATATACAAGTAACAATTACTGTTAAGAAGTGTTACAATATACAAGTAACACTTATACATTGATTTTATTCAGTAAGTTGATCTTATCTCTAGTGGACATAAAACTTTTAACACACTCTCACCCTGAAACATATACATCTCGAGGCATGGAAGTAGATATTAATGGATAGTCCATTCGCGGGCTGATAACGAGTGAAACAATAAACCCAACAAATAACAAATTTTGCTAGGATAAGTTCTAACTCATTACTCTTATACCATGTCAAGAAGTAGAGTTTAACCTAACTCAATCTTACAAAATTGATTTGTAAGATAAGGTTTATACATTTATATATTGTAGGTTGGCCTTATTTAAGGTCAATGTAAGTGTTCCAACAACAACTACTTAGATTTAATTTGAAGAAAACAAAACTAATAAAAGTATTATTAAAGAGAACGGTTGATTGGTTAATATTTAAGGTAGTTGTGTGTTGAAGTCAAGATTGTTATTAAAATAGAAAAATTTACCTCAATTGATTACATGATGGTTAGGTTTGGTCTTAGAAGCAAAGCATGTAAGGGGTATGGTGTGATGGTAAAGTTGTGTGCATGATTTAAATTATGAAGAGAAGTTAAAAGATGCTTAAATTGATGAGCAGTGGTTCCTAGGGCTTCCCTTATCTTAAGTCATTTTTGGAGACTTTGGTGTCCCCTACCTCCTTGCCAATGAAGTCAATTATTGACACAAGAGACAGAAAGATACCTTTCCTAAGCAAAATCTTGCACCATAATTAGTCCCTGTTTACTCTGATATATCGTTAGGGGGTCCCATTTGATGGAGAAAGAAATCTACAATTTCTTCATATATGTGCTATCTATGCTACTTTGCTGTTATGTTATGTCTGTATTAGCAATGCAATTTCTTAATATTGATGAGGGAGACTTCATACCAGTGTAGGTTTAAGTAGTGTTTTAAAAAATTTAAGGAATGGTTCAGAGATATAATTAGACAAAAAAAATAGACATGCACGCTGAATATATAAAGAAAGAAAAACTATGACATTTTGGTGTTTATATGGTGTAAAGTACTAAGACAAGTTAGAAGATTAGATAGCCTTGTTTAAATGAATCTCTTTCTCTTTTCTTGGGGTGGTTTTTCTGATTTATTGTTTTGTTGTTTTGTTTAAAATGATTGTTTCTTATCTTCTTTTCACTTCTGTAATTTTCTCTCAGCATCTTGTAAAGTTTTCTTCAGCTGTCAAAACCGTTAAAATGAATAAGTTAAACTGTACAACATGGTTTTGTTACATTTTTTTGACATGTTTAACTCTTTTGCTCACAATATAAATGTAATATCATAATTTAATTCAAGTATTGAGTTCTGATGCAGTCAGTTAAGTAAGAAAAAGTACCTTTTTCCGCATAGTACTTTATCTAATCTTAATAAATTTTGTAGGTGAGTCGTTTCTACGTAAGAGTGGTCACCTTAGTAAAGAACTCCCATGAAAACATTTAACTGGTTTTGATCAAATAATATTACACATTTTTTAACCAAAAACTTGAAAACATTGAGTTTGTTATTGCGTTGTTTTTTAGGAATTCAAGTGAATTTAAGTTCCACATTGGCTAGTAGAGCATTATATAAGAATAAAGATCTATAAATCCATTGTTTAAGGTTTTGGGTTAAGAGTGGTGTCAATTCCTTATGTGGTTGAACTCAGTCTCATTGGTGTTGTTTCTCTCCAGTAAAACCCCCTCCTTATAAACCTAATATTGTTGTTTTTACCCATTACTTCAAAACATTAAGTCTATGAATCTTTTATCTTATATGGTGTTTAACTACCTTATAGAAGATATAGACTCATACTTGAATTATTCCTAAAAATATCTTACATAAATATAAAAATAGCATATAACAATAATAATAATAATAAAAAAAAATGATGAACAGATCATAACCAACTATGTTTACATCACCTTGTGAAAATAACTATGTCAACAACTTTACCTCCACTAGGTTTAAATAACAGTCTAAAACATTTAATATTAGGGTCAATATCCCTCAAAGATTCCACTGTCCTATAGGAAATTATAGTTGCAGTTATGAAAAAGATACCAGATTGGATGATAAAGATTCTCAGTTTTGAAAAATACCCTTTGGTAGAAATGTTCATATATGCCATTGGACAGGGTTATTTTGGTAATTTACAGAGCTTCCCAATGGCCACTTGATCACTTGATCCCCACTGTGACACTCTGTCTCCAATATATGATTCAATGTCTGTTGAGTGTCAAGCTTTTGGAACGTTTTGGTTATTTTTCTTTTCCCTTTTGGCCAAAAGAAACTGCACCTTTCACGCCTCAGTATCATTCGTCTTCAGTTTTTTAATTTGCAGAGTATGGACCTCAACCAACATAATTGCACGTTAGGGATTTGAAAAAGAAAAAAAAAAGTTACTTTAGCAGTTGGAGTAAGTTAAAAGCTTCTAAATTGTCCAAAACGAGCTTAAATCAATGAATTTTAAAAGTGGGTTTCTTCTTAAGAATTTTCCCAGTGACCTTACTTGTCAGGACATGTTTAGCACTTAAACTCCCATTTGATTCAACAGAAGGAACCTTCTCTGTTAGGTCTTTGGCTCAAAGCCAAGTAAGGAAGAAAATGGTAAATAAGACCATACACACATGTAATGAGAAGCTATAAGGTTGGCTTAGTAATAAAAATTGGAAAGAAAGGTAATTAAAACTATTCTCAACCAAAAACTTTAAGTCAATGAGTTTATGAATCTTTATTTTTATATAATATTTTACTTTCTTATTTCAATTCAATGTGAGACTTATACTCATACTTAAATTTCTAGCAGTATGAAAAATGTTGTAGATTCAACTCTTCTACCGACAAAACTAACATCTAACATTTACCCGATATAAAGAAAAACACACAATTTATGAAATGAGTATACTAGGGGTGGGCAAAAGATTTAATTTTCTTGATCCAATCCACTTTTGCTCCAATCCACTCCATTTATAATCCATTTTATTAAAAATCTAATCCATTTAAAATCCATTTAATGGATATGGATTCCAATCTAATTTACATTTTATATATCTTATGGATTGGATATCCATTTTATAAATCAAGATTTTTAAATATGGATAATCCAAAAAATCCAATCCAAATTTTCAATTTAAATTTTTAGTTGGGTTAGACTAAAGGTTGAGATGAACTATATTAAATTCAGAGTTGGATGGGCCTTGCTCGACGACCTATAAGGATCGGACAGGCTCGACAACCATAAGAGGTTGGGCGGGCCTAAAGATATGAACGAGATAGGTGGGCCCGACAAACCGAACGAGTCGATCAGGCCCAATGACCTGATGAGCCAGGTGGGCCCGAAGACCCAAACAGGCTAGCCAGGTTCGAAGATCCGAACGGGCCAAGCGGGCTCGAAGACCCGAACAGGCCAAGCGGGCTCGATGACCCGAATGGGTCAAGCGAGCTCGAAGAACTGAACGGGTCAGGCAGGCCCGAAGACTCGAACGGGTCAGGCGAGCCCGATGACCCGAACGAGTAAGGTGGGCTCAAAGAATCGAACGGGATAAGGCGGGCCCGAAGACCCGAACGGGTCAGGCAGACCCGAAGACCCGAAAGGGTCACGCAGACCCGAAAACCCGAACGAACCAGGCAGAACCAATGACGAAAACATGTCAGGCAACCCAAAGACCCGAAAGAGTCAGGCAGGCCTAAAAACCCGAACAGGCCTGACAACCCGAACGAGCCCGAAGACCCGGATGGGCCGGACGACCTGGATGGGCCAGACGACCTGGCGACCCGGACGGGCCCGACGACCTACACGGGCCTTACGACCCGGATGGGCACTACAACACGAACGACCCGAATGGGCCCGACGATCCGGACAGACCTGACGACTTGGACGACCCTAACGGGCCTGGCGATCCGGACGAGCCTGACGACCTACACGGGCCTTACGACCCGGATGGCACGATGACACGAACGAGCCCTACGACCCAGACGGGCCCTACGACCCTGACGGGCTCGACATCCCGGACAGGCCCTACGACCCGGATGGGCCCGACGATTCAGACGGGCCTGATGACCTTGACGTACCTGACGACCCAGACGGGCCCCACGATTCGAACGTGCCCGACTACCCGATTGGGCCCGACTATTTGGACCGGTCCGTTCGGGTCGTCTGGCCCGTCCGGGTCGTTGGGCCCATTCGGGTCGTCCGGCCCGTTCGCCTCATCGAGCCTGTTCGTGTTTTCGGGCCCGTTCGGGTTGTCGAGCCCGTTCGGGTCATCGGGTCCGTTTGGGTCGTTCGGGTCGTCGGGCCCGTCTGGGTTGTTCGGGTCGTCGATCCCATCTGAGTCATTCGGGCCTTAATGACACAAGTTTTAAGAAATTCAATTTAAATTTCTTTTATTAAAAATGGATTCTGGATTTTAAACTTAATCCAAATATTTGGATTGGATTTAAATCTTGATCCAAATATTTGGATCTGGATTTAAAAAAAATCCAAACTACTTTTGCTAAAAAAATGGATTTGGGTCAAAAATCTAATCCAATTATTTGGATCTAAAATGGATGTGGATTGGATCATTAAATATCCAATCCATGCCCACCCCTAGAGTATACGAAAGTGAACATAGTGGGATCTAAAATATTACCTTATCACATAAGAACATGTTCTAATCATGAAAAGTAAAAGCCGCCAAGGTGAATTGATGCCTTTGTGAACGAAGCTCTACAAAGGAACATAACATAACCGTGTTATTATTAACTGTGATGATTACACACGAAGTATGAATTAGAATTAAAGCAACATCCAGTCCAAAGTATTCCTAAGTTGAAAGCAGAAATGGTTGACCACAGATGTGAAAGTGGAAGATAGTGGCATGGAACTTCTCATGTTCGTACTAAAGCAATCATGTGAAACAGTGGTACCACCACCAAATGCTGAATTCTGGTAATTTTTGGAATCTGTGGGTAAATTCGTAAACTTGCAACATTACAAAAACATGTAAGACTTAAATTCCTTCTCTCTTACTCTTTTTTTTTTTTTTTTTATATTTTCATCCAATTAACTTACTCCATTAGTTTTTCCTATGAGAATAAAAACAAAACTCTTTGGTCTTAGGGTGACCCTCTCTATCTATCTCTCTTCCTATTTTCTGGTTCTCCAAGGTTCTGCTTTAGATATAGGCTTAAAATCAAGTCCAACCATTAAATACCACTTGGTCATCCCTTTTTTCTTCTGACCCTTATAAATTAAAATTTCTAATTTCATCTGGTGCCCATATTATCCTCTGGAAACTTGCATGTTCCACTCTGTTTCTTTCTCTGTTCTGCTTCATGGCTACTGCAGCAACATCAGCACAGGTTTTCAAAGACTTCAAGGACACCAGCAATGGCAACCCTGAGATTACAAGGCAAGAAATTCAGGCCGCCATAGCCAAAGCAGTGGAGCTGAGAGCTCTTCATGCGGCTCTGATGCGAGGAAATAGCCCAGCCAATGCTAGATTCCCTTCCCCTTCCCCTGCTTCGCGCCCTGTTTCTCACTTCTCTGCCCAAGATTACCCTGTTTTCACTCCAGTGGGTATTGTAATTTTTTCTTGAATTTTGGCTTGAAAAATTGTTTCTTACTTATTTTGATGAACTGGGTATCCTACAATCTTCGCAATTCATTGCAAAGCAGCGATTTTTTTCTCAAAGAAACAGAGTCCTTTTGTTGGATTGGATTATCTGTTGCTAGCTTATGTTTGAATTCATGATAAGGACCATATTTAAGATACTTGAATTTGTGGAATATGCAAGTGTTTGTGGTGCTCCCCTTTCCCTTGAACGCTGCTATTTATTACAATTGAAAGGATTATGAAACTGCTGCTTTCTTTATGGCTGGTTAGGTAGATGTCATTATTAGTGCGGTTACATCCTTACTCGGTTCTCCTCTTTTTTTCTTATTTAATCTTGAGAAAACACCGACCATGAATGAAAGTTTTGACTATTTGAGCATTTTTGGATTTTCGCTTTAAATTCTGTGTCATGGAACTCTTTAATGTTCATTAAGTCAGCTGAGCTGAGCCTGAGGCAAAGTGTGAAACTTTTTAATTTATTGTCTTAATCACTCTTTAATCAGAAGAATAATTTAACGTTTTTATCATTTTTTCATTACTTTCTGATTCTACCGGTATTTGCGGCTGCAACTGCTCTTTAATATATTTTTCCCTTTTGAATTTTGATTGATGATAAGTTTCTGAAGTTGAGAAATATTGACAGAGCTATGAAGATGATCCAGTGGTGGGGTTCAACCAAAACTCTATGAAAAGCCTAACAGTATCAGAAAGTTGGGATGGGAGTCTTCTAGAAGGAGGAAACAGCATAGAAACCATTGTAGCAGATTACAAGGAGAAATCAAGTTCAAGAAAAGGACTATATTCAGGTTTTGCCAACCATGATTCTCACACATGCCCTACTGATGATGCCAAATCTGTGATTGGCTCTTGTGCAAATCAAATTACTGTTCTTCAAACATCACCTGCAAATGATCACTTCAAAGGTAGAAGGAGAAACAGCATGGAGGATTTCAAGTCCATATCTTCCTGCAACAAATGCAACCCTGCCACCATAACTAACGATTTTGAGAATGCAAGGAGCAGCAAGAGCTCCAACATTATTGTCCCAGTCACGGATTCACACTCATCTCTTCAATCCCAACCCAAGAGCAAGGGGGTGATTTCTTGGTTGTTTCCTAGGTTAAAGAAGAAACATAAGAATGGGAGTTCCCCTAATAGAGCAGAATCTGAGGATGTTTCTCAGGTTCTCAAGGACTTGGGAATAATGTCAATTGAGACATTGAAGAAAGAGCTGGTGGAAGCAAATGAAAACCGAGATGTGGCCTTAATGGAAGTTTCTGAGATGAGAGGTTCATTGGGAGAGCTGAAACAGAAGCTTGAGTATTTGGAGAGTTACTGTGAAGAGCTGAAGAAAGCTCTAAAGCAAGCCGTGAAGACAAGGGATTCTCAACTTTGTGACCAACTTAGTAATCTTCCTCAGAGGGGGAAACTATTTGAAGGAAATGGGGAAAATGTGATGCCTGTGAGTGAAGAAGTAATGGTAGAGGGATTCTTGCAGATAGTTTCAGAGTCCAGATTATCAGTGAAGCAGTTCTGTAAAACCCTTATAACCCACATTGAAGAGACTGATCATTCTTTGACAGAAAATTTGAACTTGCTTCTGCAACCATACAAGTTATCTCTGAGTTCCAAGTTCTCAAAGGCAGTTCTATACCATTTTGAAGCTTTTATAAATCAGTCTCTCTACCAAGACTTTGAGAATTGTGTTTTCCAAAAGAACGGTTGCTCAAAATTCCTAGACCCGCAGCAGGATCGTCACTCACAATTCTCTTCTTTTGTTGCCCTTAGAAACTTGAGCTGGAATGAGGTACTGAGAAAGGGAACAAAATATTACAGTGAAGAGTTTAGCAAGTTCTGTGACCAGAAAATGAGTTGTATCAACACTACTCTAAAATGGACAAGGCCATGGCCTGAACAGCTTCTTCAAGCTTTCTTTGTGGCGGCAAAGTGCATGTGGCTGTTACATTTGCTTGCTTTTTCTTTCAACCCTCCGTTGGGAATTTTAAGGGTTGAAGAGAATAAAATCTTTGATCCTCACTACATGGAAGATATGTGTCCAAGGTCACAAGGGCCAAGCAGAGTTAAGATCATGGTGATGCCGGGATTTTATGTGCAGGATAGGGTCTTGAGGTGTAAAGTTCTTTGCAGGTACAAGTCTGCAGCATAAATAAACTAGTAATAAGTTTTATATGTACATTTTTTTTTTACTTTAGACTTTTCCTCCTGTAAGTCTGTAACTAGCAAACGTATGAGATGATTAATAATAGTTGTAAGTGATTTAATTTATTGCATGTTCAACTATGGGTGCTTGTCATTGAATAGATAAAGATTCAAACGTGCAGAGAATTGTCGTTAAATGAAATTATGTTTGTCACTCGTTCTGTCATAATTGCGAATACTCCCAATTTGATGTAGTTCAGAACACAGAAGATGCATTAAAAAAGCGCATATTTTCAGCTATTGGTTAACCGGTGGCCAAAAATTACATTTCTGGTAGGACCCAGAAACCTATACGGATAGTACCTGTTTTGCTTAATTTACTGATCACTGCATGATTGTACTGTTGCTTGATTTACAAACTAATATAGATTCAGATGGTCTTTATGAAGATTAAGACAAAAAGAGGAAATATTTTTCTTAATTAAAATTACTATAACTGGGAAAATAAACTCGTTGATGAAGTAGCAATTATTGATATTGAAGGGAACGCACCACCTACTTTCTTTCTATATTCGCATCGTAACGTTTGAGATTTTTATATGCATATGGCATTTACAAGCGGTAGTTCTCCGTTCGTCAATATTGAAAGAAGATCGGTGCTTTGAAATTTAAAAAAATTTTGTAATATTTTTTTAATTTTTTTACTATTCGTCGTTTCTTTTTCAACATTTTTTCTTCTGATGGTGTATAGTAACTACATGAATTCCACCCTCTTTATTGATTTACTTACAATACAAATACAAACTAATTTTTAACAACTGCCATGGTTAAGACACAAGAAATAAAGACTAGGTCTAAAAGTGGGGAAAATTTTCCTAATTGCCAGAGACAGATACTAGGGAAAGAAACCGGTTGATTTAATAAGCCGTTTTCTTTCTAAACATGCATAGTGATGTTTATCAGATTTTTTAGAACAAAACCGAGAGAGTAGTAGGAAGAACTATTGAGGTAGAAAGAAATTGAACGAAGCCTAGACGTGCCATATCAATGGTGTGTCTCGTGTTCAACACGTATTAGACACCGTAACTCGTACATACTTCTACGACACATGTGTCAATAAAGTGTTTAATTTAAAGGATATTTTTTTTATCTTTGACATAATTTTGACATGATTTCAACATAATATTAATAACTACATATTCAATAATTTTTTAAATAATCCACAAACTTGTAAACTTATAAGATATGTTTATATTATGATTATAAAAATAAGAAATTTTTTTTTATATGAACACTATTTTTCACTTTTTTGTATATAAGATAAATTATATTATTAATCAATAATATGTTAATTAAAAGTTTAAAACTAATATATATATATATATATATATATATATATATATATATATATATTTTGTATATATTTTTTTTATTTTTATATTTATTTTTATATATATATTATATATTGTACA
>Ga0214542_1004881_pt1 | contig 26098 bp, 10 predicted proteins | sample CNSS1metaG_FD_160096 | JGI IMG/M metagenome (GOLD analysis project Ga0214542, IMG submission 160096) | Root nodule microbial communities from cowpea collected in UCLA plant growth center, Los Angeles, California, USA - CNSS1 | ecosystem: Host-associated > Plants > Roots > Nodule | place: USA...
CCCGATGATCTAGAGGCTTGACGGCCCATACTGCACGATTGTGCCGTCAAGTTCGTCAATATGGCCCGGTCAAACCCGTCTAGGTCATTGGCCCAATGCTCCAGACAGGTCCGACGACCTGGACGGGCCCAACGAGTTGAAAGATCCCGACAATCCGGACGGGGCCGAATACCCGGACGAGTCCGACCAGACGGGTTCGACGACCCAGAAGGGCTCGTACACCTAGACGAGCCCAAAGATCCGGATGGGTCCGACGACTAGGATGGGCCCGAGGACCCGGATGGGCCCGACAACTTGGACACATCCGACGACCCAAACAGACCCGACGACCTAGACGGGCCCGAGACTCAAACGGGCCCAACAACTCGTACGGGCCCTTTCAAACCGTCAGGTTCGTCCGGATAGTCTGGCCCGTACGAGTCATCGGGCTCGTCTGGATCGTCGGGACCATCTGGGTCATCGGGCCCATCCGAGTCATTGTTCTCGTCTAGGTCATCGGGCTCGTCCGGGTCGTCGAACCTGTTTGGGTCGTTAGACGTGTCTAAGTCGTTGGGCCCGTCCGAGTCATCGGGCCCGTCCGGGTCATCAAGCCCATCCTAGTCGTCGGACCTATCCGTGTCTTCGGGCCCACATGGGTGTACGGGTCCAATGATTTGGAAGGGCCCGTCCGGGTCATCGGGCCCGTCCAGGTCGTCAGGCTCGTTCGAGTTATCTGGCTTGTCTAGGTCGTCAGGCCTATTCGGATCATCGGGCTCGTCTGGATCGTCGGGCTCGTTTGGGTCATTAGACCTGTTTGGGTCATCGGGTCTGTTTAGGTCGTCAAGCCCATCCGGTTCGTCGGGCCCGTCCAGGTAGTCGGGCACATCCCTGTCGTCGGGCACGTCTAGGTCGTCGGGCCCGTCCGGGTCATCGGGCACGTTCGGGTCGTCGGGTCTGTCGGGTCGTCAGTCACGTCTAGGTCATCGTGCCCGTCCGGATCGTCTAGAATGTGAGGTTGAGTGAGAAGAATTTCAAATTCCACCTATTTTGAGGGTATTTGAATTTCTACTAATTTAGCTAATTGAAATCCTTCAAAAAAATACTTGTATTTGAAATGCTTTTTAATTTCTCTATCCAAACAAAGCATTTCATTACAAAGAAATCTAAATTCTTCAAAAAAATGAATTGTTTCATTAAAATACTCTATCCAAACACACTCTTAAACACACTCTTAGAGCCCTCCAACTTAAACAAGCCTCCATCTTTCTTCCTTACTTTCAAGCAAAGCTTCTTACAAATTTCTTCCAACTTAGAGATTATACTCGAAGTAGGCTTATTTCACATGAACCACATCTCTTTCATGGAAACAATGTCCTCAAACATACCAGATAAATCAAACCCAATTGAGAAGGAGATAATAGAAAAAGCATTCAACTAACAAGGCGTGGTCAGTTCATTTTGACTCTGCAATAGGTGGATCATCATTCTTGCACACTTTAAGTATTCAATCATCATTCAGTGGAGCTGGTTCTTGGTTTTCGGTTGCAGTAATAGCAGGATTCTCCAACCCCACTTTAAATCGAGAACATTTCATAATTTTGGCAATTGATATCCTGGTCTTTGGGTTTGGATCCAATATTCTGGATAATAATCACAAACATCTAGTGCAAAACATTTATGAAATTTGAATACCCTTTTACTAATTTTTCTGTACATCTCCATCAGATTTGAATCATGGAATGCAAGATGACCAGCCAACAGAACAAAACAAGATTACCCCACTTGACCAAATATTGGTTTTCGTCCCATCATAACCCTTTTTGTTTATCACTTTTGGAGCAACCTACCAAGTTCATATTGTTGCAGAAGCACACCTCCCTTCTGTTCCATTTTTTACAGCACCTTTTGCATAAGACCAATGCTAATTTCGATAGTATAATATACCAAGTATTTATTGAGTCTTGGTGTGCTTACACTATAAGAAAGTAGTAAACTATTCTAGTGATGTTCAAAGCTCAACCATCCTCACAAATATCACGTTTTGACATCATACAATTGCTCATATTTCCACCCTCCTCGAGCAAATGAGCATATAACAGATATTCACAATGGTCTAAATATCCAATCTCATCAAGGATTAATAAGGCTAGAACACTTGGTGCTACAACTTCATTAACACCACAGAGGGAACTCTTAACTTTCAACCATATCTTTTAGCATTCCCTGATTTTGGTAAAGGGCACTAGCTTAGCTTTCAACCACCCGAAAACAAAACATTTAAGGAAGGCACGTCTATGAGGGGTTTGAGAATTATCGTTTTTCTGCCAGTGGCTCTACAATCAAAGTTAAGCAAAGAACTGAGTAATTAGCAACAAAAGGGAAAGAAGAGTAACACAAAATTTGCCATCGTTTTAACGTTGGTGGCAATTCACTTGACTTGATTTGTTGCTACCTTTAAGACCCAACCTAATTCATTTTTCACTCTTCAGAAACTTTAATTAAAACAACCCTATTGAAAAGAAAAGAAAAATCGAACCTCCTAGCTAACAATACACACGAACAACAAACACAAAAAATAATCAATAACAATGTTAGTCTTGTCCAAAGCATGCAACACGCAAACAATACATCATGACAAAGGGTATCGGTAACGTACCAGTCCCCACAATCACCTTCTTAGAAGCGGCACAACACAAGTACATATGAAGAGTTTAGTTGGTATTTATAGTACACAAAACAATGGACATAATTTCTTTATTTCCCACTTTAGCCCCTAAACATTTTACATAATGACAATTCAGTCCCTACTTCGGTCGACTCGGGCGTTGGACTTATTCATTCAGTATTTCACCTATTGTGTGGGTGGAAATATCAATGCAATGCAGTGTTAGAGTTAAAAGAAAACTACCCGTAAACCCAAAAACATTTCTTTGAGAAAGGAGCCATTTTTTGCTGTTTTTCTCAATCTCAACCATGGAAACACAGAAGACAGTGATGGGTTTGATTCTTTTGCTTTTTGTTTTGGGTGTGAGTGCTTAGACTGGTGAAATCCATGGAAGAGTTGTTTGTTATGTTTGTGGAGATTCTTCTCTTGGACCTGAAGATCATGTGGTTGAAGGTTTTCCTCTCACTCCTTCTCTTTAATATGCGTTTTGTTTCAATTTTTGTCGTTTTGATTGTGTTTCTGGAATGGTGTATTCCTTTTCTGGTGAAAATTGTTTGCTTTTTGCTATTGTAAATATCACTTTCCACCGATTGTTTAACTGGGTTGAAAATTTACTTGTGCGTGTTATCAGTGGTGTGGTTACTTGTTAGCATCTTAATCGTGTAGCCCTTCAAATTGTTTGACCCTGTGGAGTAAATTTGTCATACGGCAAAAGAATACCAAGGTTTTAAATTGCGGTAGCAGTTGCAGTTTTGTTGTGATCTTTGATATTGTAGGAAATTCTGGATATATATGGTTACAATTGTAGTAGCGGCTGACCCAAAAAACTCATATTTGTAGTCAAAGTTTCTATAGTTTTGTAGGAATGAAGATCAAAATTGTAGGAATAAACTCTTAGTTGTCTTTCTATGGTTTTGTAGTAGATATGTGTCTCTTAAACCTGTTTTCTCAATGGGTTTGATACTTGTTGAGGTGAAAATCTCTCAATTGGCTGATTGTTCTCATTTTCAAAAGTTTGATGATCTAAAATCCCTTATTTTTATCCTGAAGATCCTTTTGTTTGTTTGCACTGATGTCTCATGGTTCTGTGCAATAAACTTAAGACAACATTTAATGTTGGTTCTGTGCAACCTAATATAATGTTGTCTCTTATCAGAAAGAAGCCTTCTTTCTTATTCTTTTGTCTTTGGTTTTTATGTAATCCCATTTTTGGATTTAACCATTTTGGTGATGATTCATAGGTTCAACTTTCATATCATTCCATTCTTTCGGGTGGTGGTTTAATTCTTTAACAACCATACGAAAAATTGCACAAAGGAGATTTCACTGGCCATCTTGCCATCCTCTACAATTGCTTTGAAGCTAAGCTATATTCATGCATATTTCTCCCATACAGTTTCAAGTTCTATTTCCCTTTCTCATGAGTGTTCTTTTTACCATTTTCTAACAGTACTACTTCCCTATCGATCACTTAGAAGTATTTAAACTTGCAATGTGGTCGATGTTGATTCACACAAGATTCCTTTTGCCGATGCATTTTAAAATCTTGCTGCAACTCACAAATCAAAATGCAATTTCCACATATCAATTTTAACTTAATCTAACGTACTATCAGACTATTACTTCCTTTTCTTAAAAAAAAGTAATTGACTCTAGTGTTCTGATTTAGGTGTTGAGGTTATTGTTCTTTGCATCAGCAGGTCTGGAGAAGTTCTAAACTATTAGGCATTCACAGATGCCAAGGGGATATACATAGTGGCCAAGACAATGCCAGAGAGTGATCGTTGGGACGCGTCTCTAGCTCGACCGATCAGTAGTTTCCATGAACAATGCACACAACTTGGTGAGGGTAGCTTGGGAGTCAAATTCGGCTACAATCACCCATCGACATATTCAAACAATGTGAGGACCTTTGTGTATCGACCGACCAATGTTACAACTTACTGCATATGATGTATGTATGGTCTTGCTCTGAATCTGTGAATGCTTATGCTTTGGTTGAACTAGTTCAAAACTGATGAGCATATGAACATATTCTCTTTACCAACCATATGCATATGTCTCAATACCAACCACTACTTATTATTATTAGTTGTATTTTATAATGCATCAATACTTCAATTTGAGGTGTCCGACAAGTATCCGTATCCGACACGTATCCATGTTCGACACGTATTCGTGTTCGATACTTTAGGATACTTTATCGATTTATCAATTAAGTATCTAATTTACAAAGTCATAGTAGATATAAGAAAATTTTTGAATAACCAATTTTAGTGAAAAAAAATAAGTATTCACTATAGTGATCAATTTATGTACCAATTTATAAACTAAACACTATTGGCAACTAAAATAGTTCAAAAAATTATAATTGGTCTCTAAATTGATAACTAAAATAGTTTTTATTATAAATTAGTTTTTAAATTGGTCAATAACATTAGCTACCAAGGTTTTCACTACTAAAATAATTGGTTTCTAATTAGAAAATTGGTCTCTAACATATTTTTTGTAAAACCCTCTTTTCTGCCCTAAAGATTTAAAGGGGCTAGCCCCATCTGTTGGGCCTAAGGGCTGGCCCATAGTGTGCTCCATACCCTAAACTGCCCTAACCTTCTCATTCACTTCACTTTTCAGAAAATAGCTCTCACCCTCTCTTGGAACAGCAGTCGTGCTCTGCTAGGGTTTGGTCCCAACTCTTGGTCAAGCAAGCTTAAGCTTTTCCACTCCACATAAGTTGCTTCTTAGCGCATACTAGTTCTCCTCTGGTCTTATTTCGTGTTTCCTCTGAGGCTCATCTTAATGACCTCATCTCCATATTGTTTCGCTATTGTTTCCAGCTCATTAAGTTGTCTCGGAGTTGTGGTGTTCACTGTTCGGGAATACGAGTCTTTTGGCTAGCTCCTTCCAAGTAAGGGAAGCTAGGGCTTTATTGTTTTTCAAGATTTATATGTCTTTTTGGTTGATTTTACGTATTGGGTGATTGGTATATGTTGTTGGTTGCGTGAAAATGTGTTGATTGTACTGCTATGATGATGTGAATCTGTTTCTGCGTGAGAGAGAGTAGTGAGCTCTGCTGAACTCGCCTAGGCGAGCGGATTGGTTGCTCAAAACAAAAGCTCTCGCTTGAGCGAGGAGCTCTTTCCGGAGTGAGAGCAGTAGCTCACCCCCCTCTCTTGTTTGAGGGTTCGCCTAAGCGAAGGCCACTCGCTTGAGCGAGAGTAGTCTCGCCTAAGCGAGAGGGGCTAGCTTGAGCGAGACCTCGACGTGCACACGGTGTGCAATCTCGCCCAAGCGAGAACTGGCAGCGTGAGCGAGGGGTTCTCCTCGCCTAAGCGAGAGTTCCATAGCCTGAGCGAGATTGATAGTGGTGACTTGATAAGTGTGTTTCAAATGCTTGGTTTGGTTAGCTATTTTAAATGGTTGAGTATGATGCATGGTAAGTATTATTATAAGACACAATGGAGTTGGAATTGATGAGTTTGGTATGATGTTGGTATGGAATATGAATGAAGGTTGGTTATAAATGTTGCATGAGATTGGTATGCATGACAAGTACACTCTGGGTTGGTGAAACATGATTTGTATGTGGTTAGGACGTGATTCCACGATAGTTTCGTGGTGGTGCCTCATTGGTTAGGGCATAATTCCATGAGCCTCTAGGTGAGACCTCATGATGGTGCCACAGTTGGTCGGGACGTAATTCCATGACCCCTGTTAGTGGGAGTTCATGGTGGTGCCCCATTTATATAATTTAGTAAGGATTCAAGGTAAGGATTGCATTCTAACACTCTAAAGAGTCAATTAGTCTCACATAGAGCGTACTGACTCGAGTGGTGAGAGTTGTAGGAGGCTTGAAACACTTTAAGGGCTAACCTTGTGTGTGGGGGAAAGAAACACTGTAACAATTAGCTCGGTAGAGCAGGAAAGGACACCACAAGTGCAAGCATCTGCTGAATCTGACTAATTATATGTATCCGGATGAGTCGTGTCTTGGGCAACTGTATGATAAACCATTTTCTGCTCTAGCTTACCCTTTTGTTTGTTATATGTTCTGTTTGTGTGGTTTTCTCTTTTTGCGATGATCATCAATTTATTGACGTGGGCAAATACGAGAAACCCTCGTGGTAAACAAGGGAATGATGACTCCGCTACATAGCATGCATAGGCTGGTTTTCGCTTATTGGGCTTTCCTTTTGGGCTATGACCTATGTATTAACTCATTATTGGGCTTTATTTTGAAACACTGTTAATCCCTTATTAGATGTTTTTAATGGCATTGTGGTGTGCCCTAGTTCATTTTGGTTTCTTTTGGGATAACTTTAAGGAGTAGTGTCTATACTCCAAGACTTTGCCTCTTATATTATCTGTGTGGCATTTCCTTTAATTTGGGATATTAATTAAATAGGGTGTTACATTTTTATTACTAATATTGATCATTATTTAAAAGTTTTCTTGTAGTAGTGGTATTTTTATGATGACAATAATTTATATTTTTTTTTGTTGAAGACTTTAGTACATATGGTTTAATTTGGATTAACATAATAACAATCTTATATTTATTATGTTTTTAAGAATTATTATACATTTTTCAATATTTATATATCACGTATCATATCCTATTATTTTCAAAATAAACATATCGACATATCAAATACGTCACATATCTGATACACATATCGTATATGTACATCATAGGTTATATTACATTAGTATAATTATTAACATTATTACTAAAAAATTTATTATTATTATTCTGAAATAAATATTATTTATTTTTAATTAATTTATTACTAAGAATACTTGTGATTAATTATTTAATTGTTTTATACTATTATTCTTTTTTTTCAGGATCCATAATATTATTATTATTAGTATTAGTGTTAATATTTGTATTAATAAATATTCAGTATCATTATTACTTTTATTATTAATAATATTATTATTATTTTGTATTAGTATTATAATAATGATAATTATCATTATTGTAGTTTTTATTCTTTTTATTATTAATTTTTACGAATCCCTACAATATCTTATGTCTACGTTTTATATTGAAAAGTGTAAACTCCACCTCAACTTTTTATATAGTTTAACTACACATCACTAATCAATTTTATAATTTAAAGCAAATAAATGTACATATAAATATTATCAAATTATTTATTTAGATACTATATATAATTATACATAATTATAATACTTAAATATATATTTTTTTATTTAAATATAACAATAATTATACAAATATTAAATTAACGGTCGTCTTCAATGCATTTTCATATTATATACAAACAAACTTATTTTCTCATGATGAAAACACGTTAAAGAATTTTGGAAATTTTAGTGCACAATTCTCTTGATACAGTCATGAAGTTGTCTTTCCCTTTTCCAGCTAGGGTTACACTTTTTCTTTGAATGCAGACAAATCCACCAAATAGTATTTTCCCTTTTAAAATATCATTTTCCATATATTACTTCCAATATTTGCAATTTTGTATTCCAAAATATTAAAAAAAATTCCTTACTTTTATATTTAAACTTTTAATTAATATATTCCTCCAAAATTATAGTAACCAATAAGTATATGACATTTTAATACATAAATATTATAATAATAATAACTATAATATTATTTGTAACCAATTCATTTATCGGGAAGCAATTAAAAAACATAATAAGTTGTTATTTCATCTAACAATATTTGTAAGCAATTTTAAAGTAATTTATTAAAAAATAATATGTTTTTATCCCAAGTAACAAAATATATAAAATTATTTATAACTAATTTTAAAGTACTCCATTAAAAATTATAATGAGAAATGTTAAAGTAACATTGACCCATCCTAATTCTAATAATATCTAACTCCAGTATTTATTATTATTATTTGTATAGACAATAATACTGTATAATATTGTATAATAATATATATAAAATAATTATTTACTCCAAATATAACTAATATTTTTTTATTTTAAAAATACAAAATTAAAAAACAAAAAAGAAAAAACACAGTAAAGCACGGGTATAACACTAGTTATACATAAAGAAGGAGTTTCATTTTTTTTCTTTTGTATTTACGAATAGAAGGTGGAGATGTGTCAGGGTCCTAAATGTGTGAGAACGACACGTCTTCCACCTACTTTGTAATTATTTGAGTATGGTTTTTAATATAATATTTTATAAAATTGTTAATAATTTGTAATAGCCATGAAATATATTTTCAATTGAAAAGAGAGTAAGAATATTTTATCAGAATGCAAATATGGTTTTATTCATTTTAGTTATATAAATCACTGACGGAGCATTACGAAGATGGGTGGAGACATGAACTTCCCTAAAATTTGGAAATTTTTTCATATTATAGGTAATATATTAAAAATTAATTCTTTGGAATGATCCAGGAAAACAAATATAGGAATATCTAATAAACTAAACGAAATTATATCAATTGGCAAGAATCCCTAGAATTAATTGATGAATTATGTAAGATCTTATTTTCTCTGTCCTTTTATTTTAAGGGTTGTCCAATTTATTGGGCCTAAGGGCTGGCCCAAAAAGAAGAATTCAGACCTAATCTGTCCTAACCCTAACTATTCTGCTCATTTTTTCGTAAAACAGACCATCTGCCCCTTAGAGCTGCTGCCGTTTATCCCTCTGTTAAGGTTTCGAAGGTTAATCAGATTCCAGTTTAGCTCGATCTCGTTTCTGGTAACGTAAGTGCTCTTCAACTCATAGATTTTCCCCCTCTGGTTTAGTTTCGTAGTCATTGTTAGGGTTCCGTAATAAACCCACTTTTGCTCACTGTTTTCCAGCTCTGAATCCGTTCCTAGAGCTACCTGTGCTCCACAATTTGGGTGTCGAGGTTTTCGTCTAGCATCGTCCAGGTAAGGGAAGCTAGACCCTACTGTGTTTTCCGTGAACTCTGCTTATTTTACGAGTATTTGATGATTTAATGGACTGTGTGGAAATATGAGCGGTTGGAAATGCCTATTGAACTGTTTGGGTGTGTGTGGGTGGTTGTTACTCAAGAAGACAGTGGTGAGCACTGGTTTTTTCGCCCAAGAGAGCCTGCCTCGCCTAGGCAAGATTAACAGAGGCTCTCCCAGGTTATCTCACGCGAATGGTCACTCAGGCGAACAGCTCTGTTTCTGAGTGAGCGAGTGCTTGTATGTCAAGCTCTCGCTTAGGCGAAAGGAGCTCGCCTGAGCGAGACCCTTCAGCCTGAGCGAAGGGCTGGGCGAGAGTGCGTTCTGGTTTGATATTTTCTCTATTCTTTGATGCTTGGCATGTATTTGATTGGATTATTATTTAATGGCATGGGGTGAATGAATATGCATGAGTGAGAGGGTGTAAAAGTTGTGAATGATGAACTTGGACAATCCTTGGCATGTAATGAGCATGAAATAGTTGGTTATTAAGGTCACATGGTATTGATATGGGATAAAAATTCTATACTCATGGATGAAGGATGATGAGTTGGTATGGGTTTGACCTGGAATATGAAACAGGTTTGGGTTATAAAGGTTGACATGATATATATATATATATATATATATATATATATATATATATATATATATATATATAATAAATATTACTTGGTTGTTTGAATATGATTGGTCTATGGTCAGTACGTAATCCCATGAGCCTCTAGGTGAGACCTCATGGTGGTGCTTCAGTGGTCGGGACGTAATTCCATGAACCATGTTAGTGGGAGTTCATGGTGGTGCGCCATCTATATAATTTGGTAAGGATTCAAGGTAAGGTTGCATCCTGACGCCCTAAGGAGTCAGTTAGTCTCACATAGAGCGGACTGACTCTTGTGGTGAGAGTAGCAGGAGGCCTGAAACTCATTAAGGGCTAACCTTGTGTGGGGGGATTGAAACATTGTAACACTTGTAACACTTAGCTCAGGGGTGAGCAACTCGGGGGTGAGCAGAGGAATCCACCACAAGTGCAAGCATCTGCTGAATCTGACTAAATTATACATATCCGGATGAGTCGAGTCGAGTCTTAGTGTATTGATTGAAAGGTTGTAACATGCTTGGATGATGTATGTATATTTGACTGTGACAGTATATTTGATTGCATGATCAAAACTACTTTTGGCTCTAGCTTACCCTTCTGTTTGTTTGTTGTGTGTTTTATACGTGCGGTTCTTCTCTTTTTGCAATGATCATCAACTTGTTGATGTGAGCAGATGCGAGAACTACCAGTGGTCATCAAGGTGATGGAGGTTCCGTTGCTTAGTCGACTGGACTTAGGCCCCGCTCTTTATGTCTTTTGCTAGGGCTGCGACCCATGCATTTTTATTGATTAGTGCTGCATTTCTAGTCACAGTAGACCTTGTACCTTGTCTTGTATTGGCATCGTAGTATGCTTCAGGATTTCCCTTTTATAACTCTTGGATATCGTTAAGGAGTGAGTCTTTACTCCGTATCTTTGCTCGTATTATATATTGTGTGACGTGTCATTTAAGTAAGTTATATATTGTGTGACGTGTCATTTAAGTAAGTTATTATATGTGATTATTATGATGAGTCTAATTGCAATTTAATAAAATATGAGCACATGAGAAGTGATAATAAAATAAAATAAAAATTAACTTGATGGACATTGATTTATAAAAAGGATTGGGTCCTCTATCTGGTCATAAGATTCTTTTACAGTATCCTATCAAGAACGTGTGAGAGAAGAAAGAAAGACACACACACATATATATATATTGGAGAGTCCACAAATTCAAGAATGCATATTCAAAAGATCTCATATGGATTAATGTTAGTACTCTATTATGTTTTATTGTGTGAGAATCTTAAATAGTAAAGATAATTAGTTGTTTTACATGGTAGGATTTATGATTCTCTGTTATATGACGTTTCTCCCGTGATGTTTCCTTAATGAGATAAATCATAATTATGAATTTAAGAATTTTCTAAAATTATAAACCCAAATTTAAATTTATCCCAATCTTTTTTACGAACCCTAATCATTAATCCAAGGGTTTGTTTATGTTCAAACCGCTACCCTTATGAATGCATTTAAAGTTTGCGTATGATTCCGCTGCCATTGGAAAATTGCATTCTGTTGTGCTTTAATATAAATTGGTATTGAATGTTTTGGAGGAATGTATGTATAACCAGGAAATGTCTTTGAAAGCCAATGTCTTTATGTATATTTGAAAATTGAATGACATGATGTGAAAACTTAAAACCTGTTTCGTGAATTTGCCATTTGGAAAAGTTTTTCCATTTTTTTTCCTGATGCAATGTTTTTTGCTTTATCATTTGATATTATGTTATGAACCAAGTTTGCAATTGGTATTGAATGAGTTTGCAATTGGTATTGAATGAATGATGTTGGTTACGGGATGCACCCGTGTATGAATGCATTGAATATAAGGGAGTTTTGACATATTCTTCTACAAGACGATTTGATCCTACATGAATGTTTATTTCATTTGTTGCCTTCTTTATAAATTTGTCATTGTCCATTCCAAAGTTAAAACTGATGTATCGGTTCCGACAAGTAACAAGCTCTATAAAATCCACCAAAAGAAGTATCAATACATCACATAAGGAAAAAATATCTTTCTTAGTTTCTTCCAAAAGTTTCGTTCTTTTGTTTTGAATCTAAATAAAATGGACTCAAGTAAGTAAATATACTTTTATTGTTGTAATATTCACATATGTTTTAAAGCTATCATTTGAATTACACTTTAGATTAAGTGATATATATATATATATATATATATATATATATATATATATATATATATATATATATATATATATATATATTGCACATTAAAATATTTCTATTAATTATTTTGAAAACTATGATCATCATGATATCATCTTCAAGAACAAAACAGTTATCTGGAGATAAAAATGAAAAGTCATATTTAGGAAATAATTAATTACCAGAGAAAGTCCTTTGATGATTTGATCAGTGTATTGTTCAAGTTGTGATTGTTGTTGAGCAAGGAGATGATTTATCATAGTATTTTCATTACGATGTTGTTCGATGAATTCTTGTAAGAATGCGTCTGTTCTTTTACCAATTCCACACAGAGGACATTTGGTAGATTCAGTTTCGACACAAAATTGCTAAATTCTAATAGCGAAACTTAATTAAACAGAATTCAAAATGTACTAATTCTTTGATTCCACTGAAAATCCACCAATCACAAGTTACTAAATTAATTATCTTATCCAATTTAGTCTCATGAAACCTGAATTAATCAACTATGCGAAAATTAACACAGCTTCATTATGCCTTTAAGCATAGCACACATCCTTCTTTCAATTTCACACACGCACAAATTAAGCAACTGTGGCAGAACCCAAACTCACTAAGCATGAACAAGGGCTCTGAAATTGTAGAAAACATGGACCCATGATTAAGCATCACAAATTCCCATTTCATTAAAAGTTACGAATTGAATAGGATGAAGAGAAAATAGGAATTGAAGTGCACTGTAAAACATAAAACCTCATGGTTTCAATTCAATTTCTTCAAGGAATCAATACGAAAAGCTTAGCTAGATTTCAAAATGGAGCACACAAGCCCTTCAAAACTGGAATCACGGAAACAGAATCAAAAACCCTAACTTACGAATTCTGCCAATGCGATTTCAACATCAAAAGACAAATTTTAAAGCTTTAATTGAACGAAAAACACTGCTATGGTATAAAAAACGAAAAACCCCATCAATGGGTGTTGTTCCAAGTTATTACAATCCACAAAATGAGATGCCCAAGCTACCAAATGCATTCAAAACGTAAATCCCACATTTGGTACTGTCAAATATGCATAAAAATGGTAAAAACTAGTGCAAAAACGTCAAAAACGAAAATAGCACCTCCATGGACACCCACCAAAGCTTGAGAACGTTAAAATGGAGGTTGGGGAAGATGTTATGCGACTGCTGCATGCTAAGAGATCTAATTCTCATGGTCCAATCAATTCTGCCACTACTATTTACAAAAATGTCACTATGCTACTCAGAATAACAAAAATGCCACTATTGGGCCTCAAATTTGGCCCATTCACTTAGATGACGTGGCAATGATGTGGCAACTCTCTTCAACTGAATATTAATGTCCAAGCTCTAAAATTGCTTCACCCAAATACCACCATGGACACCCACCAAAGCTTGAGAACGTGAAAATGGAAGTTGGGGAAGATGCTATGCGACTGTTGCATACTAAGAGATCTAATTCTTGTGGTCCAATCAATTCTGCCACTAGTATTTACAGAAATGTCACTCTGCCACTTAGAATTACAAAAATGCCACTATTGGGCCTCAAATTTGGCCTATTCACTCAGAAGACGTGGAAATGATGTGGCAACTCTCTTCAACTGAATATTAATGTCCAAGCTCCAAAATTGCTTCACCCAAATACCACCATGGACACCCACCAAAGCTTGAGAACATGAAAATGGAGGTTGGGGAACATGCTATGCAGCTGCTACATGCTAAGAGATGTAATTCTTGTGGTCCAATCAATTCTGCAACTAGTATTTACAAAAATGTCACTCTGCCACTCAGAATAACAAAAATGCCACTACCGGGCCTCAAATTTGGCCCATTCACTTAGATGACGTGGAAATAATGTGGCAACTCTCTTCAACTGAATATTAATGTCCAAGCTCCAAAATTACTTCACCCAAATACCTAAAAATAATTAAAAACAAAAATTAGGCCAAATAATGTGAAATTAACCCAAATTTGGAACAGTGGCCCAATAAAGCCCAACAGATGAAAACACACTAAAGATGAACAATTAAGCACTGAATAACTATCAAATGGGTACACAAAGGCTAGTGGAATGGAGGAAAATAATGACTCATCACTTATCACGAAACATGAATTGGTTGGTTTGTTATGCATTGACTTGTAATTGTGTGGCTGTGTGTTCGAACCTTGGCCTATGTGAAATAAGTTCCTTTTCGCCAAATTCCTTTTTGACATGAATGTGAAGGAGCAGAAAACCCATTTGACATGGAGAAAGTAGAAGGTGTCAAGAAGTGGGACTTTTGCTATCATCAAGGATCATAAGCTTTGCAATTGGAAACAAGAAATCCAAGATAGGGGAGCTGAACCTCGTAACTTTTTGTTGTGATTGAATTATGTGTTGTAAGAATTGTATGTGAAACCTTTGATCCTTGTAAGTTCTATAATTTTGTTCATTGGAATTTTCTAGAAATTGTCTAGTGACAATAAAAACCTGCTAGGCGACACATGTGAATTGTACTGGGTTTCTCGATTTCTACCAGAAATCGCTGGGCGGCACGAGCTGATCGTCGTTTGACACCATAGGGTTAACCAAATCTGGGTTTTTAGTATGAACTATGTGGCGGTGATGAACAATTTCCAAGCAACACGAGCTAATTTGACTCGTTTTTTATGTTTTTGTGGTTTCTGGGCTATTTTGGTCGGGGGAGAGGGGAGATTTACATGAGTATAGAATATTAGATGCTATTATGAGTTAAATTACGATGCGAACGAAATTGATTGGAATGAAATTTGGTATGGATCAATTTTAGCGTTTGGAAAATTGGGGGTTTAGAGAGTAGGGATAATTGATGTACAAATTACAATTGAAGACTTGTAGGTTCACGTTTAAATTGATATTAAATAGCGGGTGATGTACGTTTGCCTGCTAAATGGTGGAAATAAACAGAGGAATGCATTTTGAGAATTTTGGAGATTTTCGTAGGTGCAACAGAATCTGGGATTTTCCCATAAATTGATGCACCACCTAGTGGGATGTAACCTACCGTCAGGCGATAACGCAGATCACAGTTGCAGTGTTGCGTTCTGGACGTGATGGGCATTGGTTGAAGCTTATGCCAGGTTTAAGAAAAAATATTAAGGGAATAATTAGAGAAGAGGCAGATTACGAGTACCTTAGGTGTTGGAGAGAAATCATGAATTAAGGAACGAAATGAGGAACTAGGATTATGTGTAAGTTGGCGCTATAACTGGGGTTGTGGTTTGATCATAAAAAGGAAGCAGTGATAGGTATAACTAATCCTAGGCAGGGTGCTTTTATTTCTAACTTTAATTTGTAAGTAATTTGATTTTATGTGAGAATAGAGGAGCATGCGGTGTACTAAAGGATAATATAATGTGTTATGACTGATTTTGTGGAAAGGAAGGACTCTTAAGATCCTGACATAAAATAAGGACGTTTGGAGGACTATGCTATGAGTTTTATATGGTGGCTATATCTAATTGAATTTAGGCATTGGAAATGGTTTAGTTAGGTGAATACTTGGAGATGTGAATTTGTTGTAAGGTATGTGTGGGATGACCTCCAACTTGTAAAAGATGCTTTATGTTGCACTAGGAACTGAGTAGCATATTCTAGCACTTGGGTGAATTGGAAAATGGAGCTGTGATGGAGCAATAACCGGTAAACTCACTATATCGGTGTAGCGCTTGGCGGTGAGGTTAAACCACCAATCGAGAGCTGTAAAACAGAGGGGTCATGGAATGAGTGGTGCTTGGCAATGTGGTGCGTCCCGCCAGGCGATACCTGCAGAAATAGGGACATCTAAGGCGTGTCACGCCTGGCGACTTGTGACTTCCGCCAAGCAGTCTGCAACTAGATTTTGCTTGGCAGTGATTACGCAAGGGTAGTGGCTTGTTTCTTCTTATGGATGTGCATGGTCTATAGGGCTTTAGGTGAAACCTTCAGGATGGACTTTGCTAAAACATTCTTTGATTTGTGCCTCGGAATGGTATCCCTTGAGTTGTGACTCGGGATAGAGGGTAAACACGTGGCATTCCTTAGGTTGTGACTCGGAATGCCATCCCTTGAGTTCTGGCTCGGAATGGAGGATGAACACAATCATTCCTTGAGTTGTGGCTTGGAATGGTGAGTGTTACCGGTGGGAGTGTGCGAGTTGTGGCTCGTACGGAGGGTCTCCACTTGATTAAGCAATCACAAGTGGTGGCCAGTGATGTGTTAATCCTATGTCGAGAGTATGAATTGTAGTTCGTATTGGGAACTCCACTTGGCGTTGCGGAGTGTGGTCCGTAACATGATATTCCCTCACGTGTTTCTACAAGTTGTGGCTTATAGATGGTGGCAGCAAAGGATATCTTAAGATTATCATCTAAAGATGTAGAACGTGGATAAACATGATGGTGGCCATGCTTTATGGAATCAGGGGATATAGTTTCTCTGATGAATGTGTATGTCTATTTTGAATTGTGATTTTATATATATGTATGTTAGCTCACCCTATTTGCTTGTGTTTGGTGATGATTGTGTAATTTGTTACACAGGAGCAGATGATGTTGTAGGTGGTTCTGGTGAGACATAGAGCCGGAGAGGGGCTAGCTTGGGAAAGTTTCATGGGGTTTTATTGATTTATGATTTTTCTTTCATGAATTTCTATAAACAGTATTTTTACTGGATTATGAGTTTGTAGCAATTGTTGGAACTTTAGGGTTTTATTTGGATGCGTTTAATAAAATTTATTTTAATTTTCCCGTTTTTTAGGAAAGATAGTGACATAAATGCGACTTTATATTTTTTTTATCTTTATATTATTTAAATTAGTAATATCCAACCGGGATGTTACAAGAGTGTCTTTTGTAGGTACCCTTCCTATGCTTTTTGGACGAGATTTGTTGAAGTCGAAGGGCGGTTTTCTTGAAGATAGGTACTAGAAGAGTTTTGAGGACTTGACAGAGTACAACTTGGTCCTGTAAGAACAAATACACATACACACACATAGGTACTTTAGTAACTTAAAGGAGAAGAGATGAGTATTAAAGCGAGTATGGGAATGGCGACGGGGCATGTACACATTCATCCCATCTCCATACCCAATTGATAAAATCGGTTGTTACCCATTTCCATACCTGTACCTAGTTAATATAGGGATTTCCCATCAAAACGAGGATGAGTTCGGACAAAACCCATGGGGCCAAGTTTATTTGTCATTCCTAATTGAGACCATCTACCAAGTGTGATATATAGAAGCTTCACATCAAGGAAACACTACAAGTTAAATTCATAGAACATCATAAAGTTGATAATTGTATTTCAATAGTCTGAAGATTAACTACTTACAGTTTGTGCAATGAATTGTAACTTCTTTCTAGAGGCGTATGTCTTCCCTTCAACCTCGAATAAGCCTTAACCACTCTATAAAATTTACATTGAAATTTTGCCTAGTATGAAACTTAGTAAAATTATATAACACAAGAGAACCACTAGAGACTTCTGAGGAAGAATTACTAGCAATTGTCAATGACCCCTACAAATTCAAATAATAGTAGATACAATTAAGTTTTATAAAAATATAGTTTAATATATAAAAGACATAATTATAATTGCAAATAAGGTGGTGAGTACAATTCTTTTTTTTCATTTTTCAAATGCCCCATAGGTATTGATGTACTTCTTCACCATTATTATCAAAAAATTGAATAGCAACAAGTTCAATAAATTGATGTGTGTGTGTATTTTTCCTCTCTATGAATCTACTATGTAAATACCTAGAATAACGTATTGAAAATATTCAAACCTGATAAAAGTAATAAAAGTGTATTTACAACAATCAAAGTTTTATTACTAATATACATAACATACAGTGCCAAAAAGAACTTCAAAAACATCCTTTTGTCATATAAAAAAAGGGAGGTTGGAGGTCTTGTTTATGACTTCAGCAACCATTTCTAAGTGTATAAGGGTAATGGAGATAGTTGCTACCATTGCACCAAGTTGTTTTAGAATTGTCGGTTGTGGCTGTTGTGGTGGTGATTCATTCACATCTTCCTTCCCTTGTGCTCCAACCTGCTATACATATTTAAAGACATAAATAACATTAGTATACACAATTAAAAAATGCATAACTAAAGCAATTAAGGACAATTATCTCCTTTACAATTGCTTTTTCTAATCTAATTGGCCAAAGGATAAATTTTTCAAGGACCTACCTACTGTCTCAACCTCCTAAGTGGGCACAGGGACTTGAACAATAGCATTTCGAACGTCTTCATGTTTTGCTTCTTTCTTTATCATCTTTATTGTTTTTTAATCATGTATGAATTGGGTTCAAGTAGAAGGGCCTTCTAGTTTTTGTGAACCTAAAATAAATTTGTGAAACTAAGTTTTTAAGTGAAAAAGTTTAAATAAAGCCTTAGTTTAAATAAAGCCTATCTTATTTCTAACATTGTCAAGATTGAAAAATTTAAAACATTTGTGAATTAAAATATCTAAAGCAATTTTACAAATTATATAACCTATTGTGTTGTAGAAAACTATAAAATAATAGCTTCAATTAATACATAAAATAGACAAAAGTTCTTTAATTATGAATTGGTTAGATCATCACCTAATCCTAACCTTGCCAATATCATCTCAAACAATCATTGTCATCTATTATATTACATAATATCCGCATCATATTCTCCAATTTGTTTGTTACACTACAATTTAATATCCAACACAATTGACATATTTAATTGACAAAAAAAAACTAATAAATTATATTTAGACAAAAATCGATAACCTTAAGTGTCAATCGTTTAAGCTTTTGCGATATTACACTTTGTCTGCCTTTCAAAATATTACACTAATAAGAAAAAAAAAATGTTTGTTAGGGTCCACTTATAGGAAATAAAAACATTTTCTTATGAATCAATTATTTGTTTCGGATGTGTGGCTGATGTGTGGGTGTTAATACGTAATTTTGTCCAGATATATAAAATTTATTTTCATAAAACATAGGTGTTTCATTAATCTTTAAAAATAGTAGAAAAAGAAAGATGAAATATATTTTTTTCATACAAGTTTAAAAGATTGATTAGTTTCTTTTATTTAAAATTCAAAAAATTAAATTAGTTAAAAAATTAGAAAATTTCTCTTTAAAATAATAATTTTAATAGTAAAAGAAAAAAAATTATAAAATTAAAATCTCTTGAAAAATCTCTTTAAAATAAAAATTTGTTATGAAAGATAAAATGAAAAATAGAAAACACAAAAGAGAATGAAGAAAGTCTAGACCATTTGTTTGGCCCAAATTTTCTAAAAATTAAAATAAAAAATAGAAAAGCGTTTTCTCATGGTCTATTTAGGGGTGGCAAAACAGGTCAGTCCCGTTTTGGCCCGTCAAAAACGGGTTGGGTCGGGCTGGACTGGCCCGTCAAACATAAACAGGCCAATAATCACAACCTGTTCAGTATAGGACGGGCTAACAGGCCGGGTCGGACTAGCCTGTCTAGTTTTTTTTCTTTTTTTTTTAATTTTTTAAAAGTTTTTTAATTTGTTTTCAAATTTTTTTTAAATTTTTTAATTTGTTTATATATACATATAAATTATTATTAAAGTCATATTTAATCAAATAAAATATTTTTTAAAATTTTAATTCATTAGTTAATACTTTTAATTAGATAAGTTTAAATAATTATTAAATTTACATTTTAAATTATTCAGTTATAACTAATAATTCAAATTTAATTTGTAGGTGTTAATGATTTAAATTACAATACTATTATATATTTATACATTTAAAATATATAATATAAAAAAATAAATCTTTTTAATTACTTTTATTTTGTTTATTTTAACGGGCCAAGACGGGTTGGTCCGTACTTTGGCCCGTCAAGTTGACGAGCTGGACGGGACAGGCCAGAATGGACTAATGGATTGAAATTTTTAACCCAACCCATTCCTTTTAACACAGGCTGACAAACTAGCCCGTCAGGCCGTTTTGCCACCCCTAGGTCTGATCCAATCTGATTCCCACTTCCTCACCCAATAGTATTCTATCTACACACCCAGGGGTACCAATACAATCATCTCCATTCATTAAGTGACATGTGTCCCTACTTTTCACCGTCCAAAACAGAATTTGTTTTTCTGCACACGCTAGACACCAAATTTTGGGGTTTTCTGCTCTAACGGATATGTCTTTCTTCCTCACAAGACCAACGGTGACCCTCCTTGTTCAAAATTTTCTCCTCTCCTTTATATTTTATTTTTTCTCCCATTTCCTTGAATCTCCTACACAGCTCCTTCTTCTTCCTAGTACATCACACACCAAAGGAGCTCTTCTTCATCAATTCAACACGCCATTGAGCCCTGAACTAACTGGCTTTGGAGTGTATTTGGATAGAGTATTTTAATGAAGCAATTCATTTTTTTGAAGAATTTAGATTTCTTTGTAATGAAATGCTTCGTTTGGATAGAGAAATTAAAAAGCATTTCAAATGCAAGCATTTTTTTGAAGGATTTCAATTAGCTAAATTAGTAGAAATTCAAATACCCTCAAAATAGGTGGAATTTGAAATTCTTCTCACTCAACCTCACATTCTAGACGACCCGGACGGGCCTGACGACCCAAACGGGTCCGATGACCCAGATAGGTCCGACGACCCAAACGGGCCTAACGATAGGTCCGATGACCCAGATAGGTCTGACGACCCAAACGGGTCCGATGACCCAGATAGGTCCTTCCATACATAAATTTGGCAGATATAACAAGTATTTTTAATCAATATATAAGATATAATCATTAACAACCACAATTTGTTCTTGCTTCTCCACCTTTACAGCTTCACTTTTAGCTTGACCACATGGTTACCATATACATTCTTTGGAATCAACTCTAATGCCTATGTTTACCATAGTTCATGTTGGTTGTCCCTTGTAAGTTGGTATGTTATGTGAGTTCTTTCATATAACCATAAATTATTGTACCAGTTGCTTCCTTTGTGTTTGCTATTGTGATGCTTTCAATTGTTGAAAGTATAACCTTGAATAAAACTTGACATACCTAAAAACGACAAGATTTTGGTTTATATGATTTCCATAACTAATGAGGACCATATGTCATAATGTCTCCAACTTATTTATAGGTTTAAATTGATTTTAAGCTTTGGATAGGACAACGATATCAATTAGAGTATGTCATTGTTAAACTTTTTAGTTTGTGTTTCATCCATGACCATGCATTCAACTATGCCATACAAAATATTGCTTCTGCATCTACCTTTTCTTGCCTAAAAATAATTTTGTTCTTATGATTCCAGATGGTCCAAATTTTGTTTTGTTTCCCAATCAATTCCATTCGAAAAAATTGTTGGAAATGTAGTTTAGCTTGGTTATAATGCACAAATATCGCTCCCACCTACCTATCGCACAACTCCCACAATCTTCTAGTTATTTTACAACAAAAAAAATAAGTGAGATGTGTTCTTATCCTTTTCTTTGCATAGCTCACATAGTTTACTACCTAGTTGTACCCCTTTTTTTTTCTAAATTCTCTTTTTTTGGAATCTTATCCATTAGTACTCTCCATCCAAAGTATCGGGCATTTGGAAGAGCATTCACACTCCAACAAGAATTACACTACACATGGGTTTGGAAAAGGCCCTTCGACTTACTTGGTAATTGAAGTTTTTGTAATAACTTTGTAGATTACTAATTATCATGATAAGTCTTGGACTTACTTCATAATTAAAATTATTTTTTTTTATAATAATTTCAAAAAATCATTAATTATCATTCAAGTATTGGAGTTTTTATAATTAAAAATTCAAAAATATATATAATAAATAATTATCATGTCAAGTTTTGAATTTGTTTGATAACTAAAAATTAGAAAAAAATATAATAATTGATTATCATGTCAAGATTTGGATTTGTTTGGTAATTAATTTTTTTTATCATGTTGAGTTTTGGATTCACTTGATAATTTAAAAATATTAAAATTTCAAAATTTTAAAAATATAAAAATATAAAATCTATTCTTACCGAGAACATGAGGCAAGCCTTTAGACAAGTGGCAAGATCTTGATGGTTTTGATTAGGAATGTCAAAAAAACTGTACCCACGGGTATCTACGGATAAAACCCACAACGGGTAGGAAATGGATATTGTAAATGGATAACTGCGGGTAACGAGTACGGGTATTTTTTATAGCTGCATGTTAAAGGGGCGGGTATGGGTATTGATTTTGAATAAGTTATTTTTTTATCAATTAATTTTAAAAAAAATCATTTCTTTGTAAACTGACATTCAACACTATTTAAATGAGTTATTTGGACTTTGTTTGAAATTTATGAATGTTGTATTGTATTTTATTTGAATTTACGATTAAAATATGTTGTTAAATATTTATTTTATTTTTTTTAAATATTTGTGGGTACTCGTGGATATTAAAAAATTATGTAGGTACCCACATAACGGATATCTGCACGGATATGGGGCGGATATTTATCCAGCGGATAGGGTACAGGGGATCTAATACCTGTACTAGCCCCGTTGACATCCCTAGTTTTGATAGACCTTGATATGATGCTCCTAAGGGTTGAAGCACAAGGGAAGATCCACCATTTATGGTCTCCGAAGCTTAAATTAGTAAGAGAGATAGGATCTTTTTAGTAAGAGAGAATGAGTATGAGAGTGTGTCTTTTCCCTAAGGAATATTAGTTGTATTTATAGGTTTTTGGGCCTAGATGTCCAATTGGTAAAATTGGTAATGTGATGTCGAATAATATTAGAAAAATACTGACTTACTTTAATATAATAATAATCTATAACTAGATATAAAGAGGATTCCTCTTTTGTGTCCACTTTACTTATTCCTAATTCACCCTTTATAAAATAATTATTTATTTATTTTTTAAAAACTAATGGTTATTTTTACATATTTTCTATAAAATTATTCTAACAGTTATTTTCTTTTTCTTTCATTCATTAACAATTATTTCATTTTATTTTCTTCATTTATTCAACTTTATTTTTAATAAATATAAATTTACTTTATATATTAACTTGGTGATTAGGAATGGCAAATAAATCTACTCCCATGGGTATTGTTCCAATCCGTCCCCGTTTTGATGGAAAATCCCCGCATTGATTGGGTACGGACATGGATATGGAGAATCCCCGACTTTTTTAATTGGGTATGGGGATGTACATATATGCCCTGACCTCGTCCCCATACCCGCCATAGTACTTGTCCCTGCCATATCGTCATCCCATTTAAATTATTATAATATTCATAGTCAATTAAGTAATTATATATATATATATATATATATATATATATATATATTATAATACATATATATATATATATATATACACACACATTACTACACACTTTCTATTCTTTATTTTTTAATTGTTTAGTTTTCATAAAATTCATTCGCATCTCCAATATATTTTTTACCTTATCATAACCTTTTATGCAATTATGTTCAAATGATGTATGTCAATTAAATATTTTTTTATGTCTCACATTTGAATATTTTTATTCTTTTTTAATATTTTTATTTATTGTGTATTTTTCTTTCACACGATAATATTTAACACTCTCAATTTAAGTGTTCAATAGCATAAACATGTCATTTACTAGATAATATAAAAAATTTACCTTATTTACTCCATTATTATTAATTTTTATTTTATTTGAAGAATTTTTTTGTTTTGCTAAAACAATTTTCGTTATTTCTCAACCATTGACTATATTGATATTTGAAAAGTTTTCTTAGATCTCTATCATATTTTTCATCTTATCATACCCTTAATTATACATTTGTTTTTCTTTATGTGATTTCATTCAATAGTCTCTCAAATTATTTCTAAGACATACACTTGATCATTTTTTTAATATTTTTATTTGTTGTTTATTCGTATCATATAGAATATTATTTTGATATATTTATATAATTATTTTTATTTTATAACTCATTATCATACTGTAATTTTGTTGTTATAATTGTATAAATAAATTTTATTTAATATAATATGAAAAGTTAATGTAATTGCCTTGAATTTTTTTGATCAATGGTGTTGAGAAGATACAAGATCTATGTTAAGATTATATTATTATTATTATTATTATTATTATTATTATTATTATTAGTTTAATCTTTCTTCTTTGTGTGATTTTATCAAGTGATTTATTATAACTTCTATTAGTGTATAAAAAAGAGATTCATTAGAATTTAAAAACTTGAAGTAAACAGACATTTAAAATATCGTTTAATTTGAATATTTGTTTTCCTTTTATAATTGTTTTAAAAATATTTTTAAATTTTATCAACTAGGTTTTATTAATGTTTGCAAATTCAATAAATGTTTTCGTTCTCATGAAATTTTATTTGATATTTTAATTTGAAATGTATATCATTATAATTTATTTGTAAATATTTGATAGCGAAGAAACAATGTTCATATTGATATTAAATATTTGATAATATTATGTTTCATTTACCGTATTTTTTTATTATTTTGTAAAAATTAACTAATTAATATTCAAACAATAAGAAAGCGAGTACAGATACGAGTACGAGTTTATACCCGTTACCCAGTGGGGATGAGGATGAGACAAAAGTTCGATACCCATTGGGTTTGGGTATGGGGATGGATATGACTTTTTTCTGTGGGATGGGTATAGGATAGTGAAACTCGTCCCCGCCCCGTTGTCATCCCTATTAGTGATATTACAATACCATTACCAAAGAGGATCCCCTCTTTTGTGTCGACATTTACTTATTCCTAATTTACCTTTTACAATATAATTATTTAATTAGTTCCTAAAGACTAACAATTATTTTAATATGTTTTGTGTAAAACTATTCTAACAGTTGACAATTATTTTCTCTTATTTTCTACATTTATTCCACTTTATTTTTAATAAATATAAATTTACTTTGTATATTAACTTAGTGATATTATAATATCATATATATTTAAAACACGCATGCACGGTAATAGGGATGGCAAAAATACCCGTGCTTGCGGATATTCGCGGATAAAATCCGTAATGGATAGTTAATACCCGCGAGTATTTATCACCCGTGGGTAGCGGATAACGGGTATTTAAATACCCGCTTATAAACGGGTCGGGTACGGGTATCATACTATCTGTATCCGCGGGTACCCATTACCCGCAAAAAAATTAAAATTAAAATTTAATTTATATTTTATTAAGTTAAATTTAATTAAAATTAAAATTAGCAATATATTTTATTATATCAAATTTAATTATAATTATAATTTAATTTAATTTAATTTTATATTTTATTTTATAGTTTTATATTAAACAATTTATAAAATATAAAATTTTTAAATATTTGCGGGTTTCGGGTATCCATGGGTACCCGCGGGTTTTAAAAATATCTACGGGTATTTTTTAAGCAAATACCCGGCGGGTAAATGGGCGGGTAGCGGGCAGATTTTTGGTTGGCGGGTCGGGTTGCGGGTAGGCACTATCCGTGCCCGACCCGACCCGACCCGTTGTCATCCCTACACGGTAACATGTGTTTACGCTAATAATAATAATAAGGGTTAAATATGTTTTTGGTCCCTCAAGTTTGAGCGAAATTTGGGTTTAGTCCCTCATCAAAACTTTTGACCAATTTAGTCCTTCATCTTCCAAAATGCATGAATTTAGTCCTTTTAACCAAATTT
>Ga0214542_1004884_pt1 | contig 26089 bp, 10 predicted proteins | sample CNSS1metaG_FD_160096 | JGI IMG/M metagenome (GOLD analysis project Ga0214542, IMG submission 160096) | Root nodule microbial communities from cowpea collected in UCLA plant growth center, Los Angeles, California, USA - CNSS1 | ecosystem: Host-associated > Plants > Roots > Nodule | place: USA...
AATAAAATAAAAATAAGTAAAAATATATATATATATATATATATATATATATATATATATATATATATATATATATATATATATATATATATATATATATATATATATATATGTATGTGTGTTCTAATTTTTTTATTCTTATTTTTTATTTTTTAATGTGACTTAGTATGAGTTATTGATTCTTTTAAAAGAAAAGACAATGGTACATTAACTAATGGTCCATATTAGATCATGTTAGGTAGAACTGTCAAAATGGGTTGGAACCCGCGAGCCAACCCGGCTCATTATGGGTTCGGGTTGGGTTGAATTTTTTTTATAAATTTCAATACGGGTTGATTTTTGACCTGGTTCATCTAAAACCCGGCTCATCCGGGTTGAACCCGTGGTGAGCCAGGTTGGTGAGCCAACCCGGAAATAAAAGGGTACACAAGAGATTTTTATTAAGTTGGACTTTACATTTGAGTCATGTTAGGTTTTTTTTAGCCAACACATAAATAATTTGTATTTTCTAATTTTGGTTTGTATTTGGATTGTATTAAAATTTATTTAGATTTTAATTAGAATTATAATTTAGTTTTGACTGAAAAAAAATAAAAAAATAAAAAAATATTTTTTTAATTAAGTGAACTCATGAGTCAATCCGTTAACCCATGAACCCATGGTGGGCCGGACCGAGTTCAAATTTTTTTGGCTTGCTAAAAAGTGAGTCAGGTTGAATTAGTTCACTAAATCATCAACCTGTAATGGATTGAGCCGGGTCAAACCGGATTACCCGTTTTAACAGCTCTAACGTTAGTATATAGTTCGGAAAAGATATGAATTAAGTTCTGACGCTGAGAGGTGCAGGATTGTAGCATAAACTGTGTAGCAAAAGCAGAGAAGGAAGAGATTAGCGGGTCGATCACTGCTCAAGGGAGACAATCGATGGATGAAGAAAGTGGGTTTTCGTTTGTGAATTGTAGCATTGTTGGGAGTGGAAGAGTGTGGCTTGGAAGAGCTTGGGGACCCTTTGCCACTGTCATCTTCTCAACGACATACATGTCTGATGTGGTAGCACCAGAAGGATGGAATGATTGGAGAGATCCCTCTAGAGACCGGTACATATATATGAATGTTTTCTTCTTCTTAATTTATGTCTTCACTTTCAACCATGATTCACTGTCTCATTTTGTCTCACACAGGAGCGTGTTCTTTGGGGAGTACAGTTGCCATGGAGCTGGAGCAAATTATGCCTCCAGAGTCTCTTATGCTAAGCAACTCAAGGATTACGAAGCAAACTCCTACATGGATATTTCCTACATTGACGGAAATGATTGGCTTCTTAATTATCGTCGTAGCTATGTTAATCCTTCATATATATCTAATGCCAAACTATAAACCTCAACTCAGATGCATGAAATTAGGGTTTGGGAACAAAACAAGTTTCTTTTCTTTTTTGTTGATCCAGCCGTTCATAATTGATGAGTAAATTTTACGTCACTTCAAATTAAACCAAGTTGGAAAGGGAAATAACAAAGTATTCAACCCGTGTAAAATATTCTCTTAATATATATTAAAGTTCATTTTATTTTATCAGTTTAATTAAATTTCAAGTTTTTCGATTGAAATTTTATTAGATTTTTTAATTTATTAATATTAAAAAGTTTATATTTTTCAATTAATTTTTTGGTTAATTGTGTGACCGGATTGTTGGATTGTATTGTTATCTTACTAATTTATTATCAATAGATAACAGTCTATTTAGCAGTTAAAAAATTCACAAGAGATTTAAAATTTAACTAAATCTATTTTATTTTAAGTCATCAAGAGATAAGGACACAAACAAAAATAAACATATCCCTTGTTAATTGAAGGCTAGACAACAAAGACCTTAAGCCCCCGTATGTCTCATATTAATTAATTTTTATCATTTTATTTTTCTGCTGATGACTTGATTATTTGTTGTATCATACATTTTTCTTATTTATATCTTTAAATGTTAATATACGAGAAATGTTGTAGTTAATATAAAATAATAATTAAGTAACTCTCATTATTTTCATTGACAACTAATTAGATAACAAGGTATTCATCATCTATGTAATAAGACATTGGTATTTTGATATCATATTTTTTTTATTATCATTTTATATTATCCTTCATAACTATTCATTTTTTTCTTTTAAAAATATAAAATTAACTTTAATTAAGATTATTTTATTTTTATAAAAATTGCTTAATGAATGTTAAATAAATTTTTTTTCATATCAATATTAGTGACAATAATAATTCTTTAGTCATTATTATAAGTTGTAATGTGAAATGATGATTTTTTATCTTACATGTTCAATAAAAATAATAAAAATCACTTACACTACAAGAAAATCTTCATTAGTAACCAATTTTAGTGACCAAAAATTGTTAGTTACTATAATTACTAATTTAGATACAAGTTTACAAAGTAAAAAAATCTTTGGTTACTAAAATAGTTACTATTATAAATAAAAAATTACAATTGGTCACTAAATTGATTTTTAAAATTAGTTACCATAGTTTTGACTACCAAAGAAAACTGATCAATAAAAATTAGCTACCTAAGTTTTGACTACCAAAATAACTTAGTTACTAAATTACTCTCTAATTAATTAGTGACAAATTTAGTGACCAATTATAATTTTTTATTTATATTAGTGACTATTTTATTAACCAATAAATTTTAATTTTGTAAATTGGTATCTAAATTGTCACTATAGTGACTAATAACTTTTGGTCACTAAAATTGGTTACTAATAAGTCATTTTCTTGTAGTGTTATATTTATATTTATATAATATAAATTTATATTAATCACAAAATTTCATATTTTTTTAACATGTGCAGGTAAATTAACAAGAAGGGAAAACATGATGAAAGTCACGTTTTTTACAAAAATAAATTAAACAATAATAACTTAATTTATTATAGACTTCAAATTTAATTAAATTTACATTAGTAGTATTGACAGCAACGTATTCAATAAAAATAATAAAAGTCACCTCAATTTATATAAATTTATATTAATCATAAATTTTCACATTTTTTAACATGTATCAAGCTCATGAGAATCACGTCTTTTAAAAAAAATAATAAATAATAGCTCAATTAAAAAAATATAAAATTTTAGATTACTAGAAAAAAATAATAATCAAAAGAATTAAAAATATTCGATTCGTCGTGGACTTCAAATTTAAATAAATATATTTTATTATAAGCCGTGAAGAGAAAATGACAGAAGGAAAAACAAAGATATCCCTTGTTAATAAAAAAGTTGGTGAACAAAGATCTTGACCCACACATTACCATATTATTTAATTAACACTAATGTTGTTGATAATGTCTTCAATTAAGCATGAAACGTTGAAGTGAGACGAACCTTCCTCCACCATGGCATTTCTTGCCATCTTTCCAAGCTCCATTGCTCTATTCCTCCTTTTTTCCCCCTCTTCACCACCCGCCATGCACATCTCTATAGCCTCACTGATTCTACTTTTCTTCACCATTGCACCAACTTTCTCTTCATCACCCCACCTCACCGGAACCTCTACACCAATTCTAACTCCAATTTTCAAAACTTGCACGACAAATTTTTCATTCAAGAATTGCTCAGCAAATAGAGGCCATGTTATCAATGGCAACCCAGAAGACACGCCTTCTATGGTTGAATTCCAGCCACAGTGGGTCAAGAATGCACCAACCGAAGGGTGAGACAATATCAACGTTTGTGGAGCCCAACCCTTTATGACAAGTCCTCTTCCTCTCACCCTTTCATCAAAATTTTCATTCTCTAACCAATTATTTACCTCTGCAACATTTTCTCCCGCAGTTTTCACCACCCATATAAATGGTCGATTTGATGCTTCTAAACCCAACGCAAGTTCTACCAACTGAGATGTAACAAGCCTACACAAGCTTCCAAGGCATGCATAAACAACCGATCTTGGTTCCTTTGAGTTCAGCCATTCCAAGCATTGCTTCTCTTCGATTGAAGGCTTGTTTCCTCTCTCAAACTTGTCCAAACTATCTTTGTTTGATAAAGACACAGGACCAATGCACCAAACTCTCTTGTTCAAGGCCTTCTCGTACTCCTTTACACAACCATGTTCCAATTCTTCAAAGCTATTTACCACAACCCCAGATGCAGACATTTCAGCCTCCAACATTTTGTGTCTGAAATCATCCAAATCAGGCAGAGAAAAAAAGGCTCCAGGGAGCTGAGCTTTGGTTATCTCAACCCTCTGTGGCAGTCCCGGAATGAGAAAAGGTTCTGAATCAGAAGAGCAAGAAAGATGAGAATTGTAGAGCTTGATGTTATAGGAGCTGAGTAATGAAAAACAAGACATCCCATGAAAGACGAGCCTTGGAATGTTGAACTTCTTGGCTGTCACAGAAGTCCAAGAGAGGCATTTATCTGATATAATGCAAGTTGGAGGAGAAGGGTGGTTTTGAAGGTAGTGTTCCACAGGCTCTTGCATCATGTCAAGGCCAATATAAAAGTTTCTGAGGAGGTTTTTTGAGGGTAAAGCATCGAGGTTTTCACAGCCTAATGGAAGTCCTAATTTTTGACATGGAAATGGAACTTGTAGGAGCTGAATTGGAAGGCCAGATTTTGCTGCTCTAACAATGGTTTGCCCCATTCTTGAAGCATTGTGAGGGGTACTTATCAATGTGATGATGACACCTCTCTCTGCCAAAATCCTTGCTATGTCAACCATGGGGATCATGTGCCCTTGAGCCAGAAGTGGAACCAACACAAAATGAGGCTGCTTCAGTGGCGAAGCCATTGCGTAATGAAGTTAAATTATCTAATAAAACAGGTTGGGTAAATGCTATTGAAAAAATTTCAGAAACCCTATATTTATTGTGGCCATGAGTCACAGTATGATGTTTCTATTTAAAACTGATGACGATGATTTCAAACCTTCGAGCGTGTTTTATTTTTTTCTTTTATGGTTATAAAACATTAACTTCAAAGTAAATTCAAAAGCCATCAAAACGGGTCTTATCAATATATATTGTACTCTCAACAAACAAATAATCTCAAAAAATAATTTGTCTCTGTCAATTTTCCTACAAATTAGTTTTTGTGTGCCCTTTAACACTATCCAAATTTAATATACATAATTGTTATATGTTATGACTAGGTGCAGTTTCATTATGAAATAAGCTTAATTAATTGGTGCTAAGAGTTTATTGGTGATCAAGAAAGATGTAATTACATACATATATGCGTTTGATCAATTGACACTAAGTTTGCATTTTATTACTTTCAGTTTTTTTTTTCTAATACAAATTTCTTTAGTTGTTGAAGCATTTGATATAATCCGATACCCATATGACGTAATTTGAGCACTTGTTAATGCGATGAAGTGTACGACTAATTCATATATTAATTTTATATTTTAATAAACGACATCAAATGGTTTGTTTAAATATAAAACTTTGGCACTAGCCATAAAACAACTCATAACTTCTATTTATGTTATTATAATATATATTATGAAATGATTGTTTTAACTATACATTAAAAGTATTTATTTTTTTGACAAAAATATATTATAACTTTTACGAGGTTGCTTTGAAAAGATAAAATAAGATAGTAAAGAAGTCCATCTAATCAATCACGTACATAACCATTGATGAGTTGAATCACTCAAATACGCAATACGACTCACAGGGGGTTCCTCGTTGATTAGGTCAGAAGTTGAATCACTCAAAGACGCAATTTGAAACCAACAGTGGGAAAGGGTTCTTTCTTTCAACAAAGAATTATGGGTAAATGGATATGAAAAGCTGTAAACATAGGAATCTATTAAATAAATATGTTCATATGGTACTATAGCAATTATATGAATAAGTTGATATGTTTTTCCTTCTTTTTTTTATAGCTTTTGGAATATTTCTTCAAAAATTATATTTTATTTGAATCCTATAAAATATCAATTTCACCAAAATACGTAAATACAATAAGATTTATTTTAACAATTTAGAGATAAATTTAAGAAGGCATGGGTGTTTGTTTTTCTTCTTCTTTTTTCGTAGAAACATGTAGTATTTAAACATGGAGACTTCTATTGATGATGTACATGAGTTGGTTAAATTTAGATGTGAATATGGTTTATATGTGAATATGACTTTTTCAATATAAAAAGAAGAAGTTGTCTTTCTCAAAATATAAATATGGTGACCGAAACATGTGGAATGTTCGAAGGAATTGTAGACTAGAAAAATTTAATATAGGTTTAAGTCAAAAATTTAATATAGTTTTAAGTTAAACATTTAAATATGAATTGAATGCTTGATGTTGGGTAAAAATAAACATGACTTAAACATAAAGAGTCATAAATTTATCACTTTAAAATTCTAAATTAAAGACAATATACATAGGAGTGACAATATAGGTCTGGTCCATCAAGTAAGCCCATAGACAGTCACATGCTTGCAGAAATAATGTGGGACGGGTCAAGATAGTGAACCCGCAGACCCGTAGTAACTTGGTTTATAAAAGCCCGCAGTCCGCACGAGCTGACCTGCAAGCCTGCATTAAAAAAAAAAACTTACACTTGTGTATATTAGTTACTTTTTTTGGACTATTGCATTAATGTTCCAAATTCTTGTATGACTGAAAAAAATAAATATTATGTATTTTTTAATGTGCTAAGATTTGAAGAATACATCGTGTATGTCAAAGTACGATATGAATATGTTGAAAATATTAAATTATCAATTTATCATCCAACTCCTCAAAGTTTTTGCTTAATTTTTTGAATTTCTTAAAATTTTCAATGTTTTTAACATTGAAAGTTTTATCATAAAAATTTAAAAAAAAAAAAACAAAACAGACTGGTCTGCGGACTCACACTTATGTGAGACTACCAGACTTTTCAGCTCGAGTTGAAAATGCAGGGCGGGACGGGCCGACCCACATTATGTGAGCTGAGCCTAAATGAGTCAGACTGGCCCACATTGCCACCCCTTATACAAGTCTTTTATATATTTATTTATTGTTCGTTGATATTAAATTAACATAAGTTAATTGTAAATAAAACTAATATTTAATATTTATAGGTGTAAGTAAGTGAGGTAAGGTAATAGTAAGTAAGGCCGTTAGTATTATTATTTGTATTAGTAATACTATTTGTATTACATCTAGTACCAGTATTATATATTAGTATTAATATTATTATTATTAATGTAAAAGCATTATTATTACTAGCGTACACACAGACGCTATCGCGCATGTGTATACGCATTTTGTAAGGTATAATTATTCGCAACGTATCCAGTTTCGTTCCAATGTATCTAAATGGTACTTGCTTTTAACTTTGCATCTATTGAGTACCCAAATTAGTTAATTTGCATCAATGTGGTCCATCTCGTTAAATTTTCAAAAGCGCCGTTAACGGAACAGTGATATGGCATTGTTGAACGGATACGTGTCAATGAGAATAATTGTACAGTGACAATGGGTGGGTAACGTGTCATGCCCTATTTCAATTGATTTTCCCCACTGAAAAAACCCTAATTTTCCATTCCCATGTTCATCTTCTTCTTCATTGTTCAATTGGTGCAGTGACCGTGAAGGTTATTTGCTGCAGTGGTCAAACCCTAAACCCCACTATTCCAAAAACAATTAATTCAATGAAAGACAAATTAAAATGGTTCGCGCACCTGGAATCCGAAATAGTTGCCACTTTGATGTCAATTACAGCTTCAATTTCCTCCACAACGCTCAAAATTGCCAATTTGAATTGAACCCTAACTTCGCGACAACGCTTCTCACTCGAACACCAACTTCTAATTCGTTCCCAAATCCTCCCCTTTTAATTTTCAATTTCATTTTTCGAAACACTGTTCCACATCACACACCACTCTCGTGCCACGTAATATTTTTTTTCCCACTTAAGTAGTCAACATGGTCAGACGTTAAGTCATTTAACGGAGTCAACTAAAAGGAACCAAATTGATGCAAATTAACTAATTTGGGTACTAAATAGATGCAAAGTTAAAAACGGGTACCATTTAGACACATTGGAACGAAACTAGGTACCTTACAACTAATTATACCCATTTTTTAAATATGAATATGATAATATCTTAGTAGGTGATAATAATGTAATGTTATTAAGTTAATATATAAAATAAATTTATATTTATTAAAAATGAGATGAAATGTTAAAGATAAAGTGAAATGAATAGAAAAGTTAATTGTTTAATGAATAAAAAAAATAAGATAAACAATTTTATAGAAAATAAAAAATAACCATTAATTTTAAAAAATAATAAATAATTATATTATAAAGGGTAAAATTGGTATTATGAGATGTGGACACAAAATAGGGAATCCTCTTTATTATTGTTATAGATTATTATTATTATTATTTTGAATAATATTAATAATTTTAGTATTGATATTATTATTATTGTTGTTGTTGTTTATATTATTATTATTATTAATATTATTATTATTGTTCTATCACGCCTAATAGTTTCACATCGCTTAGAAAGAAGTTAAAGATACTTTAAATACTCCTCTCTCCTTCCATCCTTCGATACGTCTTTTAACTTTCACCATTTGAGACGTCTTTTAAGGATAAAATTGTGACAGAGCTTCACACTTCAAAGTGGACAATATCTTGGATACATGGTGATTAACCCTAACGATGTCTCTCAGCGGACTTGGGATCGAAACATTGAAACATTGGCACTTACTGTTGGATTGATAATGAGGTTCTAAGACAAACCATTGGTTCCCTTAAACCCTCTATTGGCAATGAACTCTCATTTTCTTTAGACCTTGTTTAGGGGAGTTTATGTTCTATTACATCCAATAGTCTCACATTGCTTAAGAGTTGAGGTCAAAGACAATTTAAATACTCATTCTTCTTCCCACCCTCTGAGGCACCTTGTAAGGACAGAACCGTGACAAAACTCCATACTCCAAGTGAACAACATTAGATGAATATTAGTTGTAATTGTGTAGCCAACATATATATATATATATATATATATATATATATATATATATTAAATTTTATAATATAACCGTATGTATTTTCATGTTAATTCACTATTTATGTACTCATCTACATCAAGTCTTACAAAAGTTATAATTTTGTAATATATATTTATTTATAATTTAACTATTGGATTTATAAAATTTTAATTTTGTTTATTTTTTATTAGATAAAATCAGTTTAACGCATAATATGCTTTTATAAAATTTAAGTAAACGTGGATCGATAGATAAACTAATCTAACTGTGAATATTTGTTTTCTCTAAATTTTGATATGAATATCTTGTGTGTGAAACAATTTAGGTTTGAGAGATGCTCTCGTAGCAAAACATTGATGACAGCAAGCATGATTTTTTGTAAACAATCCAAGATTTCTAACAAATTGATTTTGAGTTGATTGAGAAAGATCAAAATAATAATGTTTTATACTAATTCAGTAGTAACATGTATTTAGCTATTTAACAACATCTTGAATATTTAATTAATAATCTCAAAATTTGCTTATGAATGTGATTTAAGTAAAATTTTGCTTCATGTTGGTGGCTTAAATATAGTACCATATTTGGCAATTAACCACCATTTTAGACTATTTTTTCCTTTGCTACATTAAATAGTACATAGTATTGTTGTAAAAACATAAGGTAATTATTGACATGATTTTTTTTTTTTATAAATGTTCTTTATACTTAATTTATTAAGCATAATAATTATTTATTTAATTTCTTTTAAATACTTTAAGATGTTTTTCATAGTTTTTTCTTTAATTTAAGAGAATTTGAAATTACTTTTTTTCATTGATACATTTAACATTTTACAACTCTTTTTGTTAGGATTTAATGAAAGAGTTTAATTTCAAATTCTTTGAACTTTTACTTTTTAATTAGATTTTGTTACAACTAATAACAACACCCATCATTATTTTTTTAACATTTCTAATAACTGTTATCAATGCTTCAACATCTTTTGAAATCACTGCTAAGTGATGTTTTAATTGATAAATTCTTATTATTAATTCTTTTTGACAATAAGTACACTTCAAATTTCTTACTAGCCCATAAATAGAAATACATAGACTTCATGCAGTTAAGGTCCTTTTAATAACACCTCCTCTTTTACCATGACTTAACCATCTTCAACTAACTAAGATTAGTTTTTTCTTCAAATTCTAAATAGAATACCACTCTTCAAGTCTAATTTTTAAAATAACCATTTTATATATTTAAAACTACTAATTCGATTCGTAACAAATTATGTTTAAGAAAATATATTTACAATTAAATATAATAGTTTAAAGTACTATAACTGTGTAAACTACAAAAAACATTTACAAACTTCCTCTCAAAATATTTGAGAAATCAAATTCATTTCATACTTTAATTTAACAATTATTCGAAAATATTTACCCACAACAATTTAATTTACGGGAGCATTATTTTACCCACATATTGCATTTTGAAGTGAAATTTTCACTGGTTCATTTGATTCGATTTTTCAATAAAAGAGTGACCAAAATTAAAAGTAAAAAAAACATAGAAGAGATTCGAGACATATAATCCCTCCAAACCCTTCAATCTCGTTGCTCTGGCACTCCACACCCGTCTCATCGTGGATACCTCGTGGCCGTGTTGGACCCGATGATGGGGCTGGTTGTCATCATCATCAACACCTGCATTTTGGCCACCAATGGTGAATGACGGTTAGTGTGTTTTTTTATCTCACTCTCAGATTTGCACTTATCATCACTTTCTTTATGCGTTACATTCGGCTAGTGTTCGTTGAGACTACTCCTTTCTCCGTTTTCTTAGTTTTTTCCTTATATGTTTTTTTATTGTGAATCATGTTATGTGAGCAACTCTGACAATTGCTCAGATTAGTTTGATTTTGGGCCATGTTCTGTTTCTGGTTTGTGAGGTTTTTCAAAGGGAGATACCAAGCATATTCACCATACAATAGATTAGTACATCAGTCTCAATTCAAAACCTAAAGCTCACGAGTCGTTCTCCTGGTGATCTTACCTATTTTTACCAATGTGGAACTTCTAACTCACCTTAAATTTCTAACCATCTTTCCCTCAAATGTGAGAGGCTTTATATATGGCATGCGGGCAAAGTATATTTTGACGGGAGGTTCATAAATAAAGCCTGGTGTTGATATTATAAATAAAGCCTGCAACTCTGGTGAAACTGTATTGTCGTTTGGTTTTTTTACATCAACACAGAGCTGGACAGAAGTTGGAAAGAACTTGGTGTTGATATTACTAGTAAAGTAGCTCTTCATTCTGAGCTGTCAACTGGAGGATTTACTGGCTGCTTACTTCATTATGGCGCATCACATGTTTGTGGAGTTGACGTAGGTTATGGACTGGTAAGGTAACGTGTTAGATAATTCAGTTTTCTTTTGGTTACATTGAAGATGTGATACTGGTTAAGCTATATTGATATATATATATTTTTTCTTTTTGTTAAATGCAAACCCAGCTATGTGGTTTTCCTTAATATTTCTTTAGTTTTGTGTCTAAGGTTTCTTATATTCATTGTTTGTGTTGAATGTTTAATTATGCAGTTATTCCTTAGAGGCTTAACTTACATAGCACAGTACTTTTATTCTGTTACACTTTTTTTCTGGACTTACTTCTATTAGTTTTTAGATTAATAATGATTGTCTGGCTTAACTTTTGACTTTCAATTCTAATGATGAATATATCTTTAGTTTAGAGTACTTTTCTGAGTTTTGAGCACCCATTTTTCTGTATCTGCTCTCTTGGCATAGTGGCCTTCTACTACACCGCTACTTCTTTCGGGGTTGATCGTTATGCCTTATGGTCTAGGATTAGGCACACTAGATCGTACTCTGGTATCATTCCGTTTGTAAAATAGGTTACATTCCAGAGGTATCAGAGAATGACTGCTGCAGCCTTTTCTTTGTCTGAATATGTACGCGTATATTACTGTGAAGTGGACAGGCTGACTCATCGTATGAACTCCAATTGTTAATAATGAATTTATAAAGTGCCTAGGTCATTTTTTTTGGAGTCGACTACAGCTGTTGGGGACACAATTCCTAAGTCGTTTAGCCATAAGTTTCGTCCTCGGTGCTTTCTATGAAAAGCAATTTCTTTTATCTGTAAATAAAACTTAATGTATGTTCAGCCGTTAAATGATACAAAATATGGATTGTTTTATTAATAAATATACACTTCTATTGATCTTTTAATGGTAAAATAAAGAATTGTTGCTATATGTTTGTGCCTAGACCCCCAAAATCTTGATTTGGTGACTTTAGACCTCTCATTCATCTCTATTCTCTGGGTAAGCTCTGAAATATTGTCAACCATAGTCCTACAGTCCAATTACAAGTAAAATATTTCACTAAGAAAAAATTATGATCACGATCTTGTCTCCTATGTCTATTGATTATTAAGTGGTCGGTCATCCTTTGTAAGCCTTTGCGTGATAGACAATTTTTATCCCAATGTGTCAGATGAAAATAACGTCCGTATATTTACAGTTGTGTGCCTGTGGGATTATACTTATAATAGTTTTGTATTAAATAACCATCATTGTTGCTCCTTGTGAAAAAAGAAGAGAAAAATACTATCTCCTCTAACCTTTGAATATCATTTTCTGTTCAGGTAGGAAGAGGGATAGTGAAAGATCCTATTGTCCATCAAGAGGTGCGGGAATTTTTGCTATCTGATCAGATTGTTTATTTACTCAAATCTAATATAATTTGTAGAAATTGAACTATTTGAAGATAAGCATGGAACCAAACGGGCAAACACAATGCTTTATAATATGTCCTTTTTATTCGTATTTATCTCTTTCTAACACAATCTAATTCAAAATAGCTATAAGTTAAAACAAGATATAACACCTTGTATGGATTTACAAATAGTCTTTACATGCAGCAATATTCTCTATGGATTTCTGACCTTCTGTATAAGTTAAAACAGAGTAGTCTTTACATATAGCATTATCCTCTCTATGGATTTCTGACTTTCTGTTTTTGGCTTTTTTTAGTGAAACTCTGAAATTGTTCTACGAAGGGATTGGAGAACTCCAAGTCTGAGCTAATTGTACGATTTCCTCTTCGTAAATAAAACAACACAATATTGTCAAGGTGGAGCTTGAAAAGAGATTTCCGAAAACAATACTCAGCGAGGATTTATGGGGTTGGTTGATCAAACTTGCACTTAAATTGCTCGTAATATTAGCAATATTAGCATCAAACAATACTCAACTATATAAAGACTTAATAGCAATAGACAAGTTATGCATAATTTGAGTTGAATTTATTTTGAATTTGCTGCATATTATATACAGCTGTATTGAATAGGTATATCACTAATTGAATGTTATCTTTATGTATATTTTTACTTGGCTATAATCAATTACATGACATTTTATTAGATGAATTTTCTAGGTTACCCAGGAAATTACCCGCATATTAATCCGGTATTAATCTGTAGGTAGCTTATCCACGAAATTATAATAAAATCTTTATACTTAAAACGAGTCAAATTAATAATTGAAATTTGTTTGTCATATTAGTATTTGCTGCTAGTGGTATTAAGAGATATAGTAACTATTAGGAGACTAAAATGACAATAATTTCAATTTTCTTTATGGCATTCGCCTAATTTCAAAATCTATATTATGATATAATATTTCAATTTTAAGAACTACAATAATTTAATTTAATTTAATTAACAATATTTTCTATGGACTTATTTTTTGTGTGATAATGGCCTAGTCCACAGTCTTAAGATCGTATTACTCATTAGTTGAGTGTTAGTGGACTAAAATCATCAGGTAAAATATTAGGCGGGCATAATTAATTTGGCAGTCTTAAACACACTCAAGATTACAAAATTACTAATGTATCTTACTAATTTGCTAAGCAGAATTAGGTTCTGTTGAAATAATATACCTTATATGCTTTTGATAACCGAAGATAATCGTTAGTCTTTGTGGGACTGTTGCATGATGTCTTGGATTAGCTGGGTCACATTGAAGTGAGAAGAACCTCCTTCTACAGCTGTCTTAGCCATCTCTGCAAGCCCTCTGGCCCTTTTTCTTCTTTCTTCACTTTCACTTCCCTCATCCATTAACTCCCCTATAGCTCTCACTATATCTTCCTTCTTCACCAACACCCCAGTTTTCTCTTCATCACCCCAGAGCACCGGACTTTCCACCCCAACGCTTACACCAATTCTTATAATATTCACAACAAACCTCTCATTGAAGAATTGGTCCCCAAACAATGGCCACGTAAGCATTGGCACGCCAGCGGATATTGATTCTAAGGTTGAGTTCCAACCACAGTGTGTCATGAACCCTCCAATTGCAGGGTGTGATAGTATTAGTACCTGAGGAGACCAACCCAGAAGCAGTAGACCTACCCCCTTGGTCCTTTCCTCAAACCCTGATTCCTTAATCCACTTCATCAACTCTTCTGTTTGATTCCTTTCCCTGATGACCCATATGAACGGTATTTTGGATGCCTCTAAGGCCATACCAAGCTCTATCAACTGCAACGGAGTCAAATTGCATATGCTCCCTAGGCACACGTAAATGACTGAATTTGGTTTTTGCAAGTCAAGCCACTTCATGCAACTTTGGGCATCACTTGATATGTTGTTGTTGTTCCCTCTCTGAGTCTTATCCAACTCATTCCTGTTTCTAAGTGAAACGGGCCCAACAAACCACACTTTATTGTTTCTGGCCCTCTTGAAATCCCCTGCATATGCTTGTTCCAACTCCTCAAAAGAATTCACGACCAGCCCATAAGTAACCGCTTCAGCTGCGGCCATTTTTTCCACAAACTCGCTCCAGTTTTCGTTCATAGGTCTTGACGTCTGTGCTTTTGTGATCTCAACTTTGTCAGGGATGTCGGGTATGGAAAAGTACTCTGAATCTGAGGCTATGGTATCAAAAACCTTAGAAGTGACCAACTTTTGCTGCCACCAGAGACAGAAACAGCTAACGCCGTAGAAAGAAATTCTGGGAACGTTGAATTTGGTGGCGATGTGGGCTGTGTATGCTAAACTCACATCAGAGATTATGCAGTTTGGTTTAGGTGTCAATTGTTCAAACACTTTCTCAGCCGGTTCGTGTAGAATGGTGTTTGCGGCAAGGAAGAAGTTCAAACCCATGCCCATAGAAGGCAGCATGTCAAAATTTTCACACCCTTCTGGGAATCCAGCCTCGTGGGATGGAAATTCGAGTTGAACCAGTCGGAGGTTGAGGCCTGAGTCGGAAGCACGGGAAAAGGTTTCTGAGAAACGAGAAGCGTTATGTACGGTGGTGACTACAGTAACAATCACGTTATTCTGTGCCAATATTGTTGCAAGGTCTGTCATGGGGAGCATGTGGCCTGGGGCCATGAGAGGAAACAGAACGAAGTGAAGCTGAGATTCTTGGGATGCCATTTGGATTTGAATTGGTCGAATGACAAACTCTGAAATTCACTTGTTTATAATCTTTTAGACACTTGTTTTAGAAAGCATGTCATGGCTATTTTCTGTGGTGGAAGAGCTTATCTATGCAAGTTCACGGGTCAAGCCGGCACAGCTTGCATTGGTGGAAGACTTGCAGGTATTGCAAGTCAACACGTCTTTAGTGTTAACCTATTACTTAGATGAATCTTTTATGGTTCTCAGCTAACAAAGAAGATTGGAGCCGTAAGTAAGAACATGACTCGTACATTACACAAGAATTTGAAACATTTGAGTTTGAGTTTCTTGTTAATTAATGTAAAAATCTTATCAACAAACAATTTATAAATACTCCTAAGTGTTTATTTTATTTTTTTTGAGTTTGGAAGCTGGTTCTATCCAACTGGACTCACTTAAACTTCTATCTTGTATAGATAAAAAAAAAAATCTGATTTTCATTGTACATATATTGGGGTTAATTATCAGTTGGAGAATTAGACCATTGGTCAAACTAGAAACAATTACAGAATCGAAAAAAAAAAAAAAAAAAAAAAACAAAAAAAAAGAAAAGGAAAAAAAATAAAAAAAGACAGATAAAAAAAAAAAAAAACTAATTCCTGACCAAGGGAGTGGGGGAACTAGTAAAAAGAGAGAGAGAAAACAAAAACATAGGCAATGACTATAAATAGTAGGAAAAACATTTTGCTCCAGCATGTTAAAAGGGTTTACGATCTTTTTTTTCCCACTCTTTTTCATATTTTAGTTTAGTCTTAAATAAAAAATTGATTTTAGTTTTTGAATTTCTTTTTTTCTTAAATAACAATGTTAGCTAATAAACAAACGACAACATTGACAACCTGGTGTTCATGTCATTACGATTTATGCATATGACGGAATAACACGTGTTGTTTCATAAACCAATGTGAAATTAAAAATAAAACAATAATGAGAACTAAACTAGTTAACCATAACATGATGATGAGTTAAAGTAAATTGATATCTAGTTATTTAAATGCGGTTGTAAATATATTATTATTTTGAAAGTACAGCTGCCCTATTCCTCCATATTACTAAATGACTAAACAAATGTCATCTATAAAGTGGTTTTAGTGGTTTTTGTAGTTGACTTTAAAAATAGACTTAATTAATAATTTAATCTCTATATTTTAACTTATAATTATTATAATTTTTTTTTTCAATTTAGTTTTAATGTTTTTTTTAATTGAGTCTCAATATTTGTCAAATCTGTAATCTATTCAATTAAATTAGCCTGAATGTTATTTAGGTGTCACATGTCAAATTCTAAATCATTTTCTCTTGGAATGTGCCACACAGAGTAGTTTCAAAATAGAAGATAACCTAAATTTTGAAACAATCTAGCAGAAGGAGTCATATCAAGTTTTTTTCAAAAAAATAGGAAATCAGTCTTTTTAAAAAAATAGGAACTCAATTGATTCAAAAAGAAATGTAAGGATCAAAATCAAAAAGTTAAATATAGTGACCAAATTACTAATTAAGTCTAAAGATAAAAATATGAAAAAATTAACCACTTAGACCAGTTAAGAATGTCATTAAAAGCTAAACAAATCTTAATAAATAAAGAAAAAGTATCTTGAACCCTACGTATAAATTTATGGATTGTCCTGGTTTAGCTACATGTGATGGTATTTTTAGAAGAAGTCGAAATGAATATGTGAGTAGTTTTTCGGTTTGTTTAAGAGTGTACTCTTCTATTTATTCTAAGTTGTTATTTATGCCACAGAGCATGTTTCTAGGAGGGTTTTCAGAGACTTTGGTTAAGTAGTGATTCTACTTTAGTTTACCATGGTTTCTTGGATCAATGAGCCGTTCTTTAAAGTCTTAGAAGGAGATGATGTCGATGCTTGTACTTTTGTAGGCATATGTAGTTCAAAGTTTCTCATGTTTTTCATGAAGAAAATTATTATGTGGATAATTTAGCTAATTTGATTTTTATCCATGGAGAACAATATAAGTGGTTCCATATATTTATTTAATTTTTTTTTATAATAGATATAGTTTGTCTATGTTCTGTGAAGTGTAATTTTTTATTATGGATTTTGTGCATTCCTTCATGCTTTGTATTCATTTTTTTTTTATTTTAATACATTTTTATGTGATGACAAATGATTGATGGACTTTAAAATGTCTGTATAGTTGAGATGTCAAAATTTATAGTGATGCATGACATGAGTTTATTTGAAAACTCAATATGGAGGTAATCTCTTAATTAAATAAACCAAAGGATTAACTCTTTCTTATTTTATTAATAATTAGGAACTAATAATTTCCTGAATAAATAACTTGCGATTAGAAACCGGTACTTTCCGAGTGTTCTCTTCCTCCTTGTGGTTCATAATGAGCTTCTCATTGAAGAACTGTTCAGCAAACATCGGCCAAATTAGCATTGACATTGTTTAACCTTGCTGCATTGAGGGGTGTAAGGAAAACGGTGACAGAAACGACATTGGCTGCGAGTAATTTGGCGATCTCTGTGAAGGGAATGAGATGGCTTGAGTTTGGGAATCCATGGAGTGAAGGGCAAGACTGTGGCCTTGAGTTCATTGTAATAAGGAATGGATGAAAGCATATAAAAGAGAACCAGAAAAGCAGGATTCCAAGAAGGTTCAAGCATAAAAGGATGACAATGTCTTGTCTATTTACCATTCCTTTAAAGGATATATATACAAACTATTATTGTATGGAAAGAAAAGACAAAATAGAAATACAGAAAATAACACCTCAGCATATTTTAGAATGCTGATAACCAAATGCAGCTAGAACATAGAAGAAAAAGAGGATAATACTAATATTTTAGAATGCTGATAACTAAATGCAGCTAGAACATAGAAGAAAAAGAGGATAATACTAATTGAGGTATTGCATTTCATTTCGTTTAGCGTACTTGTAATATAATGGTCGTGATAAACGATATACAAGAATAAAATGCCAATGAGAAAGGAATGTGGCAATCTTTGTCTTCTCTGAAATTTTGGGGTTCTGCTACTACCTTTGCACTTCCAACTCTTTCTTCCGATAGTTATAGATAGAGTAATGATATGTTGGTACACCCCAAAATATATTACAGGTTGCTCTTTTTTTTTATTCAACTGAAAAGCTTTTATCTTTGATTTGGATGTTCCATGAACTCTTTGACAGATTCAGCGAACTTCATGCTAAGTGCTTCAAACTATCTTCTCAAATTCAAAACCTGCATCTTCTTTGTTTTATTTAACTTATCTCAAGTTTTCTTGACATTTTTAGAGTAATCATGATACAAATATTATCATATAGAGTTTCGTGTGCAATAACGGGTGTTTTTACTTTATTATTTTGTTATTATGACTTTTGAGTTTGGTACTCTTGAGTAAGCAATGGAGTTTCAATCCTACATCTTGCACTACCTTTGAACTCTGAAGTATGTCCTTATTTTGACAGCCCATAGTTGATAGTTCTCACTAGAAAAACAATAGGAAGTGAAAGTTATGAACTTTTATTGGAAGCCAGTTTTACTTTGAAGAATATTTGTGTGTAATTTTTCTCCAAAACTTTCCACTTCTTTTTTCCGCAAAGAACATAAATACAAATAAAGAAAGTAATTATCACAAACATACGGAAATTATCATAAGTAGTTTATTTTAATTTATAAAAAAAAAACCTCAATATTTCATCTAAGGCATTTTGAAACTTGCTATGTCTTGAATTAGGAGAGACATATTCTTGTAAGACGAGCCACCTTCTTCCACTGTTTTCTTTGCCATGTCTGCATAGTTTCTAGCCCTTTCCATAAACACTTGTTTTTCTTTGCCTTCACCCATTACCTTCTCAATAGAATCTGCAACATTTTCTTTTGTCACCTGAACTCGAGCCTTATCTTCCTCTCCCAAGTGCACAACAGATTCAGCTCCCAAACTTACCCCATTCTCCACCACTTGTACAACAATCTTCTCATTCAGAAACTGCTCAGAAAACAAAGGAAAAGTCAGCAACGGAACCCCAGCACAGATCCCTTCAAGTGTTGAATTCCATCCACAATGTGTCAAAAACGCTCCTATTGCTCTGTGTGACAATATCAACACTTGTGGCACCCAACCCTTTATCAGAATCCCTCTCTCTTTCACCCTCTCTTCAAACCCATCTTCCAAGAGCCACTTCTCCATTTCCTCTCTTCCATATGCTCCTCCAAGCACCCAAATGAATGGCCTTTTGGTTGCTTCCAATCCTAACCCTAATTCTATCAATTGCTCAGGAGTTGCACGGTTTAGGCTACCAAGGCACACATAGATCACAGACCTTGCAGGCCATGAATCAAGCCACTTCACATACCTATCTTCATCACTCCAGTTTCTCTTATTTCTCAGAGCCTTCTCCGTGTAATCCTTATTGCACAGCGACACAGGTCCAACACACCATACCTTATTCCCCGTAACCCTTTCATACTCTTTCACATATTCAGCTTCCAACTCTTCAAAACTATTAACCACAATCCCATGTCTTTTTTGCAGCTTTTCTTGTCGCCTCGCGACAAGCTTGCAATTTCAAGTCTTTGCCAGGATGGAATAACCCGGGGAGTTGAGACCTTCGCAATTCGATTCTGTGGGGCATTCCAGGCACAAGAAATTTCTCATCATAAGACAAGCCTTCATGGACCTTTTCCTTGTTCAAAATGTAGCAGCATAGGAGATAGAAACAATTAGATGCTTCGAATATTATTCTTGGGACGTTGAACTTGTCAGCAACATCAGCCATTCACACGAAATTTTTGTCGGCAATTATGCAGCTTGGAAAAGGCCTTTGGTTTTGAAGAAGCTCTTCTATTGGTCGCTGCATCAAGTTCACGGCGACAGTGAAATTGGATAGGAGATCCATTGAAGGCACAGCGTCTGCGCTCTCACACCCCTCTGGTAATCCAGCCTCAGCCCATGGAAACGGAACATGCAGAATCTGGATGGGTGAGCCAGATTGAATCTCTCTGTCTATGCTAGCTTGGAAGTGGATGGAGTTGAGGGTTGTGGTGACTATACTCACTTTCACTTTGCGTCGTGCAAACATTTTGGCCATGTCCACCATGGGAAGAAGATGACCCGGGGCCATTATTGGGACGAACACAAAGTGGAGGTTGCAAAGGGGAGTTGAATCCATTAATTGCAAGCTTCTGTGTTGGGTCTTTCTGAGAAAATTCTTGTTATTTCTCTGCTCTCCAACTCTTTTTCTTAACGAGTATTCAATTTGTTCATCTAGGTGTTAATGGATAGGTCCTTAATGAATCCGAATATCTAATATGAAATGAACGAATTTTGTGTCTCTGCTCACTCTTTCAGATCCAAATCCAATTACATATTTTGTTTTTATTGATAACCAAATACTCGTTGTAAGGCATGCATATGGTATGAGTTCCAAGGATGGACACGACCTGAGTTGAACCACCTAAATTGAGACACGATTTTGTGCTTATAGACAGAACATAAATAACACTTGTTACTTTCCAAAACGCAACGGTTAAAGAGTTTGGTGTTTTTCATTCCCGTGATTTGGACAAGAAATTTCCACCTGGTTTTTCGTCGCCTCTGTTTAACGAAGCAGAGTTTGAGTTGGCGTGGTTCAGTGGAGGTTGATTCTTGATTAGGAATGGTAACTTGGTGCGGGACGAGTTTTTTTATCTTATATTTATTTTTGTAAAAAAAATTCATTTCTATTTTCATATTTTAATTCAAAGGATATCAAACTTTTGTCTCAATTTCATCTTCACCGGGTATGATCTCATACTTGTACCCATTTTCTTACTACTTCAATATTAATTTGTATAAAATAATAAAAAGTTACGGTAAAGGAAACATAATGTTATCAAATATTCAATATTAGAAAGATGATTGTTTTTTCGATATCAAATACTTGGAAATAAATTATAATTGTCTACATTTTATATTAGAATACTAAATAAAAATTTCATGAGAATCAAAATATTTATTAAATTTTCAAACATTAATGAAACCTAGTTGATAAAATTTAAAAATATTTTTTAAAAAATATGAAAGAAAAACTAATATTTAAATTAAAATATATTTTAAATGTTTGTTTACCTCATTTTTTTAAATTTTAATGAATCTCTTTTTCATACACTAATAAAAGTTATAATACATTACTTGATAAAAATGACGCAAAGAACAAATAATAAACATAATAGTAAAATTTTGACATAGATCTTGTATATTTGAACTTCAATATATGTTGGATGGTGATAAAAAAAATATTCATGGCAATTCCATAAGATTTTATATTGTAGTAAATAAAATTTATTTATACAATTATAGTGAAAAAATTACAGTATGATTGATAATGAGTTAGAAAATAAAAAATAACTAGATAAAATATATTGAAATAATATTATACATGATGAAAATAAACAACAAATAAAAATATTAAAAAATTAACAAATGTGTCTTAGAAACAATTTGAAAGACTATTGAAAGAAATTGCACAACGAAAAACAAATGTATAATTAAAGGTATGATTAGATGAATAATACCTTAGAGATCTAAGAAAACTTTTTCAAATGTCAACATATATACTCAATAGTTGAGAAATAACGGAAAATTGTTTTAGCAAAACAAAATAGTTCTTCAAATGAAACAAAGATGAATAATAATAAGTAATTTTTTTTTATATTACCTAGTAAATGAAAAGTTGATGCTATTAAATTTTTAAATTGAGAGTATTAACATTCTCATGTGAAAAAAAAATATAAAAATAAATGTGAGACAAAAAAAATTTAATTGACATACATCATTTTAATTTAATTACATGAAGGTTATGATAAGATGAAAAATATATTAGAGACGCAAATGAATTTTGTGACAAATCAAATAATTAGAAGAAATAAAAAATAAAAAGTATATATATATATATATATATATATATATATATATATATATGGTTACTTAATTAATTATGAATATTTTAATAATTTAAATGGAGACGAAGGCATGGTGGGGACATGTATTGTGGTAGGGACGAGTATTGTGGCGGAGATATATACATTCCTATACCCATCCTCATATTCAATTGAAAAAGTCAAAATTCTCCAGATCCATACTCATACCCATATCCAGTCAATGCAGAAATTCTCCGTCGAAATGGAGATGAATTTGGACAATACATACAGAGACGAATTTATTTGTCATCTCTATTCTTGATCATCGGGTGTCACGAAATTTAGGTTGTAATCTCAAGTCAAGATGAAATTAGGATGAAAAATAATAATAATTTAAAAGTTAAATTTTGAAAACCTTTTTTATATGCTTTTATAATATGTAGTAGTTTTAAAATATAAAAAAATAAAAATTCACTTAAAAAATACAAAAAAATAAAAAAAATTATCAAAATTTAATTATTAAAATATCATTTTTGAATGAGTATTACGCCACGGGGATTAAGAAAACATCATGACCCATAAACAGTTGAATCCATGAAACTCGATAATTCCATAATGCTTCAGTTGATGACATTATTAAGTATGGAATGGATTAATAATATTTGAATTTTTAAATTATACACAATTATTTAGGCTCCTTGTATAATTTAATAACAGCTTCATAAATATAACAATTTACTAATTTTCTTTTTTATTTTTTGGCAAGCATAAAAACCGAAAAAATCTGATAAACTTAGAACAAAAAAGTAATGGCTGAAAAATATCAAAGTATGAAAACATCCGTGAAAAAAAAACATCAAATCAACAATGTCTAATCTTAGTGAAACAGATGATCATGTTTCAACTCAACTGAAATTCAATTGATGAATCACTGAAAAAGTTATATAAGAGAAAAGAAAATAAAAAAATTCAAATTTTATATTTTTTATATAAAATATGAAATTATCTAATTTTAAATAAATAAATTATCCTTATAAATTTACGTAATTTTTTTAGAATCTCTTCTAAATAAAACTTTAAATAAAAAAATATTTTAATTTTTTTATTAAAATAAATTATCCATTGAATTTCTCATAAGAAGAATTGCGCCTAAATCCTTTGGATACATAGTTTTTCCTTGTCATTGTTACATGGTTTTTCTTTATTTAAATATTATTTTGGTTTTTTTAGGGTAATTTATTTAATTATTTTCTTTGCGCATTATATTTGGTCTTTGGTTTATTAGAATATGTTGATTTTCATTACGCCATTTAAATCGATAAAGATAAAACCGATAAAGATAAAATGTATACACCGATGGTCATATTAATTATGGTTATATGTGTTTTGTTTAAATAAATTTTTAGTTTAATTAAATTCGTTCAATTTAATTTTATTTTTCATTTCATCACTTTTATTTTTTATTTTATAATTTTTTTTTCATCACTATTGTTATCATATCCATAATTATCACCTTATTAAAATACTACAAGAAAATATCTCATTAATATTAAATTTTAGTGATTAAAATTTAAGTCATTATAATTTTCGATTTAAATATCAAATTATAAAATAAAAAGTATGATCATTATTATAAATAAACATTTATCGACATGATTCATCGTCGTCTTAACATTCCGTAAATCAAAGATCCACTTTTCGTGCTTCATACAGACAAAGCTTAAGCAAAAACACCCAGTTTAAAATTTAAGAGGGCGATCTGAGTCAAGCTTAAGGCATCTCTGAACATAATTTACTCTAAAAAAACATTTGGTGTGCCATTTTGTTGTGACATTTTCGAACGAACGATGTCTTGAATTAGCAGAGACATGTTGTTGTAAGATGAACCACCTTCTTCTACTGTTTTCCTTGCCATGTCTGCATAATTTCTTGCTCTTTCCCTCATCACTTCTTTTTCTCTGCCTTCACCCAATACTCTCTCAATTGAATCCGTAACATAGTCCCTCGTCACCTCTACTCGAGCCTTGAATTCATCTCCCAAACGCACAACAGTTTCAGCTCCTGCACTCACCCCAGTCTCCACCACCTGCACCACAACCTTCTCATTAAGAAACTGCTCAGCATACAGAGGATAAGTCACCAACGGAACCCCTGCACAGATCCCTTCAACCGTTGAATTCCATCCACAATGTGTCAAAAACGCTCCTATTGCTCTGTGTGACAGTATCAACACTTGTGGCACCCAACCCTTTATCAGAATCCCTCTCCCTTTCACCCTCTCTTCAAACCCATCTTCCAACAACCATTTCTCCATTTCCTCTCTTCTATATGCACCCCTAAGAACCCAAATGAATGGCCTCTTTGTCGCTTCCAATCCCAACCCCACTTCTATCAACTGCTCTGGCGTTGCACGGTTTTGGCTACCAAGGCACACATAAATCACAGACCTTTCAGGCCATGAATCAAGCCACTTCACATACCTATCTTCATCACTCCAGTTTCTCTTACTTCTCAGACCCTTCTCCGTGTCATTCTTATTGCACAGCGACACAGGTCCTACACACCATACCTTATGCCCCGTAACCCTTTCATACTCTTTCACATACTCCCCTTCCAACTCTTCAAAACTATTAACCATTATCCCATATGCTTTTTTCGCAGCTTCCCTTATCGCCTCACGAAAAGCTTGCAACTTCAAGTCCTTGCCAGGGTAGAATATCCCGGGGAGTTGACACCTTCGCAGTTCGATCCTGTGGGGCATTCCGGGCACAAGAAATTTCTCATCATAAGGCACAGTTTCGTGGACCTTGTTCTTGTTTAAACTGTGGCAGCACAGCAGATAGAAGCAACTAGTCCCGTCGAATATTATTCTAGGGACATTCAGCTTCTCTGCAACCTCAGCCGCGCACAGGAAATTTGTGTCGGCAATTATGCAGCTTGGAAATGGGGTTTGGTTTTGTAGAAGCTCTTGGATTGGGCGCTGCAACAAGTTCAGGGCGACATTGAAGTTGTATAGGAGATCCATTGAAGGAAGAGTGTCTTGGCTCTCACACCCCTCTGGTAATCCAGCCTCGGCCCATGGAAACGGAACGTGCAGAATCTGGATGGGTGAGCCAGATTGAATCTCTCTGTCTATGCTCTCTTGGAAGTGGATGGAGTTGAGGGGTGTTGTGACTATGCTCACTTTCACTTTGCGTCGTGCAAACATTTTGGCCATGTCCACCATGGGAAGAAGATGACCCGGTGCCATTAACGGGATGAACACAAAGTGGAGAGGTGTTGAATCCATTATTTGCAAGCTTCTGTGTTGTGGGAGACTCTGCCAATGAGAACGCTCTCACTTTACCTTTTAATAAGGAGGTTGTTAACAAATACCATACATAATGCACACTGCGACACTAAGCTGCCATATGCTGTTACATCCAAAGCTGTAACATGCGTGGAAAATAGTACAAAAGCGACAAATTTAAAAATAAATAAATAAAGTTCAAGAATATATAAAACTAGGACTTGTATCCGTGCGTTGCACGGGTTTTAAAAAATATAATATATTTATTATAGTAATTTAAATTTAATACTTACCATTAAAAATTAAAAATTGAATTGGACCCAAAACTCTGCCCCTTCTCTCTATCTATCCAAGGGATGGAAGGGCAGAGGCTTTTGGTGTCCCCTCCAGTCGAGAATTAGGGCCTCACAATGAGTAGCCAATATGTTTGCTTTTATCTCATGC
>Ga0214542_1004886_pt1 | contig 26085 bp, 17 predicted proteins | sample CNSS1metaG_FD_160096 | JGI IMG/M metagenome (GOLD analysis project Ga0214542, IMG submission 160096) | Root nodule microbial communities from cowpea collected in UCLA plant growth center, Los Angeles, California, USA - CNSS1 | ecosystem: Host-associated > Plants > Roots > Nodule | place: USA...
TTGTACAAACTGAAATTCTATAAAATTCATCAAGAGTTAGTGCAGATGATATTATATTTCTGGCCCTAACATCATATTGAGCCCTTCTATTTTCTTCCGCAGTCCATTGGGAAAAAGGCTTAGGTTCTTGCAAATTATTAATAGTAATAGTAGGAACAAAAGGACCATTTAAAATAGGATCCCAAATACCTCTATCAATAGACTCCAAAAAGATTTGCATCCTGATTTTCCAGAAAGGATAATTTTCACCAGTAAAAAGTGGAGGTATGTCAATAGACGCACCCTCAGCAAAAGTTTGATTTTGTCCAACCATTTTCGAAAAATTTGAATAACTATCAAAGCAATATATCTTTCGATCATTGAAGCTTTTGGACGATATTGATTTTTCACATACCCTTTCAAAATCTTCATGTAACGTTCAATGGGATACATCCATCTTAAGTATACTGGCCCACAAAACTTGATTTCTCTCACCACATGAACAAGTAAATGTACCATGATGTCAAGAAAAGATGGAGGGAAAAACATCTCTAGCTGACACAAGATGATAACAATTTCGGCTTGAAGTTCATCTAACTTTAAAGGATCAATGACTTTGCTACAAATTGAAGAGAAGAATGCACACAAACGCGTTATAGTTTGTCTAACATTTTTGGGTAAAATTCCACGAATAGCTACAGGTAACAATTGTTGCATTAAGATGTGGCAATCGTGAGACTTTAGGCCAACAAGCTTCAAGTCTTGCATGGACACTAAACTCTGAATATTTAAAGAGTATCCTTGAGGTACCTTGACACTCTTTAAACATAAGAAAAAATTTATCTTCTCTTGTCTGGATATGGTGGCGGAGAGCGTTCGCGAGAGAGAAGATGATGAACAGTGATGGGTTCACGCGATTTGGGAACCTAAATAAACGATATGGCCTCGGTTCTGTAAACACCCGAGGCATAAAGCGTTATAGGCCTCGGTCCTTAGCCACCCGAGGCCAAATAGTTTTTTATAGGCCTTGGTCCTTTGTTACCCGAGGCCAAATCATGCATGTTAGTGGCAATTTTGTAATACTGGGGGCCACTAACGGGTTATAGGCTTCGGTTGATGGAGAACCGAAGCATAAAACTGGTTATATGCTTCGGTTGAATTTGGACCCGAGGCAAAATGGTTAGCAAAATTTCAAAAATGCCACCACCTCCTTATAGGCTTCGGTCTCGCAGTAACCGAGGCCTATAAGGCGAGTTACAAACCCCAATCTGCACTAGTGGGTGTATCAAACCTGGGAAATAAACCAGTTTCTGTTACGCCTGCTAACATTCCAGTGCACTCCTTTTTCTCTTCTCTCGTCCATTCTCTCCGTTCTTGGCATAAGAAATCCAACAATACAGTCCTCCAATTCAATACTAATTATATCCAGCAAGGATCATAAACAATTACACCTCAACTGTACCCCAATTCCCGACCCTAGGGTACTTAGCCACTGTTTCATTCACTTATGCCTACTAATACCTAAAATTGTACATCATATGATATCAAAATCATTCGTTAATCATTACAATTAGCTTTTCCACCTGTCAGAAAGAGCCCAGATCATAAAAACATTGATTCGAGCCAAAACTTGCCACGCCGCCTGGCGGGTCACTCGCTATCGCCAGGCACTTCGTCCCAACCCAAAAAACTGGTGCATCGCTATGTGTCGCCTAGCGACTGGGTATGTGCCGCCAGGCGGTTCCTTCTCCAGGAACCCAGAATTGCAGAAATGGTATGAGCCGCCTGGCAGGCCTTTCTGGAAAATTTCTAGAAACGTGAAATTGTACAGTTTTTAATCCAACAAAGGCATCTAAATAAACATTCAATCATACATATATTTATGCACATATACATTAGCGAGTAAAACTCCCCTAACCTGGTTTCCTTGTTAAAAGTTTGAGAATTTCACTAAAGTTCCTCTTTGCTCACCCAAAGTCCTCTTAGTTCTTCCTCCAATCAGCCACAATTCTGCACTCAAACCTCACCCCTTGGTTGCTCATGCATCTAGGGTTTCCATTAACCCTTCAAATTCAAACCTAAAACCCAAAATGACAAAAATAAAGTTTAATTTGGGTTCTCCAAGGCTTGAACCCAGAACCATGCAAATGATAAGACAATGCCAAACCATCATGAAAATTCATGTTTCTTGCTAACTAGTATAATCCAAGTACTATTATTATTCCACAACATGATCATACATGTAAAAATATAAAAATCATGTAATTAACACATAAATGTCAAACATAGGACTCGAACCCAAATCCTCTCACACAATCAAAACACTCTCAACCACATGAGCTAGTACTTTTCCACGTCACACAAGTTAGAATTAATTACCATAAATGCTCTCTCTCCCCACCTTTATTAATTAATTATTTATTTAATTAATTAAATTCTGCGAGTCTTACATGCATACCCTTAAGCGAAATGCAGTTCCTCAATTCAGAATAATCTTCAACCGATATTTTAGTAGCAGTCAAGGTGTAGAGTATGAGCGACACATTTCTCATTGTAAATCCATATTTAGTCGTGATTAGGGTTTTAGTGGAAAAATTTCTCACTATAACCCATTCTTAGTCATGATTAGATTTTTAGTTGCAAAATTAGAGAAATAAATAGAACTAAAAATTACAAACCATGACACTACATAAAAAAAAGTTCAGTATAATAGAAAATTACCATTGTTTTACAAACACATCATCAAATACGTCACGTTGCTTTAGAGGGAAATGTGTAATCTCGCATGCTTTGAAATTTGAAAAACTTACTAGTATCAAGTATCGCACACGACTCTAGACACTTTCAGAAATTTCACAAGCTTTAGAAAATTTTAAACAACAAATTGAATAAAGAAGCGAAATACCATTTCTTATGAGCACAAGAAGTAAGAGAAGATGGTGCACAGAACGAAAAACATATTCTAAAATGAGATTTGGATGTATGAGGGAGGGTTAAGCAAAATGAATATGTGATTGAGAAATTGGAGCAGCAATTTTAAAGGGCACGAGTAAAATTAAAAAAAAATGAGATAGAGGAATAGAAGGGTGCGAGGTAGAAGAAACTTTTCCAAAATATTAAAATAGAATGGAGAGTTTGTGAAAAAAGAATAATGTAATGCATAGAAATGGGATGAGTCGCTTGGTAGTAGTTCATCATCCGCCAGGCAGTTTCTAGAAACATTCCAGAAACACAAAATTCAATTACGAGGCTCAATTCCCTTGATCTACCAAGGTTTGAACCCATAACCATACAATTCCAAATTAAAAACACAACCAATTTAACCAATTCATGTTTCATGATAATTCTTATAATTCCAAGATTATATTATCACTCATCATGATCAAGCATATTACTAAAATGATAATAAATTAAATATCACATGAATGACATACATAAGACTCGAACCCAAATCCTTTCATCACCACCAAGTACTCTCAAACACTTGAGCTAGTACTTTTCCACATCACGTTAATCAACAATTAATGTCATAAAGGCTCCCACTACCCACATTTATTAATTAAGTATTTATTTAGTTAATTAAATTTCGCGGATCTTACACTCTCTCTGGCACAACTCGTGGTCTCTTTATCTCAACGAGAAATTTTCATTGTCTCTGCTCTTTCAAACAAAAGCTTTCACTGTGCTATATATAAGAGCTCTAAAGTCAATAATAGTTGACACATTTTAGAAACATCAAAATAGTAACATATACGAATATATTAAATACTTGTAATTAATTTGTTTGTTATTATCATTTTTATAAAAGAAGTTATCCTTTTTTTAATAGAGGAACTAAATGGTTCTGGGTCCTTTATATGTGATTGTGCATTTGTTTCCTTTTCCATGCATCCATTCTTGTGCATCATAAAGAAATAAACAAAGAAAAATTATGATTGAGCTTAGCATGTACAAAGTATATAAACATAATTTGATATTTTCTTTGGCATGAAACAAAAGAATGATAGTAGCATGTATTGAACCTTATGATCTCTCTTAAGTCAAAGTATTCACATAAGTCATTTAAGTAGAGAAGAAGCTCTGTGTGGCAAGGGAACCTTCTCATGTCTCTATCCTTCTTGACCAAAAATGGAAAATAAAAGAATCCCATGATCTCACTTGGATATGTAAGCCTCAAGGATTCATAGATATTGCTTTGAGAAATGATATTAATTCAACAAGCACAACTCCAAAGCTATATATATCATTTTAATATAACATTGCAACACACCTCATGAATCCAACATATGTTGGTATAATAATGTAATTGTGGAAACTGAGATTAGCCAAGTGGATATAAATACATTGTTGCAAGAGAGAGACCCATGGTTTAATATAAAACTAGCATTTGTACCTATGTAATATACATGAATTTGAAAAGAAAAGTAGAGAGAGGCACATAATTAAGCCCATGAATCCAAATTCACACCATTTTGACAAAGGAAACCCAACAATACATGCACCTTCAACCTATTGTAACCTGTCACATTCTAAATCTTCCTTCCATATGAAGAATAGATCTTGATGATGAACGAAATTGTTAATTGAAGCTTTGCTTCTACAAGGCAAGCTATTCTGATGAAAAAACTGTTGGAACTAGGATATAATTTTGATTGATTGCTGGTTTTAGTTAGACTTAAGATATTGAGGACATGGTTACTAGATGCTTAAGGAATTAGAAGTTCAAACATGTATGTTTTGAAAAACATGCAACTGAATTACTCTCCTTTTTATGCTACATGGCAAAGCTAACTTTCCAGTGATTACTCTACAATTCTTATCTATTATAAACATTGTATTCAAATACATTTTACCCCTCGCCAACCATTCAAATACATCTCTATAATTCTAGCCTACAAAAATTCCATATATTTAATCATCAGTAACAAAGAGCATGTATATAAAGTAGTGTGAGAATTGGGGTATGCATACCCACAAGCGAATTGTAGTTCCTCAATTCAGAACAATCTTCAACCGATATTTTAGTAGCAGTCAAGGTATAGAGTATGAGTGACACATTTCTTGTAAATCCATACTTAGTCGTGATTAGGGTTTTAGTGGAAAAATTTCTCATCATAACCCATTCTTAATCGTGATTAGATTTTTGATTGCAAAATTAGAGAAATCAATATAACTAAAAATGACAAACCATGACACTACATCAAAAAAAGTTCAGTATAATAGAAAATTACCATTGTTTTACAAACACATCATCAAATACGTCACGTTGCTTTAGAGGGAAATGTGTAATCTCGCATGCTTTGAAATTTGAAAAACTTACTAGTATCAAGTATCGCACACCTCTCTGGACGCTTTCAGAAAATTCACAAGCTTTAGAAAATTTTAAACAACAAATTGAATAAAGAAGCGACATACCATTTCTTATGAGCACAAGAAGTAAGAGGAGATAGTGCACAGAACAAAAAACATATTCTAAAATGAGATTTGGATGTACGAGGGAGGGTTAAGCAAAGTGAATATGAGATTGAGAAATTGGAGCAGCAATTTAAAGGGCGCAAGTAAAATGAAAAAAAAAAATTAGATAGAGGAATAGAAGGGTGCGAGGTAGAAGAAACATTTCCAAAATCTGAAAATAGAATGGAGAGTTTGTGAAAAAAGAAGAATGTAATTAAATTATTTAATTTATTAAAAAAAATTATTTATCAGGGTTTTCAAAATAACCTCTGTTACTTCATACTGAAGTTTTGTATAGAACCTCTAAAATTTATCTGGGGTTTGAAAAACCTCCGCTAGGTGTATCCATTAGTGGAGGTTATTATACCCTCCTTTAAAAAACCTCCATTAAAGTTAATATTTTTTGTAGATTAAAGGAGAAATCATAAGTGGATTTAGTTGTTGATTAATGACACAACTTCAAATTAGCAAGTTTTTTTAAGTTCATAGGTTGAATCTTCGTTTATCTATTTTGGATCTTGCATTGGGGATTCTAAGGTTCGAACTAACTTGTTCATTTACAAATTGCTACTTTATTAAATGATAGGATATGTTTTTGGTTGTTGTCCCCACTGAAGCTTTCTGGTTTCCCGGTGGCTTGAAGGCGAATGAGTCCACTCCACCTCCAATGGTAGGGCATTGGTTAACAGTTCCAATTCCTTCCCTTCCAGATACGTCTTTCTCTGGATTTCGTCGAACATATCTTGACCCAACTTCAGGTTTAATGTTTTTTCTATATTAGAACAACATTTGACTATCATTTAATAGTTATATCTGTTTTGAATATTATCTTACAATCACTTCATCTTTAGGACAACCAATCTTGCAGTTGATTATGTTACATTCCAGATGTTGATTTCGGAAACGATGGTTGGTGTGGCTCAAACATCGAGGATCAGAAATGAGTTCAGAGCAATGCTTTTTTTATTTCTCATTAGCTTCTAGCATCATCACATACCTTACTAGCATCATCACATTTCCATTTTCAATATTTTCCAGGTCACTATATTCCTCAGCTTGCATAGTTAATCTTTGATCATATTTACATGAGTCATCACTAAAGTGCAGAATAAATTTGCAAAGGACGAAATTATAGTTTTATAAAGGACGAAATTCCTTTGTCTGGTTCATCTTCTTCTAGTTAGAATATCCACTTTAAACTTGCCTCTTTTTTTCCCGAAGTCATAACCTTAGTTGTAGTCAAGTCTCATTGACAATTTGTTTAAAAAGTTTTAACCCATTTTCATGAGGCCAAGACTAATAGGGATTGCAAAAGAGAAATGGTATTCTAACAACCCAATTTGACAACTTCTCTCATTACCTGACGTGGTAGTGAGAGATTAATTTTTTTTATTTCTTTTTTATATCCACGTCATGCACGTTTTTTTATAAGAGAGATTGGTGTTTCAAGGAGTTATAGAATTGATATAGAAGGAAGTGTGTGAGAGAGAGAGAGAATCAGTGGTTGAAGTGAGAGAAGCGAGAGTTATAGATCTGAAAGAGAAGCAAGTGAAAGAGAAAGAAGCAGGGATTGAAGGATTTTCAGATTTGAGAGAAGGAAGTGAGAAGCAAGAGAGGAGTTACAGACAACGCAGTGGAAGTTGTTTGAGAAGTGGTGGTGAGGACTTTATGGTTAAACCATTTGCAGGTTTGGTTTTCGTCGTTGCCCACTATTTTTTCGTCCTTCATCTCCTCTCCGAATTGTATCTGTTGTTGTTCCTTCATTGTGGAAGTTTGTTGTTGGTCCGTTTTGGAAGATATTTTGTTAGTGGTTCGTCATTTCCCTTTTCCCTCTCCCTTTTGGTGGAAAAAGTTTTGGGTTAACCTACTGCAAGAAACTATTTGTGTTTGTTGATGATTGTGGAAAGGAGTGATTTTTGTTTCTGTTTTTGGTTTATATATGATAAAGTTTGGATTTTTTTTAAAACAGTGTTGTTGAAGAGCGGATTGGTGAGCAACATTGTTTATTTTGGAAATTTATGGTAACCTGTTAAAAGCCTAGTTGATCCTTTCAAGAAATTCAAGAACACTCAGGTAGGTCAATCATCAAAGTCACAACCACAAGGGCAAATATTACCCCTTATATATTATGGTTTTGGATGTCAAGCTGAACTCAATGTTAAGTTTAGTTTTATTCGGTCAAACGCTAACTTCTGAAAAACATTATAGGTATTTTGATTTTTAATTTGACTGCAACATATGGCATGTAAGGATCCGTTATTTACTTATGTGATTGCTTATACTATGGTTATGGTACACATTTCATGTTCGTTGGCAGTTAGGTTGTGAATGGAGTGTGGACCTAAATTTTGCTTAGAAGGAAACTTCAGTTTCGCAGTTACAATAACAGTTTTTTACTTAAACTGCAACTTTTTCATATGCAATAAGTTTAAAACAAACTCCAAAACATATAAATATTGTTGTTTATGAATTGTTTTGAGTCAACCATTTTAACGAAGTCTATAATTTAGTCACGCCTCCAAACGGGATACTTATCATGGAAGCGAAGAATTGTTAAACAATTTTGTTCAAATCATATAAGGTCGGTTAGCTGATATCAAGTACTGGGTTGGCACTTACGTTGTGGGTCATTTTTTACAGCACCACCTATTGAAATGGGTGCATTTTTTACCAACCCATCTCATTTATCAAAAAAACATGTTAAATTCCCAAAACTTAAAGGGTACTACTTCTATGTGTGTGAGGCAAAACAATATTATGCAAAAAGGTTCCGGTTGACATTTACGCCAACACAGCTTTGCACTTAAACTGGAAGTTTTTAATAGGCAATAACTTTAAAACAATCTCCAAAACATATAAACATTATTCCTTATCAATTGGTGTGAGTTAACCTTTTTAGTGACGCCTATAATTTAGTGATGCCACCTAGCGGGATACTTATCATGGAAGCCAATAAGTGTTAAACAATCTTTTTAAAATCATATAACACATGTTAGCATAACAGGACACATGGGTTCGCACTTACATTCAAGATCACTTCTAACACCAACACCTACTCAAATAGGTTGATGTTATACCAATCCAACTCATCCACCAAGAAAACATGTTAAATTATAAAAACTTAAGGAAAAGTACTTGTATGTGGGTGATGACAAAAACATTTTGAAGAAAACTTGAGGTTGTTAGTTACGATAGCACGACTTTGCACTGAATCTAGGAGTTTTTCATATGCAAAAACTTCCGAACAAAGTTGACAATTTATAATTGTTATTCCGTATGACTTTGTGTCCGCTAACTTTTATTATTCAAGTGTCAAATTTATTCGCACCACCAAGTGGGATATATATTATTCAAGGCAATTTGTGGAAAGATCTTGTTCAAATAATATAACGCAGGTTAGCAGAGGGTGACACCTGGGTTCACACTTACATTCGAGATCACTTCTGACACCAAGACCTATTGAAATGGGTTGATGTTATACCAACCCAACTTATCCACCAAGAAAACATCTTAAATTATAAAAACTTAAGGACAAGTACTTGTATGTGGGTGATGGAAAAACATTTTGCAGAAAATTTGAGGTTGGCAGTTACGATAGCACGACTTTGCACTTAATCTGGGAGTTTTTCATATGCAAAAACTTCAAAACAAAGTGGGCAATTTATATTCGTTATTCCTTATGACTTTGTGTCCGCTAACTTTGATTATTCAAGTGTCAAATTTATTCACACCAACAAGCGAGATACTTATCATCCAAGCCAAAAGTGGAAAGATCTTGTTCATATCATATAAGGCAGCTTAGTAGAAGGGGACACCTGGATTCACACTTAATTATTGGATAAGGAATGACAAAACCACCTTAGGGGAACAAACTTATGCAGAAAAAGGCAGGTTCGCATTACGAACCCATTACTTCGCACATTAACTGTAACCTTTTAAGAATCCATATTAAATTTATGGGCATAATTTGAACAACCAAACCAAAGTTTACCATTTAATCGGTCTTGGATTTCAACAAATATAGCAAACACTTGTACATCTAACAAAACATGTTAATATCTAAATTGCATGCCCTATACACTATATAATCACAAATCCCCTTTTATAAACAAAATTCCAACTACATCACAACCCACTATGGCAACCAAAGATAGAAATTTGGAATGAATCATTTACTTACCGCGCAAAAACTTCTTAAAAAAAAACCAAATGCACCTCCTCCAATATTCACACCAATGACAACAACAGTGTAAAAATGACAGCTTTCGAACAAAAATCGCAAGGCGAACAAGATTCAGAATGAGATTTATAGGGATGGCAACGGGTCGAGTCGGGCACGGATAGTGCCTACCCGCAACCCGACCCGCCAAAAAAAATCCGCCTGCTACCCGCCCGTTTACCCGCCCGTTTACCCGCTAGGTATCCGCTTAAAAAATACTTGCGGATATTTTTAAAAACCGCGGGTAGCCGTGGATACCCGATACCCACAAATATTTAAAAAATATATATTTTATAAATTTTTTAATATAAAATTATAAAAATAAAATATAAATTAAATTAAATTTTAATTATAATTAAATTTGACATAATAAAATATACTGTTAATTTTAATTTTAATTAAATTTAAGTTAATTTAATAAAATATAAATTGAATTTTATTTTTATTTTTTTGCAGGTAACGGGTACTCGCGGGTACGGATAGTATGATACCCGTACCCGACCCGTTTATAAGCGGGTATTAAAATATCCGCTACCCGTTGCCCGCGGGTAATAAATATCTGTAGTAATAACTATCCGCCGCGAATTTTATCCGCAGATATCCGCGGGCACAGGTATTTTTGCCATCCCTAGGATTTACCCACCCCCAGCTTCAGCTTCAGCTCCACACCTCTACCACTAGCTAAACTGTGGCCAAGAATGGAATGAAAGGAATCAAACCACAAAATGGGGTTTCAGTAGAGGTGAAAGGAACGACCTTCAGTGGAAGAGGAAGAAATTGAGAGAAAGAGGAAGAAGAACCACCTAAGAGTGCAATGCCACTTGATTGTTTCTGCACACAAGGTAACCGCTGTACACTCTGCACACGAAAATAAAACCTCCATTCTCTCGCGCGTCGTTATAAAACGTGGCTGACGTGAATCTAAAAAAAATTAATCTCTCACTGCCACGTCAGGTAGTGAGAGAAGTTGTCAAATTAGGTTGTTAAAATATCATTTCTCATTGAAAAATGTGGTGGATAGACAGTATCGATTCTGCACTTTCTTCTTTTACATATGACCATTCCCTACACTAGATCAATTTTACATTTTTTTATCAGTGATTTAATCACTTTTTAAAACAAGTTAAACTAATTATTTATATGCTATTATTGGATGTTAGTTATTATAAAATAACTACTTACCATATGAAATAATTAGATTATTAAGTTTTTGAATATGATAAAATTATTAATATCTTTTAAAATAGGTATAATTACGGATTTGGTACGCCAACTTTTTTGGAATGTTCAATTTGATACCCGAACTTTAGAAATGTTCAATTTAGTACCCAAACTTTTTAAACGAGTTTATTTTAGTACCTTCCGTTAAACACTCTTTAACACCATTTGGCTTTTGTTAAGTTGACACTATGCAGCAGATACATGGCAGAATTAAGGGGTTCACAAAAAATGACTTGGATCCCTATTTATTTGTGATCAAATTAAAGTGCCCCTTTTTGTGGAGATTGACCTATTTTTTGGATTTCTCTTCTTCTACTTTTTCTGAGACATTGAAGAAATGTCAATGAGTCAATCATCTTCTTCTTGCTCTCACAATTCACGGGTGATGCGAAATCAGAGCTTGTCCTGTAGTAGTGGTGGCTGTATTCATCAACACGCATTCATCAACACGAATACAAATAGCAGAAAAGAAAACTCACCTTCCACGAGTGCCACATATTTTCCTTCTCCGTCTTCCATTGCCGAACCTTCTTCTTCCCAGCTTCGCCCTCTCCAACGAACGGAAGCAAAATCTCCGTCCTTCTTCTCCGATCACCGAACGCATATCCACTAAGAACCCTAATTCCCAATTCGAGATTTCAGCTTTCACACAATTTATGCCCTGATTTTTCCTTTTCCACTAGTTTTCATGTGCCCTAATTTTTCCCCCAATTCACTTAGTAATCGCGTTGAAAAAATTTGAAGTTACACAATTACTTAATTCCAATTTTTTTTTTACAACTTAATCCACGTGCACACCCCTTAATTCTGCCACTTTCTGTCACGTATATGCTGCATAGTGCCAGCTCAACAGAAGCCAAATGACGTTAAAGAGTGTTTAACGGAAGGTACTAAAATAAATCCATGTAAAAAGTTTGGGTACAAGATTGAACATTCTGAAAAAGTTGGGTACCAAATCAGTAATTATACCTTTAAAATACTTTTAAATAAAATAGATAATTAAATTATGAGTTATAGATAATTAAAATTATTAAATAATATTTTTTTGAATTTTAAATTTTTTTTATATATATATATATATATTTTATGGTTTAAAACCTTTACTAGGTGGTAAATTATAATAAAATATGACATATTTTTGTGTCATTGGTTACTATTTTTTTTTTATTTCATGCATATAATTTAGTAAAATAAATTTATTTGCTAAAAGTGAGTAAATATAACATTCAAATACAATGTTTGTCAAACAAGTCCCACCACGTTCTAAGAAACCTTTTCTATGTGTTTAAGGCAAACAAAAACACACATATTGTTACAATGGTTAAAGTTGTGAATTATATTGTTCTTGAAAAATATTCAGAATTCATTTTCTTAATCTTAGAAAATACATATAAAACGTAAAAGTTGGTATTTATAATAAATTTAAATTAACGAAAATTTATTTCATAATATATTTCCTTTAACTATTAAAATTCTATATATGGTTATATTCCAATAAACTATACTTTTAACCATTTATTTCCTTTCACTGTTCTGTTACGTGATAAATGTGTAATCGTGAGCCTCTTTCTTTCAATATCTTCTACCGAATATCGGGTGACCGAGACCCGACCCATTTTGGAATCGGGTTTCAAATGCATCTTTGAAAGGACGCTAAGAGTCAGTGAAGTCATAAGCTGAAACACGAAACATCGCTGCTTTTGCATCAATGGCGGATCTGAAGACTGATACTTTGCGCACCTACGGTTACATTCTTCTCTACATTGCTCTCTCCAGTGGTCAAATCTTCTTCAACAAGGTTATCGCCAATCACTTTAAACTCATGCACTCTCTTCTCCGTTTGTTTCCCCTAATAAAAATTGCCCGAAAATGCTTTGTCAGAAGTACATCGCCAAGATCGCTCAGTGCTGAATTCAAAGTCAGGATTCGATGTTATGTTTCCGTGTTTCTATTTTAATTTGCTTTCTTCTGTTCTGTGAATTGTCTTGCCTAAATTAGCGGCGTGCGTTGTTGATTGAAATTGGATATGATGATGAATGATTTTTCAGTTGATATTGTTAGTGGTAGCTGGGCATTTTGTTCAATCGGAACGGAAGTGTTTAATTTGGCTGTTTCTGGAGTTTGGTTTTCGAGTAAGAGAATTGAGCAATTGAGCAAATTTTTCTTCACTTTTTGCGGAAATTTTGATGTCGTGACTCATTTGTTAAATCACGTCGGTGTATTGGTAATGGTTGAGTACCTTGTGTTAGAGCTTGTCGTTTGGATTTTTTTTTTGGTTATTTGTGCTTTGGCTCTCTATTGGAGTGATTTTTCTTTTTGGAAGTATTATTGTCTCCTGTTTGATGTTAGATTTTGCTTAGTTCGTGAGTGGTTTCATTTGAGGAATGAATAATCGACGAGAAAATGCTTAAAAACTGTTTTGTTATGTTGCTGATGCCTAATTTGTCTTTTCATTTGTCTCTGTAGTGGGTTTTGTCCTCTAAGGAAATTAACTTCCCCTATCCTTTGGGGTTGACTCTACTTCACATGGTCTTCTCCTCCGTTTTGTGTTTTTCGTTAACCAAGATTCTGAAGGTATGGATTGTGCTTGGTGTATTGTGCTATTTAATCTGTTTCTGTCATGTAATGCAGGTTATTGATCTGTTTCTTACAGGTTATGAAGGTTGATCAGGGAATGACTCCTGAAGTGTGAGTACAAAAAGAAGAATGCTATAGTTGATGCTTGATTTAAAATACGATTTTATATATGAAACAATTTAATTGTTTTATTTCTCTGGCTGTTGGTGACTCTTGGTATTTTAAAAGTGGGATCTTATGACATTTGCTATTTGAGAATAATACTATTAAAAAAAATCAGCATATGGTGTTGCGCCTATTGGTGTGTGTGTAAAAGGTGGAATTCGAAAAGGGTAGTGAAGAAGCTAAGGATGTATTTTGTATTATTGACTGATAATGGAATTCTTACAAGTAAGGGGCCACTCCATTGATAGCAAAGATTTACAGAGAAAGAAAAGAACAAGAACAAGAGGGACTGTTAGGCACCCAGAAATGTGATAAGAAAACAAGACAGAAAAAAGAAGAAAAGACAAAGTCTTGCACTCTATTATTCACTTTACACACAGTAAAAAGCCAAAGCTTCCAAAAGGAAAACTGCTTTCCTTTCACACAGGGTATTCCTTGTCACCAAGTCAAAAGACCGTCAATACCAAAGAATCCCGCAACACCCACAAGATAAGAATATATAGACTTTCCTAGAAAGTTCCCCCCTGTACAACTACCCATTTTACTATTTTTATCTCTAAATTTCTTCCTACCCTCGCATTACTTCCATGATTAACAGGGACAGAGGTCAAGAAATCACACACTCCCACTCTCTCTCCCTAACTGAATTATATTCTATTTTCGGGCCCTCACAAAATCTTTGAGACGTGTGTTGGTTAGCCTAGCCTAGTGTGCATGTTTTTCCTCCTTTGCTCGTTGTATGACTTAGCTGTCACGTGTGGTTTTATCTCTAAAAGAGAATTTTCGTGAACCACTCCTCCACTATTTGTTACAAGTCCTCCCCCATTCAATTTAAATAAGTGTTGCCGAAATTGATTGGCAAAGACCGTGTCCCTATCAGACACAATGGTCTGAGGAAGTCCATGCAAGTTAACAATCTTCTTATTAAAGGATTCTACCACTTGCTTACTGTATCTTCAGTTTTAAGAGTAATGAAATGAGCATATTTAGATAGTCTATCCATGACTATAATAATGACTAGAAATGCTTGAGAGGGAGGGAGGGAGGTGATAAAGTCCATTGCTATGTCATCCAAAATTTGTTTTGGAACATGTAGTGGCTGTAATAATTCTTCAGGAATCAGCTAGTTTTTAGCTTGTTGGCACACAATACAATTATGGACATACTCCCTAATGTCTTCGTGCATATCCTGCCAATAGAATTGAGCTGCTAATCTGGCCAAAGTTCTAGCATACCCAATATGGCTTCCAACAAATCATTGAGGAGGAGGTATGTTAGCTTTACACAGTGCTATAATAAATTGCTACTTAACATCTTTATTCAAAGCAAGTTTTAGTTGTGGCAGAATGTGTAGGTTGGTAGTTGACCAAGCCATATAAAATGACCTAGAAAGGGAGTTTCCACCTATATTCTCTTTGCCAGATTTATATTCAATTAAGAAATCATATCCTAGTAATTTGTGAAGCCAATTTTATTGTTCCAGTATTTGAATAGCTTGATCAGTTAAGTTTTTCAAACTCTATTGATTAGTTTGGATGATAAACATGTTCCCAAGAAGGTAGTGTTTGAAGTTAGTGATAGCTTCTGTAATTTCATAGAATTCTCTGGCATATGCAGGTTGATTCTGCATTCTGGTATTTAATTTATTGTAGAAAAATGCTATAGATGGTGAGTTTGGCTGAGAACTACTCCAATTCCGGTACCCGAAGCTTTTGCTTCTAAGACAAAAAGGTTTAGTGAAATCTGGCAAAGCAAACATTGGGGCTTGAGTAAGGACTGTCTTTAATTTCTCAAAAGACGCAATAACCTTTGAACTCCATGAAAAACTATCCTTCCTTAACACGTTGGGTAAGTGGGGATGCTATTGAGGCATAGCCTCTAATGAGCCTCCTATAATATCTAGTGAGTCCCAGAACTCCTCTCAACGGTTTAAAATTAGTGGGAAAAGGCCATTCCATGAAAACTTGAACCTTTTTTTTGTCCATTGCAACTCTCTTGCTTGAAACAATATGTCCCAAGTATTCCACCTCTTGTAAGCCAAAACATAATTTGGATAATTTAGCAAACGATTTATGTTCTCTGAGTAGTTTGAGGACCTCCTCCAAATGATACAAATGAGCAAATAGACTAGGAGTATACACCAATACGTCATACTGATAGAAACTGAATGAACTGAATAACTAGGTATGTATTATTTGATGGATGATGCAGTAAAACAGTTTTGAGCGTATAACTCTACAACAACAAAGTAACCCCAAAGTCCTAGACTCCTCCAGAGACTAACTCTCCTCTCAAAACAGGCCAACAATTGCCCCTCCTCCTAACAATCTCCTCCCTCTCTCTCATATACCAAAATCCCTCATAATAGGGATTTCTTACACGTCATCCCCATATCCTAACTAATTTCTCACTCCTTCCCCACTTGACCCCATTTTCTTTCTCCTGGTATAAACTTTCCATATCTTGGGCCTAACTACCCTATCTATAATTGTTCCTTGTTGAGTAACAGGCCCATGCTCACTTCTCACCGTATGACCTCTATTATAAGTTCTATCATTACCCCCCTATGCAACTACAACCTTGTCCTCAAGGCTGAATGAAGGAAATTGACTTTGCAACACCTCATTTTCCCATGTTGTCTCCTCCTTTGTTCTCCCCTTCCACCTCACCAACCATTGTTTGATTATGGTGCCCCCCTTAGCAATCTCTATGGCTGCTAACATTGCCCAGGTTCTTCCATACCTTCCTCCTCTAATCCCAATTGTGATGGCAAAACATATTCCACCATACGGTTCCCAATAGCCTTTTTGTGCTGGGAAATGTGAAAAACTGGATGTACTTTGGCTGATTCTAGTAGCTGCACCTTATAGGACACTTCTCCAATTTTTTCCACTCTTGAAAAAGACTCGTAATACCTAGGTGCCAACTTCTAGTTAATACGTCGAGCTATGTGGTCACAATTTGATAAACACCCACTCTCCTACCTCCAACTGCATGAACTTGCATTTTTTGTCTGCAAATTTCTTCATTTGCTGTTGAGCTCGCAACAAGTGATATTGCAATTATCGAATCGCACCATCATTCCATTAATACAACCTTGAAACTTCATAATTCTTAGTTTGTAAGAGCCTTTTGGAGCGTTATATGACAAATGATGCTTCCACACAAATTGGATCCAAAGTCCCTAGATGAGTCAGGTGGATCTGGTTGCAGATTCTCTAACTCATCCTTTTCATCTGCATCAATAAGTATTTCCTATTAGGACTTTGAGAGAGACTCAGTCATCACATGTAAAACACAACCCTTTTTCTCTTTGTAGTTGCATCTCAGCATGGGTTATTCTTTTAATGGAAGAATTTCTTTGGTTATGGATTGTAGGACTTGAAGTAGGTGTTCCTAACATAGGGGTTAGTTTCATGGATTTCAAGGACTGTATGACACGTAGGCTAGTGTTTGTTGATTGTGTTTTGGGCTGATAGTTAGGGTAATAGGATTTAGGTTTTAAAAAATATTTTTATTCATGCAACTTGGCTAAGGAGACAACACCTAGTAAAGTAGTAGCGAATTGGGCTTTGACATCCCAGCGTATGTCCGATTTTAATCCTCCCACAAAAAGAATCCAAGAGAGCTTCCAAGGTAACTCCTTGGACTCTATTGGCCAACAATGTGAAGTGCTTATAATACTCATGATTAGACACACGCAATGTGTGTGAAAGCTAACGAAGAAAAAAATGAATCAAACCTAGTCATTATTTGAAAATAGGAGACCACTTCTTTACTGAGATAAGTCGTTGGAATTGTTAAAAGGTTTTCATTGCTAGTATGATAATTATTGAAAAACTGTTTGGCTTTGAAAATCCAATGTATGCCATAAAATTGAAAATCTATTTGGACTTTACGCACATGAAATGGTTGTTGTGTCATCGGTCTGCTTGTGTTGGAATCAACCGCAAGAACTTTGCGTGTTGAATTATCAAGAGCTGATTCCAAAGTCTCAAAACGTAATGAATATCTATGATTGTGTGATTCCATGATGTCCAAAATGCATTTAATATCCACATATAGTTGCTTCACTTTGGAGGTAACTCTTTTAGACGTGTAGTGAAAAGTGGAATTCGAAAAGTGTAGTGAAGAAGCTAAAGATTTGAGTGAATTCTCTCTATTTTGTATTATTAACTACTATTGGATTTCATACAATTAAGGGGTAACACTATAGGCAGCAGAGAGTTACAGTGAAAGAAAAGAACAAGAACAAGAGGGACAGAGGTAAAAAAATCACACACTCCCACTCTTTCTCTCCCTAACTGAGTTATATTCTATTTTAAGGCCACACAAAGTCTCGCATACATGTGTTGGTCAACCTAGTGTGCACGTTTTTCCTTGCTCATTGTATGACTTAGTTGCCACATGAGATGTTATCTCCCGAAGAGAATTTTCACGAACAACTCCTCCACTTTTTGTTACACATCTCTAATCAACGTAAGACTTGGATTTTTCTTATTGGAATATTTTAAGAAAAGCAGAATTTGCTTAACGAAGAATAATGAATATCTGATCATATTATTTCAAATGGAAACATTACAATTTATAGAATTTAAGAATAACTTTCCACTAACAATGTGGTTCTAGAAATAAGCCATGAAAATAGAGATAGGTTTGAGATTAATCTTCGTCTTGTGTAAAAATAGACATAGGATAATATATTTATAATAAAGGAGACATGGGCTAACTCCAATATACAAAATAAAGAATAATAACAAAGAAACTGGAGGTAGAAGACAAAGATCAAATATCTAAGATATCTAACAATATGTCTAACACTCCCCCTCAAGCTAGTGCATACAAATCGTATGTACCAGGCTTGTTACAAATATAATTAATTCTCAGTCCCGGTAAAAACTTAGTAAAAATATCTGCTAATTGATCACTTGAGTTAACAAACTCAGTCTTGATGTCTCCAGATACAATCTTCTCTCGAATGAAATGACAGTCAATCTCAATGTGTTTGGTCCTCTTATGAAAAACAAGATTAAAACTAATATGAAGAGCAACTTATTTGTCACATACAAGTGTCATTTGAGTAACATCTCCAAATTATAACTCTCTAAGCAATTGCTTAAGCCAACCAAGCTCAGAAATGGCTGAAGCCATAGTTTTATATTTTGCTCATACAATAGATCTTGTCACAACACTTTGTTTCTCGCTTTTCCAAGAAATCAAGTTACCACCAATGGAGACACAATATCCGGATGTAGAACTTTTATCAGAAGAAGAACTTGCCCAATTAGCATCTGAATAACAAACCACTCTTGTATGGTTATTAGAACCATATAACAACCCTTTTCCAGGAGATTTTATGTACTTTAATATACGAATGACTACATTCCAGTGATCTTTACATGGGGAATTAAGAAATTGGCTTACCACATTGACTGTAAGGGAAATGTCAGAATAAGTAACTGTAAAATAATTCAATTTTCCAACTAACCTTCTATATTGCTCGGGATCTGACATAGGCTCCCTCTGATTTGGTAGAAGTTTAGTATTAGGATCCATGAGTGTGTCAACAGATTTTGAATTCATCAATCTAGTTGCCTCCAGAATATCCAATGCATATTTCCTTTGAGATATAATAATACCATCGTTGGATTATGCCACCTCAATACCCAAGAAATATCTGAGTTTTCCGAGATCTTTGGTCTGAAACTGGTTACAAATATGTTGTTTCATTGGGGAAATGCCATGGTTGTCACTGTCGGTAAGAATTATGCCATCAACATATACTATCAAGTAGATACATCCAACACTCGAATGACACTGAATGATCTGCCTCACACCGAGTCATACCAAACTGTGAAACAACGTTTCTAAATTTTCCAAATCAAACCCTAGGAGATTGTTTGAGACCATATAAAAATTTGCCAAGACGACATACCATCCCCAAAGGCTCTCCCTAAGCAACAAATCCAAGAGGTTGCTCCATATAAATCTCTTGCAAATCTCCATTGAGAAACGCGTTTTTAACATCCAATTGATGAAGAGACCATTGTTGAAGAGCAATCATGGCTATAAACAAACAAATAGAAGCCATCTTTACAACAGGAGAAAAAATATCACCTTAATCCAACCCAAAAATTTGTATGTATCATTTGGCCACAAGACGGGCTTTGAGGCGATCAATAGTACTATTAGAACCAACTTTGATAGCAAAAATCCACCTGCAACCAACAATAGTTTTCCCAGACGGTAATGGGACAAGCTCCCAAGTTCCACCATTATGAAGAGCACTAAGTTCATCTAGCATGGCCTGACGCCAACCAGCATGTGCTAAGGCATCATAAACAGATTTGGGAATGGTCACAGAAGAAATGGACGAAAGATAGGTATAAAAGGGTGAAGATAATCTATGATAACTTAAAGCAATATAACGAGGAGAGGGATTACGTGTAGAACGTATACCTTTTTAGAGGAGAATTGGAAGGCCACTTGGTGGGAGGTCAGGCTCATGTGTCTGAACCGGAAGAGACAAAGTAGTTGGCACTTGAGTTGAATCACTCCGTGGTTTTTGAGAACGATGTCAGTGACTATAAACTTGAAGCGGTGGTGGAGAAGAAACTATTAGCAGACAAGACACACCTAAAGGATCACAAATTACTGGAATATATGAAATAATTTAGAATGAGTTTTCATTAAAAATAATCAAGTACAGCTTGAATAATCATCAATATAAGTAACAAAGTATTGAAAACCTAGATTAGACGTAACATGACTAGGTCCCCAAATGTTAGAGTGAACTAATGCTAAAGGGGACTATGACTATGTTCTCCTAATTGACACGACTCACACCAAATTGGACAACTTGGATAAGGCAGGAACCAACTGCTGCAATTTGGCAAGACCAGGATGATCTAACTGAGCATAAAGAGGAGATGGAGACTCCATAACTTTGCCACCATGTGAGGAAGGGCCGAGATTATAAAGACTATGGGAGTCATATCCGATGCCAATCACCTGTCTCGAACTCTAGTCCTATAAACAAATAGAAGTTTGGGTAAAGGAAATAACAATCAAGAGAACGAGTTAGATGACTAATGGATAATAAGTTAAAAAGAGACCCAGAGACATAAGGAACATTATCAATGAATAAAAAAGGAAAAAGATTGACAGTCCCAACACCATGAGTTAAAACCCTAGACCCATTACCCATTGTAATAGAGGGTAAATTATCCGGAAAGGACAAAGAGGAAAACAAAAATTTGTTACCAGTAATGTGATTAGTGACGCTTGAGTCGAATACCCAAGGACCAATAGATGAAGATTGAGTCAGACCATCAAAACAAATAAACTAAAATTGACTCCTTAAAACTAAGAAAGCAATAACAAATTACCATTGTGATATAACAATGGTAATTTGTATTACCATAAAAAGTTTCAGAGATGAGACATTGACATGATACTTTGATTTCTAGTTAACTAATTTAAAATGGATAGCTACATTTTCAGTATGTTGTGTTGGCTACAAGGATTCAAGTCATTTATTTGATGGCTGTTCTGTAAGTGAACTTCTTTGTTTTAGAAGTTCATGTGCAATGTTTTTGATTGAAAACTAATGCTAATCCTGTGTCAAAGTGACTGGCTCCAGATATTTCTGCATATTTGTAAATTAGGTTTGGACTTTTTAATTGATATTTCTTTTGTCTTCTGCCTGGTTTAGTTTATAAGAATAAACTGGGTCGGTTGAAAGTTTGTGCCCATTCATATACGTCTTGTATATTAACTTCAAGTCTATTCACCGTAATAGTTTATTGCATTTAAAATACATATGGGGACTCCAAATTTCAGTTGTAATTATACCTTTATTGTTTCAGATATCTTACTTCCGTAGTGCCAATTGGGGCCATGTTTGCGATGACTCTTTGGCTGGGAAATACTGCCTACCTGTACATTTCTGTTGCTTTTGCACAAATGCTGAAGGCAGTTAGTAAGTTTTAGTGATCTTGTTGATTATTGATAGACGATAGGTATCATTGTTCATATATGATATTTGGCAATGGAAAGTGTAACCACAAAATGTGTATTGCAAGACTTTTAAAGTACTTATATACACCATATAATGATTTTATATTTACAGTACTTTTTCTCCAATATGACAACTAATTTAGTTCTTCAATTGTCAACCGCAGTGCCTGTAGCTGTTTTTGTGCTTGGAGTAGCTGTAGGACTTGAAGTAATGAGCTGTAGAATGCTATTAATCATGTCTGTGATTAGTTTTGGCGTCCTAGTAGCTTCTTATGGAGAGATAAACATAAACTGGGTTGGAGTAGTTTACCAAATGGGAGGTGTTGTTGGCGAAGCTCTGAGACTTATCTTCATGGAGATTTTTGTTAAGAGGAAAGGTCTTAAGTTGAATCCTATATCCGTGATGTATTATGTTAGTCCCTGCAGGCAAGGGTTTCTCTTAGTAATTTCACTTACTGTTGCAAAAATGTTTGAAGAAAGTTCGTGTATCATGAACTGATTCTTGCCAGAATAATTTTTTATTCTTCTGCAGTGCAATTTGTTTATTCCTTCCATGGATATTTCTGGAGAAATCGAAGATGGATGAACATGGACCATGGAACTTCCCTCCTATTTTGCTCATCCTCAACTGCCTTTGTACTTTTGCTCTAAACTTATCAGTTTTTCTTGTTATTACACATACAAGTGCTTTAACCATTCGTGTGGCCGGAGTTGTCAAGGATTGGGTGGTTGTCTTAGTGTCTGCTATTCTGTTTGCTGATACAAAGTTAACAATGATCAATTTGGTTGGTTATGCTATTGGTAAGAATCTGATTCTGCTTTGACCTTTTAAATTTTCCTGTTTCATTAGATAAAGCCTTTGAGAAATTTTCACAAACCAAAGGCCGTAGTGTACATCTACATATTCCACTGTCCAGGAAAGTTGATGGCCCAGTATTGGGTGCTCCCTGGAAGCTTATGTGCCATTAGGCACGTTTTAAAAGCTCATGGAAGCAAAGACTTCACTTTGGAAATTAGCGTGAACAAATAGTATGGTTGGAGATTAACTATAAGTATGTTATTGATGGGGCAAAACTGAATAGAGATTGTATTAATGGAAACTGAGAGTACGAGATACAGTTAAGTATAAAAGCAGAAGCTTCCTGGCTGAGTAATCGAATCTCTTCCAAAAGCTAAAACTTGAGAACTATTAACCATACTCTCTCTTAGGAATTATTTCCTTTAATACTATTTACTTTTCTATCCATAATTGACTTTCGCTCCTTACTAAACACCTTCTCCCTTAACTAATTTAGGTCTATGCAAATATAGTTGTAAGGCCTTCTTTTCTGGTTTAGTCTTAGCAACATGAACCATTTCTGTATGCACAGTTATATATGATTTCCAATTACAACAATTTCTCTCTTTTTAAATCCCTTTTTTAGGATGAGAGTGGAGAGTGATCAACATCTACTTTTTTTTACCATTGCCTGTTGGTCCATATGGTAAGAAGCTTAGTTCTCCTTCAATAATGTCTTATGTTTAAGTGTTTTGTATGATGAACTAGGTGCTGAGATAAGTTTGCTCCACTAAACGATCCGATGTAATAGTTATAATAATTGTAAGTGTTAGATTAGAAGCAATCATGAGCAATGCTATCTGTTGATTAAGAAAAGGGAGCAGCTTCTGTAACCATTTTTTAAATTTTTATCCAGCCATTGCAGGGGTAGCAGCATATAATAATTACAAGTTGAAAAACGAAGCCTCTCGAGCCACCTCAAATGACTCCGACCCTGAATCTTCCCAAAGTCAAGAGTCTCAACCTTTAACAAGTAGATAGCTGCAGTCTTTAACACGAGGTATGTAAATAATGTAAATGAAATATAGTTCTTATTCCCGCAATTTTGCTTCCTCTTATAGATTATTTCTTTGTATCTCTTCCAGTTGTCCATGCCCCATTCAGAAGTTGACGAGACTATGTAGTAGTTTTTACATAATGTAGCAAGAGGGGGCATCAAGTGTTCATGTAGTAGATAGAAGTATACGCAAGCATTTTTTGTTCAATCTTAATACAAATTCAGCTAAATTTAGATCGGGGGAAGCAATGTGGCGATCCAATTTAGTACATGAAGATGTAAAATACAAACTTCATCCTTTAAAAAAGAGGTGCTTGGCCATGGCATTTGATTTTTGAGGAATTTGAAGTTATTCGCATTTCACAATATTTATTTGTCTGTAGCAATTACCATTCAATCTTAGCGATTCAATATTTGAAGTTGAATGATGAAAGATTAAAAGCCCCTCCACCCACTATTTATTATTATTATTGGACAATGGTCCAATAACAGCGGTATATAGAGCAGTTTGTTAGACAGATGAAAACTTGTAAAAGTAATTTGTTTATTTAAAATGTATTGATAGCATTCGACATTGAGACATTGTTTTAGTGTTGGGAATATTTGATCCTATGTAATTTTTTTTTATTTGCATGCTGTCATTGTTGTCTTTTCTGTATTTATCTCGTTGGCTCTCTCTAGTTCAATAGAGTTATAGGAAAAGACAAAAATATATAGAAAAAGGGCATGTGTTGTGCATTTGTAGCATATGTGTATTTTGGAGTTACTGTAGGACGTTTTCCACATATATATAATTACTGATTTTCATAATCTTGCTGTTTTTTCATTTAGTGGATCCGTCTGTGTTCTTATGACAGGAGGCTTGAAATTAAACTCCAGACCTTGTTGCAGATAACATGGTTAATCATTTTCAATGTGCATATATGGAACTTATGATATATGATATATGACAATTGCTTGACAGTGTATGTAACTTTACAATGTCAAAGAAGAAATTATCATGTATGACTAAATAATTTTACACAGTCAAATCACTAGTATTTTAATTCGTACAGCATGAGTAAATTTTATATTATTTAATACTTTAAAGCTAAAATAGATAAAGCATGCCAAATGTGCACTTTCAAATTTACAATCTTTAACAACGGTAAACAAATTATTCCCATTTTGTTTACAGACATTGTTAGATTATTTTACCTTTTAATTATTATTTAAATTAACGGCTATTCTTGAAACTTTGTGTGTCTAATTAACCATTTTAATTAACTTTTAATTTAAAATATAATTAAAAGAAACCAAATAATGTATACAGATTGGCATGCATATATTTCCAGTAGTTTATAAAAGTCATTTTACTGAGATTTTTAAATTGTTTAATTAAGATAATGTACATAAATCAAAAATACAAATTGATCTATCAATTAGTCTAACGATGAAGGGATGTGTTTTTACTTCAAAATTAAATGCCGAGATACATGATAGAAACTGGTTGTTCTGATAAGAAACCGTAACGTCTTACTATTAAATAAAACATTACACATTGTTAAAACCGAAACAGATAGTAAAAGACAAATATTAAATATTAATACATTTATCCCAAAATAACTATAGTAATATAAAAATATATACAAAACTAAGCACATGAGTTTAAGAGTTTTCTTAATGCTAAACAAAACATAAACTACTCCTACTAAAAGATCCTACTCCATAGATTCATTACTATTTATCAGAGGGATATCCTCACTCGCATCCTCCTCTTCTCACACAATTAAGTATTCATTGTAAAAGAGATAAACAGGCACAAACACACAACAAAAATAGGTAAAGCTAATGTAAACACAAAATATTCATATAAAAGTAGGATAACACACAGATATGCTATAAACATAGAAATAATTGACACTAAACTCGATTATCCGGATACATGTGCTTTGATATCGAACTCACTGGTTGTACGCACCTGTGATGCTTCCTTATGTAGAATTTTGCCTCAAGAGGTTATCACCCAACCACTCACAAGGTAAGTTCCCTTTGCGCTTAGGACCTGATCAAGTCAAGTGATTAGGACCTCTTTCTTCTCTTCACGGCATAACCTACTCTACTCTACTTGAGTGTGAGTAGTTATTATAGAAAGGATACCTCCTTATTGAATCCTTATGTTAATGCAAAAAGTTCACTTAACCAACGATTAGATGGCTCGCTCAGCGAGTGAATCACTAGAACTCTCAGAGGTAAATTTCTCTAAAACTCGCTCGGTGAGATTATTCTTGACCAATGACTACAAAGTCAATCAACTCTTTGACTTTGGATTCACTAAGCGAGTAGATACTCGACCAATGACTCCTAAATTAGTAAGTACCTAACTTTGGTTTGGCATAGCGAGTGAATTCTGTAATATCCCGACCGGATATTACGAGTTTAAATAATAATATAAAATAAGAAAATAAAAACTCATTAATTATAAATCCATTTCCCAAAACCGCGGGAATTTTCAAAACTTTATTTACTTCAATAATAATTCCAAAATCCTTGAATATAATTACTATTACCATTAACAAATAGTCCAGTAATATTAATAATTACAACTGATTTGAAATCATAAAGACAATGTAAAAA
>Ga0214542_1004889_pt1 | contig 26078 bp, 14 predicted proteins | sample CNSS1metaG_FD_160096 | JGI IMG/M metagenome (GOLD analysis project Ga0214542, IMG submission 160096) | Root nodule microbial communities from cowpea collected in UCLA plant growth center, Los Angeles, California, USA - CNSS1 | ecosystem: Host-associated > Plants > Roots > Nodule | place: USA...
TTTAAAAAAAATTAATGATTTATATTAAATTATGTCAAACTGAATCATTAATTTAAAAAAAAAAAACATTTTTTTTTCAAAAAAAAAAATATATCATTGTCTTTTTTAAAAAAAAAAAAATTAATGATCTATATTATGTTACGACAAAAAATAAAGAATAAAGAATGAGAAAAAAAATAGAAGGTATAACATCACTTTTCATTTTATTAATACATATATGTTAATTAAGAATATGATATATGATGGGAGGAATGATGATATATTAATATTGTATAAAAAGGTTATTGGGAGAAACGGATTATAGGAATGGCTGATGAATGATGAAGAAAAGATCGTGATTGTGATTCCTCTATCTTAGGCTCAGTACTTGGACCACTTCCAAACCTGTTATTCCCTCCCCACCCACATGGATTCTCTCTTTCTTTTTATCTACTATATATGCTTCTCCATTTTTGTTCTATTCATTTTCATTTCATTCACCTCTTTTGCAACCAATTCAAAATTCTCCATCTTCATTCAAAAACAGACATTCATTTCAGTAGGTTAATTATTCTACTTCATGTGTGAAATTAATGTGCATGCATATCCCTTCAAGTTTTAATTGGTTGGGATCATGATATATTAAATTATATATATATATATATATATATATATATATATATATATATATATATATATCTATATATATATATATATATATATATATATATATATATATATATATATATAACTTCACTCTAGTCAGTTTAACAATTATTCAACTTGTGATAAGTCTTTTCAGATCAGAGAATCCAGTGAATCCAGAACACAAATGAGGAGAATTATTGTGTGTAATAATTAAGGTGAAAGAAGTTGTAATGCAAGAGAGGAAAAAGTGCTTTTGTGTAGAAGCTCTTCTTCTTGTGCTGGAATACATGGCACCCTTGTCATGTAGTGAGAAGATTAGTTATCTTTGGCATGTGGAATTTGATTCTATTAATTACCCTATTCATGTTCCGACTGCTATAAGATATTTATATATATATATAGGAATATAAGCACGACCTAATCTAGAACAAGGGTCAAGTTTTTTATATCCCAAAAAGAGACCACTCCCCTAACATTCACATGCCATTGCTTTTCTGTTTACCTCTGACCAAAAAACGGGAAATCAAAGATCCCAAGTCCAAAAGAAGATGATGAGGGACGGAAAGAAGAAAAGATGAATCTATGCACATGATATGCGGGGAACAGTTTAGTGGCTTCTGCTATTGTTAGATCTTCTTCTCCACATAATTTCCTCGCAAACTTGTCACGCTTTACAACCAAGTTAGAGAAAAACTGTACAGATAAAAAAAAGTGAAAAAAGTTCACAGAAATGATAAACTTAGGTAATTTGTTTAGATTAATAGGTAGCTATAGACGAATGTTATGATTGGTCTAGTTGGGTAGATAGATCAGTTATTGATTAAGAAGAAAAAAATAAGATGCAGGAGAAGAAAGAAGAAAGGAGGGTGTTGTTGTTGGGTGTGGATGAGATCACATATAGTAGGGTTTTAGGTATAGGCATGACAGTAATAATGGAATAGAATTTGGTTTAATTATAGTATGATGCAGTAATGTATCTAAAGAAGGGTATGGTTTATTATTAGACCTTGACATGTGTGAATATTCTAGTTTTCCTTGAAGGAAAGGGAAGTAGCCAATAAGATGAAGGAGTGGGTTGGGTGGTTGTTCCAAGTAGTTGGTGCATTAAAAATAAGCAGATATAGAAAAAGAGTGTGAAGTTGGATTAATTAATCAAGCAAATGGGGGGAGGAGAAAGTGAAAGTGATTGGAGGAAATGAAAAGAAAATGATGTATAACGGTTCTTTTAGTGTGTGAGAGTATTGTTGGTTGCTACCGAGAGGGGGTATGTCTCCATCTTCATTTGCTTGGGACGCGTACCCATTTGCCAAATGCAGTGCCTTTTCTCATCGATAACGTAGCCATTCTCACATGCAACACCATATTTCATTGGAGGATTCAAAACATGGCTCCATGCTTCATGCACACTCCATAGTATGTGTGTGTATACTCAATACTCATACAAATACAACCACTCGTGATTATGGTCAAGTACTTTCCCTCTTACTATAATCATGCATTGAAGCTTTCCAAGAACTTTTATTCTAAAGTATTCTGAATTCAGAATGACATTTTTTTTTTTTTACTTCCAATGTACAGATGCTGACGACCATGATGCAACGGTCTCTTTATGGGTCATGTTTCTTGTACCAAATGGGATATTCATTCTCCTCTTCTTACTCTTTTCTTGTACAATTACAAAATACAAAGAAATGCCAACAATCTGTTCTCTACAAAACATGTTACCATCACCTGCAAGTGCCATTTGCAGACCATGTATTTATTTATTTATTTTTATTTGATGATCAAAACTTGATTAAATTGAAACAATTGATGAAGTGATTTTGTAATATTATTGTTTATTAAATGTGCAAAAGGGTTGGATTAAAATGAAAAATTTGAAGGCTAATTAGGTGGCGAGGTTGCCGGCCACTGCAACTTTATTTATTTGTCTGGTAGTGTTATGTTACATGCAGGCGAGGCGCACTAAGGTGTATAGATAATTGGAATGCAGAAGCAGCAATAGCTTAGGTTCAAGGACAGAGCGTGATGATGTTCTTTCTCTTTGCACACTTATGCACCCCACAATTATTGCTCACCTTTTACTTCATAGATTGACCAATATTTTTTTTTTTTTCATTTTTCACACACTCTGAATTCTATTATAAAGTTAAAATTATCTTTGTTATCTTGATGTATGATTTCTGTGGCAGCAGCAGGGAGTAATTGGTCAAACTTGCCTAGATTCTATTGCTAATTAAATTGCTGATTGAATTAATATATAACATTGTCAACTACGTTGCAGTTCGTCTTTAATATGTTTTGCTGAAAAAATAACACTTTTCTATGCATAAACTCACTGGGAAAAGACAACAGCATAGTCCAGGCGTTTCAAATTTTAAACTAACCTGGGATGTAATGTGTTTGAAAATATGTTAGAATTTAATGCGACCCAATTTTTCTTTTCTATAATCCACCAATGTATTTCCTTTTCTTTTCTGTAATGAGCTTGGAATGAATGAACCTAACCTAGATTTACATCCTGACCTTAATAATTAGGATTTTTTTACTAAGTTTTTAGTGTTTATATGTTTAAAAGTATATCTATATTTTAATGTTTTAAAATATTTTAATTTTTTTAAAAATAAAGTTCCGTAAAAAACAGGACAAAAACATCAGTAAGAAAATCTGGACTGGTGATTGGAATTTGGAAATACCAGTAAGTCCCCGTTTTCCCAGACACCAAAATTGGAAACAAGCTTTTTGGTTGATGTGGGTTTGCAAATTTTCATCACCAAACCAAACATATGTTTCGTAAATTGGTTCTAATTTCAATTAGAAAATTGAGCTTAGTAAACTTTGATGGAGTTGAAAAAAAAAAAACCTCGTAACTTTGAAGTTTACCGAACTTTGAAGTAAATTTATTTTTTAATTAGATAAAAAGGTTAAAAATTTAAAAGTTAATTTAAGTGTTTGAACTAAAATTTAAACAGACCGTAAATAGTTAGTGTTAAACTTTGTTGGGACTGTAATTATATTTACATTTGAGAATGCAGACAATAAATTGAAATGACCCCTTTTAGATTATATTGCATTAAAAATGTTATTCTTGGTTTTAGACAAGACAGGTAGGCAAGAATTTAACAATGGAGCACAAAAAAATGTGTTTTCTCTGTGTAAGAAAATTATGTGTGGACTGTTACTACCTTGAGAGGCACTATTAGTGGCAGTGTGATTGACTATATGTCTTATTCCGTGGCTACTATTTGCCTTAAATCCCATTTCCATCACATGATGTCACCTCTGCAACACTCACATCGCTTCTATTGTGATGTGATTGTATGTCATTATATCTGCATGGACTTGGTCACACACAATTTTTGCCTAGTTAAAGAATTTGATCACTTTTCTTTTTTCATTTTCTTTCCAAACTGTGTTCAGGATCAATGAACAATGAAGCAGGTTCCAGTCAAAACGAGAAGTGAAGATTCATAATTACTATGCAATAGAACAGCTGCAAATTTACTGTGTTGTGCATGAAAGGAATAAAAGGTTAACATTTGGATCATAATAGCAGCTGAAATTCATCTGGAAGGGCTGCAGAGTGAGAGACAGTAAAAATAAAAGGACAAATAGATAAAGTATTGTTAACTTAAGATGGACAATTTCTTCCTGAGCCCCATGTTTTCCATATACACCCCATAAGTTTGAAATACCAAAATTACCCTGCGGTGATAGTTTTAGGGAATGGAAGTGTTTGAGTATTGTTATTGTGTTTTCTCAGTGGAAGTGGAGTATTTGAGATGATTGTTGTTGGTTGCCCGTGGTAGTCTTCGGTAATGGTGGGAGGTGACAGGTTGCATAGGTGAGGATTTTGGTTTAACTTTCCGATTGTGATCATGGAGATTTCTTGAATTATCCGAAAGTGTTTTTTCAATTTTACACATTTGTAAAATTGTTTATTCCGAAGTATAAATTTTGTAGTTTAGATAGTCCAGAATACAAATTTAGTTTTTAAAAGCTTTTAAAGATTTTATTTCTTTTTGTGCATGTCATGCATATTGAATTTAGAGATGGATTCTCAATATTGGAACATAATATGAAATAATAAAGTATGTGACAAGTGTAAATGAATTGGTTGGAAAAGATTGTGTTAGGCCTTTTATAACAAATGAAGCATATATAATTTCATTTATTTGAATAATAATTTCAATGCTTGATTTAATTATGTTGTGGTATATTTGTAGGTATTTAGTACACGCGATAACTTACTTTAGTGGGTTGGCTTTGTGCTTGAGATATTGAGGTTTTTCAAAATTAATGGACAACAAAAAAAGGAAGATATTTGTGTTATTAAGTTGTGAAAGGGATGGTAAACTATGAGAATGATTTGGAGAAAAATATAATTCGTATAAGAAAATGTGGTAATCTTTTTAAATTGTGAAGTAATCCTATTCACAATTGAGAAAGTTAGACATTGAAAGTAGCACGTTGCAATCATAATGAATTGGTTGAGTTGAGATATTAGTTCATCACCCCTGTACAAGTAAATTAAAATTAAATGAAATATTTTATGATTGTTGTCATGACAAAAAGTCTAATAAAGTCGACAAACATACTATAGTCACTCTCCAGTTCACAAAAGCAATAAGAAGAGGAACATTGGGTGGGAGGAAAAAAAAAAAAAAAAAAAGGTTGATTTAAATTTCCAGTATGGGCATTTTGATATTTTCACATCCACTATGGAAGTGCATTTAGAAAGCATGAGGTTGCAGTAAGAAACTGCCCTTAAGATGGCTTAGAAGTAAGATGTTAAACAATCTTATCCTAACAAATTTAACTGTGAATATTGCAAGCTTTCTTTGCTTTCTTAATTCTCCCAGTGATCAAAACTTAACCGAAGAGGCTGGTGCAAAGTAAAAGTTATGGCAGGGCACACTAAGAGTTTGACTAAGATTATTGGAAGCAGAAATAATAATAGTTCTCCGTTGATTACAGTTAATGAATGTGAGTAGACATTAACAGTATTCATCATAATGTAATGTAATGTGAAAGGAAGGAGCCGTAAAAGAATTAGTGAGCATTTTGTTCACTAGCAGAGTGACTTTAATGTAGTTACATGTGGCATGGCATGTCATGGCATCCTATTTGCAAGGCAATTCACACAGCTTTAAATCAAAGTATCCAACATCTACATGCTTGTGTATCTTGAGGCCCTTCAAACCATCTATCCCATAAGAGGTTTACAGGTCCATGGACTCTGTCAGTAGAGAAAATTCATGATGAGAACTCACTTCACTTACAACTCTACCACCAAAATTAAATTCAAAGTAAACATGTACGTAATATAGCCATTTACTCTGGGAGTAGTGGATCAGGCCTACTCTCCATGCTTTGTAGCAAGCTGCACTACGTCAAGTGAAATTGTTTAGGCTCAGTATATTGCAGCACACCACAAATAAGAGAAACATCTTAACATAGGCAAGTCCAACTACTCTGTTTCAAATTTTTTGCATACTTACAAAATTATACTACCATGACCTTTCATCAGGATATTATTCTTATCTCTTCTTTCACAAAGAATACAAACAAGTAATGAAACAGTACTTACTCCGTGCATATGGTGGATACATTTTCTGTTTTCTCAAGCTCTTCCAATTCTTCCTGCATAACATCCCAGGAAAGAGAATGAATCCAAATGAAATGAAATGACAAATGCAGGAAAATACTTGATTTTTCAAAAGGGGCTTGGCTTTGACTAAAAGAAAACATTCAGCTTGGTAATGTGCCATAACGTTGATTTAATAGATTTAGGGGGAAAATGTAACATAACCTCTCATGAAACATTCACAGATATAAGGAGAATGATGGGAACCATGAGCTTGTTTGGTTTGAGAAAACATTTGTGGTTTTTACAAATAATTACAAAACTGCTCACTTTAACTTTGTTTTCTTTCATAAACATTTTCATGGGAACAGTAAGTGATGCTTTATGTCAGGAACCTTATCAGATTGGGAAAACAATATGATTGACCATAGATTAAGGAAAGTGATAAGTATTACAGAGAATGAATTTAGTTTTATGTCAGGAAGGTCTACAGCAGAAGCTATTTTGTCATCTACATGGGCTAATGAAAAGATATGAAAGTAAAAAAAAAAAAAGATACTTATGCTTGATTTTATTAACTAGGGAAAATAAATGATCGAGTTGAAAGTGTTGTATTATAATGCTTTGGAAAAGAAGGGTTATGACTTATATCTAAATTATACAAGATATACACGATAAGATAAGTAGCGTGAAAACTCTCAGAGAAGAGACTAAGAACTTTCCTGCAAAGTTTGTATTAGGCTTAGCCTTCTGTATTCAATCTAATCTAGGATGAGCTTACCAAGGAACATGCAAAATATTATCCCTTAATACATACTATTCATGCATGATATAGTTCAAATTTTAGAATCAAATGTTAACTTTAAACTCGAGCTTTCGGAACATACTTTTGGAATATAAGGATTTTCAGTACAATAAGAGTAAAACAAAGTATATGGATTGCAATTTTAAAAAAGACGAGTACAATTTACAAATAAAAGTGGGAGATGTCACATCACAAGTTTCTAAGTTTAAATGTCTAAATTCAATAATACAAAATGATATGGAGATTATTCAAGACGCCACACGCAAGATGCAAGTTAGGTGGTTGAAATGAAATAAGGTATTGAAGTTTTCTTGTACTGTTAAAAGTATAATCCACATGATCAAAGGGAAGTTTTCTTCTCTTATATATATACAACTGGCTATGTTTGTAGAGAATATTAGACACTATAAATACAAGTAAGAATGTTAAGATGAATGTATGGTTATACAAGAAAAGATAAAATATAGAACAACTGATGTTATTAAGGAATAGATAACAAAGAATTGATTAATGTGGTTTAGACATGTACAAAGAAAATATGCCTGAGGGGATAGTAAATTACATGGTTTCTAGATCCGGAAAAAAGGTTTGGCAATCAAGAAAGACAACTATAGCATATCTCACTAAGTAATTTAGGTAACATAAAACACATAACACCATTCGGCTAGGTTAGAGACCAAATCTTCACAAATATTATTTGTCATGAGATCCCTCATAAGAACCTCCTCCAGTGTCCTACCTGGCCTCTTTCTGCCCCTCATCACTAGACTAAAAATCACACAATGTACTCTACTCAATGATGCTTCTAATGATATTCTTTGTATATGAATAATATTCCTAAGAGTTTGGTTTTTTGACCAAGTTCAATAGTGTTGTGTGATCAATAGAACCAATCTCACTTGATAAGATAAGGTTATTGTTATTGTTGTTTGCAAGGGGGGTTCATAAATTCAACACATGACAAATAACTTTTTTTTACAACATGAGCTATTTTCATTTTAAGTTTTGTCATCTCCTTATAATTCTGAAAGAAACCAAAAAAAGGAAGCTGAAATTTCAATTAACTGCACACATTTCTCAGAAGAAAAGCTCATATTGTCATATCATTCTAGATATATTTTAACTATGAAAAAAATGTCATGGAAAGAACCCCAATATGATATCTATTAGAAGACACATACATTTTTCATCAAAATTGTGTTCTTCTCAACTTAAAAGCATATGTTGTTGTCAATTTTAAATACAACCGTGGTAACAAGGAGAACTGAAGATAATTTCAAATAGGGCAACAACTTTTAATTGCATCAAAATATGTTAAACCGAGGAACTGAATAATAAGGAAAAAAATATAAAAGATCAGAAACTAATTTTATAATTGCTATACTGCAATCTTCACCTGTAAATAACAAATGAAATGTTATTTAGGAACACCTCAACCATAGAATAGACAGCTGCCATTGCAGCCATTGCATAGGATCAAAATCCCTCTCTCAAAGTAAAAAAAAAACTTAACTAGAAAGGTTGACACACTAGAATCACCAAGAGAGAAACATAAAAAATTGAAAGTCTTTTGCACTAATTTATCAAGCATGAAATAGAACATAAAAAAAGCAACACGCAGATTCCTTATATCTAAACAGAGAATCTTCTAAAGTGGTCCCATTGAGTCCACAAATAACTTGAAATTTGAAATCTAAAAAACAAACTAGGGAGCAAACTGGGACTAAACGAATACCTATCTATTACCCTAGGAGAAAACAAAATCAGAAAAAATACACGCAAATCATCGAGAAGTAATCATTTTTTTAATTCTTCTTCAGTAAGCTGTTTTTCCTGTTTTGAATTTTTCAGCAGTGCACTAGCATGCACACTATAAACAAACCGCAGTGGGAAATTGTTAATTCTACAAAGTTTCCAGCACTAACTACATTTTCAAAATTGAAGAAAATTATAAAATAGAAGAGAGAACAAAGTGTACTAACTTGAAGAAATTTGGAGTCTTGGTCGAGACGCTTCAATTCAGCAAGAATCCGGTGTCTGCCTCTCTTATCAGTTCCTCCTGCACCAGCAGCTGGAACAGCAACTGCTTCTTCATCTGCGGACGACTCCGTTTCAGACGCCATAAGAAAGCGTCAGCTACCACATTCAGCAAAACACCCCACCTTGCTTGCAACCTCGTCTGTGCTTAATATGACACAGATCTGAAACACTACACAATAATAACAATATTAACAGTAACAATTATTCACATTATTGTTATTACAGAGAAAAAGGAACTCTTAACTCTTAAGGGCTTATGCTACTTTTCTCTAATCCTATTCCTCACGAAAGCCCTTTCTCTTTCTACATGTGCACCGCGCTCTCTTCAAAATCCAAATTATATACCCATCAAAAAGCGAGCCTTTTTTTCTCTCTCTTGCTGTCATTTTCATGCCCTTAAACTCTGCTTAAGTGATAACCATTAGGAAGACACTGTTGCAATCAAAGATGTTTTTTTTTTTTTTTCTTCACACTTGGATAACAATGATTAAGAACAAGTTCAATGCTTCTATTTATTCTTTATTCCCTTTATTTAATTATTATGCGAGTTTTTCGTTTCCTAATTCTATTTCTTAATTCTGTAACTGTTCAGATTTCAGACTCTGATGCTTTAATTTTATTTTGTTTTCTCTTTTCAATAAACTACCCTCTCTATCCCTGCATATTTTTTCATGCTTATCTATTAATGGGTGTAACACATAAAAGTACAATTTTTTTTTTGTCTTCTATAGTTATAGAGAGAAGTAGAAACAAAACTTTGGAGGCTTGGTGTGGGTTCTGATGGAGAATGGGTCAATGGTTTTACAACAAACGTGGTCCACTTCAAATTCCTTCAGCTTCTGTTGCTGAGAAACTGTGCCGTGCAATGGAAATAAAGTTTATAGCATCTTGGTTCATCTTTGGAGTTTCGTGAAGAAGAGTTACTTCTTGATCCAAGTATGTTGTTTAGAATGCCAGTGTGGAAAATTCAGGAAGTGGAGATTATGTATGCGAGTCTGGTAATGTGTGTTTGGTTGTACAGTGACAGCGAAAATAACATTCTTTATGGAAAATTTAGATGTTAGAGAGAGTTATGGTGTTTTTAAAATTAAAAAAAAGTAATTTACTCTTTTAATCATACTACATATAACTAATCACAACACAAAAACATATTTTAAAAAATAGAATAAAATACTTTGTTGATTCTCCTTTTTGTAACAAAATTTCAATTTAGTCCTCGTATTTTTATTAGTCTCAATTAAATCCACATTTTTGTAAACCAGTACCAATTAGGTCCTTTCCGTTAGTATAAAACTAACACCGTTAAATATGTGCCACGTGTCAAATCCTCATTTTTTTGAATTTTTTTATTTTATTTTTTTTGAATTTTTTTTTCAAAAATTTAATTTTTAAAAAAAAAATATTTATGCCACATGTCACGTCTGTAGTGTGTCACGTGTCAATCTAATATGGCGACACGTGTCAAATTAGTGTATAAATCTCAATTTGGTCCTCATATTTGTTAATTTGATTTGATTTCAGTCCCAAACTTTTTAAAAACTTTCAATTTCAGGCGGTCCAAATTTAGACCAAATTTTACTTTTATATAAATATTATGATTATTTTTATTAAAATTAATATTTTATTAAATATTTTAATAATATTAATATTATTTAATATTAAAATTTTAAATATATTTATTTTAATTTTTTATAAAATTGTCTTAAAAAATTTTACATTTGAATTTATAAAATTGTTATTTTTAAGCCAATTCTAAAAAATTGTTGATATATAATGTTATACAAATATTTCGAATATAAATTTATAAATCTATATATTTATAATTTTAAAATAAAATTTAAATAAATTTTAATGTAAAATATAAATTTAAATAAATTAAATATTGTTAAAAATATGTAATAGAAATATCATTTGTAATAAAAGTATCATCATGACATTTATATAAAAAATAATTTTGGTCTAAATTTGGAGTGCTTGAAATTGAAAATTTTTAAAAAAATTTGGACTCAAATCAAATCAAATTAACGAATATGAGAACCAAATTGATATTCATACACTAATTTGACATGTGTCACCATATTAGATTGACACGTGACACACTATAGACATGACACATGACATAAATATTTTTGTAAAAAAATTTAAAAAATTTTGAAATAAAATAAAAATTCAAAAAAAAAATTCAAAAAAGCGAGGAGCTGACATGTGGCACCTACTTAATAGTATTAGTTCAATACTAACGGAAAGGACTTAATTGGTACTGATTTACAAAGATGTGTACCTAACTGAAACTAATAAAAATACAAGGACCAAATTGAGATTTTGGTAGAGAAAGGAAGATAAACGAAATATTTTAACCTAAAAAATATTCACTAATCTCACACTTAATCTATTTCTTTTTCATCAAGTTTTCTCTTTCTTAAACTTCACCCTTTTCACCCTTTATTAACGATAAAAGTTATTAAGAATGTCAATTAAGCCTGAGTGCCTTGTAGAAGAGATTGTAAATGTATTTTCTGCTAATCTTGCTTCTTATTAAGTAAAGTAGGTGATCATTGAATACCCACTAAAATATTTCTAAACGTAGTTTTTTTTTTTAAAACAGAAACAAACATCTGCTTGCATAAATAATACTTCTTTCAAAATGTAAGAAAAATAAAAGTTTCAGTTCAAATATAATTAAATTTGATTTTTTTTTTCATTTTTTATTTTGTAATAAAAATATCTTTCATTTTTTAATATTTTATTTTCAACTATTCATTTAATTTTATCTTAAATTTTATGGAAAAACACCTGACAAAAAATTATTGTGTAAATATAATTATAGTACTAATCAATGGATATTAACTTTTTAGCATACAAATTAGTTAATTTTATAAAGTATTTGAGAAATACCTATAGAGAAGCTCCATCCTAAGACGGTACCCGATATACTTTATGGATTTCTTTGTGTTAACATTAAATTAAAAGAAGTTAGAAGGCAACCTACCCATACATTAAGCATGTGTTAGTTAGAAGTGATTTACTATTTAGAGAATTGAAAGCATCGATTTACACAATAATTTTTGTGTTTTTTTCTCTAAATTAAAGGACATAGGAAGCACGGAAATGCAAGATTTGTGCTTCAACCCATCTCACTTATTATGAAGATATTTGTAAATGAATTTTGTTATTTGTCAAAATTACCTTTCTTAGTCACATGCAGAACTTTTTTTTTATTCGGTGTTTTTGTTTTTGTTTCAACTATAATATTTGTTCTGAGATATTCCTAGACTACAATTTAGCTTTCTTTCTTACATAACTTTTACCATTAATCTATTCTTAGAGCTGTGGTGCTCATCTATTGGTGTTTATTTTGGTTTGTCAGTATTTGTTCAGGTAAGGGAAGCTAAGGTTTGCATGTTTTTACAATATGTTTCTTGTTTTAGTTTGGTTTTGTATTTGTGATGCTTAGATGTTACATGTGATGGTCTGAAAGTATACTGTTTGTGTTCTTGGCTGGGTTTCTGTTTGCATGCAGGAGGAGTAGGAGAGAACCTACTATTCTTGCCCAGGCGAGAGTCCTCTAGCCTAAGTGAGAATAGTAGAGAGATATCATTCGCCTCTGCACAAGACGTCGCCTAAGCGAGATTTCTCGCTCAAGCAAGAGCATCTCGTCCAAGCGAGAAGTTCTAGCTTAAGCGAGAACTCGAAATGCTGCATTACACCCTTTGTTCAAGTTTTCGCTCAGGCAAGGAGGGTCTAGCTTAAGCGAGGGAACCTTGTTGCTTGGAGACCTTTTAGCTTGAGCAAGAATGAGGCAGATTGGCTTCGTATGTGACTTTACTTATCGATAGATGTAATTACTCTTAAAAGCATGAATTTGTGTGATGTATGTTTCATGTGATGTTGACATGCTTGGTATGATTTGAAATAAGTGTAATGGGTTGGTTGGTTGGACATTGGCAATAGATTATAATGCTTGAGATGGCATGTGAAATGTTGTTGGTAAAAGAGTTTCATGGGAAACTCTTGGTGATGGTGTGGTTAGTGTATACCTTGATATAAGAGATGTCTAGATAAAAGAAGGTATCCTGAACTCTAATAGTCGTTCACACTCATATAGAGTAGAATGATTTATGGGGTGAGAGTGGTAGGAGGTCCCAATCTTTGGCAGGATAATGGCCTTAGATGATCATGAGATTAACCTTGGGGTGTGGTTGGGTGATAATCCCTTGTGTCTAGACTCTGCAGAGTTTAGAAACCAGCACATGTGCACACTTTCTTTAGAATTTTATATCAAGAGTATAATCCAAATATTTGAGTCAGAAGGTCTTGCATTTGTTTGCTATCACATGATTTGGGTGCTTACTGCTTTGTATGTTTATAACCTGATTTAACATTTACTTTCTCAATAACATCATTAAAAATCTTTTACTCTGGGTTACCCTTTCTTGTTGTGTTTGTTTCTTGCTTGGTTTTCCTTTTTGCGATGATCATCAAATCCTTGGTGTGAGCAGATGTGGAAATTTCTAGAGATCGTTCAAATGGTGGTGATGATGTTGTCCAATTTAGGGGCATTAGTTATGGCTCTCTTGAGCAACTTTTGAGGCGTTGATGCCTAGGTAGTTTCCTGCTTTGTGAGCAATTCTTTTGCCAAACAGTTTCTTTTAATCCCTGTTCGGGGCTTCTTATTGTGCTTTTGGGTATTGCTTTCAGTATACTATGAATAACTGTTATGGTTGATTCCATTATACTTTCTGTCGGTGCTCTATTTTATATTATAAACATATGACGTTTTATTTTATAGAATTATTCTTTTAAATTGGGACGTTTAATCAACAACAAAAAAATGTGACCAAATTCTTTTGTATAATAATCAATAATATATAAATATTTAATATCAATAAATAATAATAATAATAATAATAATAATAACAAATAATAATAATAAGGGTAAAAAAATTAATATTACATTTTAATCTATTAAAATATCTTTTTTATTCTATCACATCCATTAATTCTTTCACAAACTTCTATAAATTTTATCTCTAAATCCACTCACTTTACCCTCTAAATCTATTTAAAAAAATTTACACATATCCATCCACTCAAATCCACACAAATTCATTTTCATATTCTCTTCCAAATTCATGTTCTAAAGAAAACACAACCTAAATGAATAGCTTAGACTAGTCTGGGTGTGAAAAAGTGATGGAAAAAAATACCAATGGTGAGAAAGAGAAGCTTTTTTTAGGAAGATGATGAGAAGTTAGATGCAGTGGTATATATCAAAATCCCAAGCATGTGATGTTAAAGTTTTTTCTTTAATGTTAATTGAGATTGTTTGAAGTTGACGAGTACAATTATTTTAATACTCATCTTTAGTATTTTTTAACAAAAATGTTGTTTAAGATTCTTTTATCAATGGGTTGAAAATTTTTCCTAACTAACATTGGGACAAAAATCATAATTGATAATGATTAAAAGTGTTCTCAATCAACATAAGAAAACAAATTTTAACAAAGATAAAGAATATAATGTTTTGGCATAAAGCTTTAAATAGGAGAAGAAACAAAGACGGGATAGAATGATTCAAAATTAATGCTATTTAAACTAGAAAATTTCCTCTCTAAGAAGCTATCTTCTTATTTATGGTCTCTAAGATTTTACATAGTATATTTCTAAATTAAAAAGTATAATACTTATCCAAAAATATAATAATTATAAGATATCATATGTCTTATAAATTTTAATAACATGATAAAACAAAAACATTCTAGGAGCTTTGAATCCATTGGAACCAATAACTTTGTTGTATTTTCAAAACTCTCCAATAAACTTACATTGTGTTCACTTGTGAAGATTTACTATTCAAAGGAATTAGGGAGGCATGATTTGAGGATGGCAAGTGTGTTCACTTGTTAATATTTGAGAGTGAGAAAAATAAAGAAATATGAGGATTTCTATGTTCTCAACAATCCTTTAAATCATTCCCATTCTTGGCTCGATGATTCCTCATAATCCTATTAGAATGATAAAATTTCTTGCTTCCCTAGATTATCCTTTGACTAAGGAAAAAATTTGTGAAGAAACTTTTGAACAAGATCATCCCAAACAGTCAAGCTATTCTCAATGACAGAATGCAACCACACCTTCGCAATACTTGTTAAATAAAAAGGAAACAAACTTAGTCGAATAATTTCATCCGGTACCTGGTTAATTTTTACTGTGTTGCATATCTCCAAGAATATAGCCAAATTATTCTATGGATTTTCATGGGATAATCCATGAAACTGATTGTTTTGCACCAAATGCATAAGAGTAGACTTCATCTCCATATCTGTTGCAGTTACTATCGGCCTAACAATGCTATTGAAAGTTAGCAGCCCTATGTACGATGAATAATCCCATAAAGTGTGTTGCTTTTGACCTATTCTAGCCATTTCTACCTATTATTCTTGTTCTTATAGTTCAATGTGAGAGTATTATGAGAAACATGATATGCTTTCTGCTTCTTGTAATAAAACTTCACGTGCTTCTTTGAAAAGTGTTCTCCTTATACCATTGTTCCTCCGGATTGTTTGTTCAATCTAAAGATCTTATCGTAATTGATAAGTCAAAATCCTACCTCTCATGCACAATAAAAAAAACACTATGAAGTACAAGTTAAATAGTTAAAAAGAATACAAAGATTTTTTTATAATATAACCAAAAACAAATTAAACGGAACATAATTAACTAAACCAAACTTTAGTCTCCGCCAACAACACAAAAAGCTTGTTACGAGATTGGTAAATGTACTAAATCACACAATTAATAAAGTGGAAAGTGCGAGTACTGTTTTTCAAGAGACTAATGTGGTTTAAGAAAACTTATGTTTATTTACTAATGAAGCTTAAGAATTTTCAAAAGAGGAAACATATTAATGAATGTGAAATAATTCTAAAACTAGAAAGCATTACAATTCACATAATAAAAACAATTAATTTGATTTAAGAAAATATATGATAAAAGCTTCATTGGGATTGAGTTTCATGATTTAATTTAGAGCAAAAACACCAAACAATATACTTCAAATTCCTTCACTAGCATTCATACCTTTTGTAACAAGCCCTAATTTATTACCGACGAGTCTAAACTTGAATAATTAAAACTATGTCTAGCAATTTTTATTATAAGTTCACAATAATGATCAAGTTTATGATGTTATGAATGACTAAATGTTTCACATCTATGCCTAGCATGTGAAATCGATTAGCAGTCCTATCCAATCAAATTTTCCAAACTCTCTTTCAATCAGTAAGTACTCCCACATATGCAACCTTATGAATGAAGGAGTTAGTTACTCCTAATGCATGAAGAGTTTGGCTCGGTGAAGGTGATTCTATGGTGAGGGATGAATGATTTCTAGAAAGGTTGGGCAAATTTTGGAGGAAGGGGACTAGAGGAGATCCTGAGAGGAGCTATAACAAAGTGACTCTCAAGAAGAAGTTTTTTGGAGTGATCTCGACATAATTTCCTTATACATTTAAGAGTGATTTTACAAAGGGTGGAGACCTCATTATATAGGAGGGAGGTCTCCTTTTGGACGAGTAAAAAGGGAGGGAGAATTCAAATTGAATTCTCCCATGTGCTCTTTAATCTGTAGCCGCATTAGGTGGATCAAGTGCCATACGAGACTCATATTTTACATGTTTTGCAACATGTGCAAATTACTTTAAATGTGAGAGCTCTTTTAAGACAAGGTGGACGACCTAGGGTTGAATTTGGCTTTAGAAAGCACAATTAAAGCCTTAGGTGTTTTCACGTAATCCAAGCCCAAGACAAGTCCAATTATTCAAATCAAAACTCAAATACATGGCCCAAAATAAAGTTTATACTACTGGACCTAAATACAAGCCCATTAAAAAAATTAAATCTTGACATGTTCCTTGACCCATGTCATTAATAATTTGAGTCCATTGGGCCCACTAGCCTCAAAGTCTTTCCAACTTTATTTTATCTTCCTTGTCATGTTTCTAGTGATAGGACCTCTGACTAGACCTAAGTCATCAAATAATGATCAATTTTTTTACACTACTTACTCAAGTTGCAATCCACTTTTAGGAATATTTTGATCATTAAAATAGTTAAATTTTGTATTTGTTAAGAAAGAGCTAAATTCAAGAATAAAATAGTAGATGTAGAGTGTGTTTAAAAATTCATTGGGTATCAAAATACACTACAAGAATGTGATCGATTAGAGTCGAAAATGTGGCGTGAGTTTGGCATCAGACATTATTTGAGTCGGCTAACGTCGGTCTAGCCGACATAAAGGTAAAGTTTTTTATATAAAAAATTAATAAAAGTGTTAAAATCTATCTGGGAGAAGAAACAATGGCTATATTAAATTTTATAGTAAAAATGAAATACACAACTTAAATAGAAAAATAAAAAAACATTAAAATATTATGAAATCTAAATCAAAACTAAAAATAAAATCAATATTTTATCCTACCTTAGAGAAAAATGAATAAGACAATTTTTTTAAAATAGATTACTTTCCCTTTCCTCTTCTTTCAAAGACGCTTTTCACTTTACCCTTTTTCCAAACCCTCCCATTTTCTGAACCCCCTTCTTCTTCAATCGACCTTAGATCCAGTCCTTATTCTATTTTTTTTTCTTCAATTTGTCAAGCTAGAAACAAGTTCCAAGCAGGGCCCTACTGATCAATCCCTAAATGGCGACTTCTTCTCCTCGATTAGCTTTGTGTGCTGCTACTTCGGATTGGAGGAGTCACTGATGACAATGGTGGTGGTAGTGGGCGTCAATATGAGTAGCTCAGCTGTTTGAGATGGTAATATTAACGACGAGAGCGAAAGAATGAGAGGGCTCGTTTTCTTCATCATCGGTAGCCAAAACATCATCTTCTTCGATGTCTTAAATCAACGCTTTGTGTGGTGGAGTTACTGCAACACTAGGCCAGCGTTAACGCTTTGTATACCTCCTGCCATATATATGCAACAATGGGGATGATTCTCAAGCACTAATTTGGGATTTTCATATTCTTAGGATTTGATTATTCATCTTCTCTTGTTTTATGTTCTCTTGTGATTTGGAATTTTTAAATTTGGGGTTTGATTCTATCTCTATTTTGTTTTTGTTGAAATTGATTTTATCCTTGATGATTCTTGGCTTTTGAACTGGAGTAGTTTTATTTTAGCTTTAGTGTTATAATACTTGATGTATTTCTACTTAGTATATGAAACATCAATTTTTGCTTATGACATCAAGTGTGTTATGTGTTTGTTCTCCTATTTGTGGCTTGGATCTTGCTATTATTCTTTTAATTAAGTTGTATAGTTTAGAATGTAATGCAACTCTATGGAGACGATATATTAGTTCTTTCGTTATATATACTGAATAATTCTTCTTGGTTTGCGTACAAAATTTTAAATTTTATTGTGCATAGGCTAAGCCAACGCAATTTAAATTCATCATTATATTTCCTTTTTTCTTTGCGTCGGTCAAGCCGAAGATAATTAAGCAGCTACACTTCGTCCTCATTTAGTCGACGCAAGAAGGCTTTGCATCTAATTTTTTGGCATGATTCACGTTTCGTCTCTAGACCGACGTAATTTATTTATTTGCGTGGACTTCCGCTTTAGAGTGTCCCATTTTACCCAACACAATTTGCCAACATTCTTGTAGTGATAGAAGTACCACAAAATTAAAAAAAAAAAAAAAAAAAAAAAATTAAAAAAAAAAAAAAAAAAAAAAAAAAAAAAAAACAAAAAAAAAAAAAAAATAAAAAAATCAAAAAGAGGTGCAACTTTAATAAAAAAATTAATAAAAACTAAAAACAAAACAAAAAAAATATATATTTGAGTATATCATTCATTAAAAGAATAAAAAATAAACAAAAAATTATAAAAAAGCATGTTTGAGAACACTACTTGAGTATGGATAGTTTGATTGACACAAAAAAGAATCGTGTTTGAAAATTCTCTTACTTTATTTTAAAATCGTTTTTCGAGACACATTTTCAATTTTCCGATAAGTTTTAAAATTAATCCCTTTTAGTAAATTTGAAAACCATTGCACAAATTAATCCTATATTTTGAGCTTAGTTATATTTGATATGATTATCATTGAAAGTCTAAATCAAGTTGCTAAAGAAAAATACCTCACCTTTTCAAAATTGATAGAGTTGGTTAAAGATAACATGAATTGAATTGAATTTATCTAAAGAAAAATTACTTATACACCTTATACACCTAAAGTAATGATCAGCACTTGATACACATTTAAAAAAAGAAAAGATAAGAAGTCATGAGTTTATGGAATAAGATATATAATATAATAAATAGATATATATATCATATATCAAGGGAAATGTACAACGGAAGTCTTGCAACAACAACCATCAGAGGAATGAAATTCTCTTCCTAACACCCTTCACCTTATTTAAACATTTCCCTCTCAAACAATCACAAAATCACTCCATTTCTGCATCAGTGGAAGTTTTTACATCAACAGTAGGCCATTCATGATTCATCTCAAAACTCACAGCCTCAGTGGCAGTCTCAAGCCTCTCTCCATCACCCCACAATGCATACGCAACCTCACCATGCACCGCATCATCTCCAACTTCCAACTCATCTTCCTGCAACCTAAGTGGAACAATGGTCTTAACAACCAAACACACAATGCTGGTTGTGGTGACATTCAGAAGTGTTACAAACACAATGCCAAGAAGCTGAACCCCCATTTGCCTCAACCCTGCCTTAGGCCTCCCTCTGAATATGCCATAAACAAGGCCCGTGTAGTGCACCGAATCCTCTACCCCATAGAAGAGACGGCAAAGGTCAGGGTCAGCAAAGAAACCAGCCAGAATACCACCTAAGCAACCGGCCACTGCATGAGTGTGGAAAACCGCCATGGTATCATCCACCTGTTTCAGGAGCCTAATCTCTTTGTGAAGAACCATCATTGTGTACCACGGGATGCTTCCCGACATAATTCCCATTATCATTGCTGCCCAACCTTGCACCACACCTGAACTCAAACATATAAATCATGTTATGACAGTGTACTACGTAAAGGTTCACACTTTCATAAAATATGTGGTTTGGTTTGGTACCTGCCGCAGGGGTTATGCAGACCAAACCAGTGATCATTCCTTGAGTGGCACCAATCACTGAAGGTTTTCCAAAGAAGAGGATATCAAGGAAAAGCCATGTCAACAAACTCATGGCCGTGCAGACATGGGTGTTGAGAACGGCCAGAGATGCATCTATGCTGGCTGCGTATGGATCTCCACCGTTGAATCCGGTCCACCCCATCCATAGTAGACCAGCCCCAGCCAGCATCAGAAGTATGTTGTTTGGAGGAAACCTCTCTCTATCCTTCACTGTCCTTGGCCCTACCTGCATACAGAATCACGTTCTCCACTTCATTCACCATGTCTTATCATAAACTCTTGCTACATGGTTACGAGATAATGTATGAAAGATGAATTTTTTATACATACCCAAGATGCTGCGATGAAACCAGCAATCCCAGAAGAAAGGTGAATAACAAAGCCACCGGAGTAATCAATGAGGCCCATTTTGAACAACCATCCAGCGGGGCTCCATATACTGAAGGCGCAGACGGTGTAAGAGAAGGTGACCCAAAGGGGAACGAATAACATCCAAGCGTAGAAGTTCATTCTCCCGAGCAACGCCCCGGCGATGAGAATCAACGTGATGGCTGCAAAGACGACCTGAAAGTACACCATAGTGGCGTTGGGAAAATCGCCGGAAAAGGCTTTGTCCCGAAGGAATTGTTGGTCTAAAGCCACGTTTGGACGTCCCAGAAATGGAAGAATCCTTTCACCAAAGGACATTTGATAGCACCACCCAACCCAGCAAACAAGAACCACCGCGAAAGCGTAGAGGGCCATGAACGCAGAGTTCAAAGCCCATTTCTTCTTGACTATGCTGCCGTAGAGGATGACCAGGCCCGGAACACTTTGCAGGCCCACCAGAGTGCCCGCCGTTAACTGCCACATGTTGTCTCCCTTGTTCATCCATTCCGGGCTTCCTTCATCCGGCAACAGGTTCGACGGTAGGTGATTCATCGTTTCTAAACACGCACTCTTCTCACTCTTCTATCTGTATATTCTGATGACAGTGTTAACTTTGTACCTATTTTGCTGCGTTCATTGTTGCAACGGAGAATCCAATGCCTAATTTGTCATACCACTGGAAAGCCCGTGGATTCTTGTAACTGAAATCTTTGTAATGTTCGATGATGAGTTTTAACGATCTATATACCTCAAATGAGAAGGCTTAAGCATTTCTTAAACCATTACACATAATACACCATTAATATATTTTATTTCATTAGATGCAACTTATTAAAATTGGTATCTTTTATCTGTTTTGGGTTCATACGGAGAAAAATAATTAAGTTATTTTAAGAAGAATGTACAAGTTATATTATTTATTTGTATTTTGTACTATAGTTATTCTAATATATTGTAACTCACATTAAAATAATATAAGAATCAAAATTTTAGTTTTCAAATATAAGATGACAATTAAGATTAGAGCATCTTTATTTCAAAATATATTATATGAGATTTTAATTTATTTATTTTATTTGTTATATATAAAACTTCTCGTAAATTTTAATTAATATTAACGGCAGATATTTTTAAGATAAAAGTATATTTGTTTATTTTTATAACCTAAATTCTTAAATTTTATATTAACCCTACATAATTTTAGTAAAGAAAAATTTTAGATCTGAGCTTCTTTCTGTTATCCTTATAATTAATTGGTGTTTTATCGTAGTTTACCCAGGTTTTATATTTATATATAATATTAAAATTAGATTAATTAATTGTAAAAGTACATACCCTAATAATCACGATATATTTGGAAAATAACTTTTATATTTTTGTTTTTTTATCAAGAATATAGCGCGTCTTGCGCGGGCCGACGCACATAATGATCAATCATAATATACCGTTCGAATTAATATATATATATATATATATATATATATATATATATATATATATATATATATATATATATATAAATTTTCGTGAATCTTTAATTATATTTTTTAATTTAAGTTTAATTCTCGTATTGTTATATTTTTCATTAAAATTAAAAATCAATAAACTCATTCGATGTTAATATAAAAAAATATTATTTACGAACTAGTATTTCTCTACAAGTTTAAAAGTATTTTTCTGCTTAAAAGTATTTTTATTTAATTTTTCTTTTTACATTGAACAAGTAATAAAGTATCTCACCTAAACATATCAATGGTTACAAAAAGAAGCATACACTATAAAATCATGGGTATTGATAATCCTCCCTGATTTGGTTTTGGTGTAATAATTGTTCTGAATTCTTACTAATTGGAGAGGATAAAAGTGTGATAAACTCAATTAAGTTAGTGAATTTGGTGTAGGTTTCCTTATGTAGTAGTAGTGAGTGGTTAGAAATGAATCTGATTTAATTTAATGGTACTATTTTGTGTGAGCCACACCAAATTCAACCGCCACATTAAGGTTACGCTTCCTCTTTTTGTTTCTTTCGCTTCCTTACCTAAGCTTGATAATCCCCACTTTCTCCCTTCATTTTTTCTGGATAACATCTCTGTTTCCATGATAAACTAAAGCTTCTTTTGAATTGAACTTTTTTGTGGTTTTTGTGTGTAGATTGGTTCAATGGCTTCGGTAATGCTCAGTGGAACTGAAAAGCTAACTCTGAGAACCCTAACCGGAAACGGGTTGGGTTTCACGGCTTCAGATTTGCACGGTAAGGCTTTTCCCAGAGTGAGTTTTGTTGCTACTAGCAGTGCTAGAATCCCCAACTCTAGGAGCATGGTGGTGCCCAAGTGTAGTGTCTCGGCTTCCAGGCCAACCTCGCAACCCAGGTTCATTCAGCACAAGAAAGAGGCGTTTTGGTTCTATAGGTTTCTCTCTATTGTGTATGACCATGTGATTAACCCTGGCCATTGGACCGAGGACATGAGGGATGAAGCCCTTGAACCCGCCGGTCTCAATGATCTCAATTCCAGGAATATGATTGTTGTTGATGTTGGTGGCGGCACGGGTTTCACCACTCTGGGTATTGTCAAGCACGTGGATGCCAAAAATGTCACCATTCTTGACCAGTCACCCCACCAGCTCGCAAAGGCCAAGCAGAAGGAACCACTCAAGGAATGCAAGATAATCGAAGGGGATGCTGAGGATCTCCCATTTCCAACTGATTATGCCGATAGATATGTATCTGCAGGAAGGTAAAGCTTGTCTTTAGCTGTCTTGTCTATGCTGTTTTAATTTGTTCTTATATGATGATATTGTGTGATGTCAAGTTTTCATTGCTGTGCTACAGTTGCATTGTCGTTATTGAAGAGTTCAGTTCATTCAGTGACCTAGATTGGAAATTAATTTACATTTTGGTCATTTTATGTGTGTATAGATGTATATTACTGTGTTTGGTTCCACATCTCAGATGTGATTTCTCATGTTTTTGGATGTGATTTTAAGAAGCAAATAGTTATAGCTTCCACATTCCAAATGTGATTTTTACTTCTCAATGGATTTCAAATGGTGGTTATCTGTAAAAGAGGTGATTTGCGTGCTTTTGTTTCTCAGTATTGAGTATTGGCCGGATCCGCAGCGTGGCATCAAGGAAGCTTACAGAGTTTTGAAACTTGGAGGCAAGGCGTGTCTAATTGGTCCTGTGTACCCAACATTTTGGTTGTCTCGTTTCTTTGCAGATGTTTGGATGCTCTTTCCCAAGGAGGAGGAGTATATTGACTGGTTTAAAAAGGCAGGGTTTAAGGACGTCCAACTGAAAAGGATTGGCCCAAAATGGTATCGCGGAGTTCGCCGTCATGGCTTGATTATGGGTTGTTCTGTGACCGGTGTTAAACCTGCATCTGGGGATTCTCCTTTGCAGGTATTTGTCTTCTTAGGTTTTCAATCTATATATTTGTCTTCGTTTGCCCTTGTTTTCTTCGGGGATTTGTTGGTCATATATTAACTTGAACTCCTAGATTATGTGCATCTGTTTTTGAAACGATACACCATTTTATGATTTACAAAACATAAACAAAGTAGACACTTAACATGGATAATTAGCTGATGTAATCATTTGCTGAGTATGATGATCAAACTAACAAGGTTGAATTTACTGCTTGCTTTCAGTTTTGATTTACATGCTTAGTTAGGTCAACAAGTTTCACACTTTCATTCATCGAATAAGTTGAAGTGTAATAATATAATAGTCTCTGTTTACAAAATTCTTGTACAGAGGCAAGCAAATGTTCTGGTTTTCTTTAACTGAATGTCATCTTTTATGTTCTTTGAGTAAATACCATGAATACTTTGGTTTAGAGTCTGGATTTCCAATTAAGGGCTAACCTACTTTACCTTTTTCCTATGCAAGACATAGTTTTCTTGGTTAGCTGCAAAATTTCCATTCAAAATAATATAGTTATAGGATTTAAGGTTTGATTGAATATGCGATTTGTTTTCAAAATGTTTACATTATTATCCCCTTGACTTTGCAAGATGGCAATGTATTAGTATATTTCAAAAGTATATTTCCATATTGTAGCTTAACTAGAGGAGTAAAATGCAAAATATTATGATTGACTCGGTTTCTTCAATTTGCTGCAGCTTGGTCCAAAGGCAGAAGATGTTGAAAAGCCCGTCAATCCATTCGTCTTTTTAATGCGCTTTGTTTTGGGTGCCTTGGCAGCTACATGGTTTGTGTTGGTTCCTATTTACATGTGGCTCAAAGATCAAATTGTTCCCAAAGGTCAGCCAATCTAAGAGATATTGGTAGTTAAACCTTTTGATACTCTTAATCAGTGTCTAGCTCAAAGTTTCATCCAATTTACGTGCAACTAAGAAACATCTATCAAACGTCAATTAGTTTCTTATGTAATTGAGCTCAATTTTTCTCGGTGCTCTTGCAAGCTATATGATAATTTTGGGTGTCAGCATATTAGTCAAAGCATATTAGTCAAAGTCTAAGAATTAGATGGCAGACTCATGAGATTCCACTGTTTCCAAAAATCATGTTCGTTCCACAGCAAATTATGATTGGAACAGTTTGAAATATGGGGGATCGTGGCTAAATTTTGAAAAAACAAAGAATTGTTTGGAGTTCTGTTCTGGGTCAAAGGTTTTTGTTTTCCTATTCGCATACAAATAAATTGCCTGAGTCTTCACCTCTTTCATTCATGTGAACCCATTTGCACAATGACTGATTTAGGATCTTTAGGGTTAGAACCTTGTAGGAAAATTGAAAACTAGTGAAAAACTGGATTGGAAAGTGGACAGAAATGAGTTTTTGAGAGTGAAGAAAGGGCAAGAGGTAAATATGAAAGGTGGAAGGAAAGAACCACTCTTTCTAAGGGATACAATACGCAAAAGGATAAGAAAGTCTTTTGATATAGCCTAGGGTTCTTGAATCATTCAAGAACTTGGGAAAATCATTTTCGATAAAAAAGATAAATTCTAATGTTTCTAAATAAAACTCAACTTGTTTTATTGATAAAAAATGATTGAACTTATATGGAAGCTTTAACTATGAGAATTACAAAAAGATTCCTTAATTGTAATTACAATCTACTTAAGCTAATAATGATCTCATTACTTAATGTTGATTAAGTTAATAATGATCTCATTACTTAATGTTGATTGTAATTGAAATTGTGGCAATTAAAAGCATCCAGCTATCTTGGTCTTTGATAGAAACTAGGAAAAACTGAAAAAGATAGTATGTATTATTCAGCAATTTATGGAGTAAAACAGTAATGGGCTATAATTCTGCAGCAACACAATAATTCCAGAGTCATAGACTCCTCCAGAGAATATCTCTCCTTCCACTCCAAAAGACTAACTAACTCCCCTCCACCACTCTCCTCTCTCTCATATACCCAAACCCACCAAAATAGAATCTTTTACACGTCAGCCCTGCTTCCTAACTAATTTCTCACTCCTTCCCCATTTGGCCCCACTTTCTTTCTTCTGGT
>Ga0214542_1004890_pt1 | contig 26074 bp, 8 predicted proteins | sample CNSS1metaG_FD_160096 | JGI IMG/M metagenome (GOLD analysis project Ga0214542, IMG submission 160096) | Root nodule microbial communities from cowpea collected in UCLA plant growth center, Los Angeles, California, USA - CNSS1 | ecosystem: Host-associated > Plants > Roots > Nodule | place: USA...
AAGAAAATGAATTACATGCCAAAGTGAGCCTAGTTATCGATACAAGTAACCAAATTTACACCAAAACAACAATTAAGTTACCAAAAAACCTCCTTTTGCATCCTCTGCCTTGGACTTCAATGCTTTCCTGTTCAGCAGGGATTCTCTGAGTGTTATCAGACTTTACCGTTGACCTAGCAAAAGAAGAAGGTGCCAACGGTACTGAATGCGAAAATTTTGAACCCACACGAACAAGGCGTAACTTAGACCGAAGGTGGTTTTTGGAAGAACCGTCACTTTTATGAAAAGAACCGATTTTTGATTCACGTTCTATCTTCACATGTTCAGTGTCAACAAGTGATGAACTTGCACCAGTTAGACCTCGTAAACGAGCCAATTTTGATTTAGATTCCAACAAACTCTTCTCTGCTTCCTCAAGCTGCAAATAGTATCCAAACATACAATCATTTCAAGGTTTTCCAAACAAAGATTCAACCTTTTTTGGATTTTCTTTGAATAAACAACACCCCAAACAAGTTCAGGTCACTTTCCTCCATCAAACAACTCACAAGACACTTCTTTCACGTAAAACTTGTCTGTGTCTGACTCTCTTCATTAAAAGAAAATCTTTTTTTAACAAACTCTTGAAATTCAGCTTAACAACATCATGGGTACCAACGAACCTGGGAGGTGTAATAAGAGATACAATAAGAGATATGTTTGACGTCACGGGTACGGTGTTCGATGAGAGCCAGCAATGTTTCTTCGTGTTCTTGCCTGCTACTGGCGACGCCGTTTTGGTGGTGTTCCGTTGGGTTGGGATGGAGTCCCATTTTGCAGTGGAAGTGGTGACTGTTCTTCTTCCTTGGCTTCAAAATTTGATAGAAACCAAGTGGCGGAGAAGACGCTGATTGATTAGTTGTGTTATTAAGGTGTGTTTACTGATATATTAATTAGGGGAAGTAACCGCCAACTACGAGACATGTGCAAAATGAAAGGTGTATTAACTGATAATTAGGGGAGGTAATAGGTCACTACGAGACATGTGCAAGATAATGATAAATTTGTTTTTGCTTTTCTGTAAAAAGAAAATAAGTGTATCCAATAATTTTTTAAATTTAGTAATATCTGAGTTCTATAATGCTGTAGTTAATGTATTTAATGTATGTATGAAAGTTACATAGGTTTTAAATTTTAATAAAGGATTATTAAAGTGATATAAAAAGGTCAAAATAAGGGCATCCTAACCGGTGTTCTAAAGATAATGTTTAAGGTGTAGTTAGTGAATATTAAATTTTGTAAGAGTTTATAAATAACTATAATATTAAATTATAATATTAAGTGAATCATAATTTTAATAATTATGAATATACTTTTATTTTATTTAGATGGCAAAAATATCAATAAATGTTATTTAATTTTGTAATTGATAATTTATTTGATAAAAAAGATTAAATAGTAATTAAATAATAAAAGAACTGTATTTTAATATTGTTAAAAATTAAAATATAATTAAACACACAAAAAATTAAATTAAAAAAAAATAAAATACTATTTGTTTTTTAACAAAGATATAATTAACATAATATTGTATGTTTTAAAAGAACAAACTATTTTATTTTCTCTGTCAATTTTTTTATAGTTTATTTATATTTTAATTGTTAACAATATTAAAATATAATTATTGTATTATTTAATTATTATTTTTTATCTAATAAATTATCAATTATAAAATATATAACATTTATGAATTTTTGTTTTCTAAATAAAATAAAAGTACACTAATAAATATTAAAGTTATGATTTATTTAATATTATAGTTATTTATAAATTTTTACAAAATTCAATATTCATTAACTACGTCTTAAACGGTGTTCTTCGGACATTTTCTCCTAAAAAATAATAATAGTTTTAGGTTTTTTCGTTTTAGTTGTTTTAATCTAAGAAAATTGAAGTGATTTAAAAAAAAAAATGGAGTATTATATACAACAAACTTGAAGGAATTCCTCTTTAGTTGCATGCATAGCTACTTTTGTTTCTTCTCTTTCTGTTTTTTTTTTGTAAGTAGCATAAAATCAAACTCTCATTTTCTTTAGAATACTAATCTAGAGTTTAGTTAAGAACAAGTTCCGGCATTAGTTTCTGAAATGGTATTGCCCTTTAAAAATCGTTTTGGAAGGTTGAAAAAAATATACATTTAAAATATTTTTTTATTTCCACTTACAAAAATTCAAGGCAGAGTAAAATCTATCTTTATTCCAAATTTTATATTAGATTGTGAGCGAATGAGTGATTTTAATAGTAAACGTGTAGTAGTATGTAAAAAATTGAAAAATTAAGTGGTATTCTAATTCAATTTGATTGAATAAATAAGGTTTGATTTTAGTGTTTTTATTTTGACCTTTGTTGGAATTGTTTGTGATGCTTTTATTAAATGTGTGAAATTTAGTTATATGTTCAAAAGGTTGACTTAAAGGAGATGTTAGATTGTGTTTCTTTATTAAAAAAAAAAATGCTTTAGTAAGTATAATTCTACCTTGGATTGATATTTTTTATAAAGTTATGTAAAATGTGAATTGTGGTTACATAATGTTTTCTACATTTAAGCACGAGTAAAAATAAAATAAAATTTTCTCTTCTTTAGATATAAATTCTCCCATTTGAATCTTGGAATTAGAGTTGATTTTTTTGTAACACTTTAAATATACTTTTCTAATTATATTTTAATTGAGAAACAACCTCTTACGATCTGCGAAGGAATATTGTGAAATAGGTGTAGTCTACCAAAACTTAGACCAATCTAAAATACCCATAACTGTTTGAAAGAATGTTTGAAAGTGTGGTATCATTTCTCAACGCATCATTGTCGATGGTGGCCTTTGTTATTTTATTCACAAGTTAGAATATTTAATTCCTCTTTGTTTAGAATTTGATCTGCAAATCCATGAATAGAAAATATTAAAACTGTCCCAAACCTTACGAGGAAAGAAATTTTTTTTTTTAAGTAAAAATATTTTTGAATCTTTATGATTACTTTCGAAAAAAGAAAACTATTCTTTTTCTTTATCTTCAAACAAAGAATAAGTGCGAACTGAGTTAGCACTATTGACGGCTGAGAAACAAAAAAGTGGTTGGCGGAATTTGGTATGGCTACAAGAATCTTAAAGATTGCAAATGCAACAAAAATAACAATAAAGTAAAAGATGTTCCTCGACATTAACCTTTTTATAGACAAAAACTGATCCCATAAGGGCACAAACGCCCCACAGTTATAAAATTAAAAGGGAAAAAAATACATATGAACAACAAAATCTGCAGTTAAGGCCCCTTGAAGTTGCATCCCAGAATTATGAAGGGAGCTCAATGCAAATGGTGACATTGTCCTTTGACAGCTAACAAAAATTTTGAGCTTCTCTAAGTTGTGAGAAGATAGTAGGACTCCATGATGGAAAAATTTAGGGGAAACAAGGAAAGTTACTACAATGAGTTACATCATTCTGGTTATGTACCTCAGCCTCAGAAACTTGTGTTGTTCAAGGCTCCTCTATAGGCAAAAAAATTGTGAGCCTTTTTTCCTCCTGGCTCTCTCTCATAAAAAGAAAATGTCAATATACAGACTTTGGGGTTGGCATCATGACATAATGGTGCAATGTTGAAGAGTTAGTGCCCAAGGAAGGCTAAATTGGTTAGTTTTTTGAAGAGTCTATTCCATTACCACACTCTTCTCCATTTGCCAGAGCTGAAGGACTCCCTTGGCTTCGATTCTCCTCGCCGCCGATGCGAGATTTTCCGGCTCGCAGTCTGATGTTGGCACCCATGGGGAAAGGTTCCTGCACTCACAAAAGGATTGATCAGTTTTATCATCGGAAGAATATATATCTGTTCTGACAAACCCTAAACTCTAAACTCTAAAATGATAAACTTGATTTACCGGATCACCGGCATTTGGGCCATCGGTATGGAAGAGGATAGGACGGCAACGCTTGTCTTCGTTCATCAGGCTTGAGTTCTGAAAATGAGCAATGAGAGAAGCTTTTCCTTGAATTCGGGCATATGCCAGTGAGGCTACTTTTTCACTGTTAAACTTCTCCCATTTTTTCCCATCAAAAGCCTGCAAAACATTTCTTCTTTAGTTCCACAAACACAGGGGACTCAAAATTCTTAGCACATTGACATGACAAATAGTTCAAACTAAATTATACATGAAAACATCCAAATAACCTGATGGAAGGGAATAATTTGACCAGGATCAATCATGTTTATGAATGCATAGCCAACATTACATTTGTTCTGCAACCATTGTAGAATCAAATTAGAAACATGTTACTATTTCTTCGCAAAAGGAAACCAATCAACCAAAAATACTTACCTTGAAATCAATCGGTAAATAGAGGAAATCGTAAGTTCCCTTACATTGCTCATCTATTGCAGCAAGAAGCATCTTTGAAGTATACCTACCAAACAAACAGCAAATAAAAACAGAAGCAGATCAAATCAAGAGACTGATGCAAGAGAGTATGAATTCTTCACTGTTCTAAAATCTGATTGATCAAGATAAAAAAAGCATGTCAAATGAGCAGACATGCATAAATGTGTCCGTGGAAACATTAGCAAGCAAGAACTGAGACTTCAAAAGAAGAGAAATGCCAAATGCTCAGCTGCCACAGCCTGGACAAATCATTAAATGTAAAACATCTTTCTATGTCAACATTTGCTAAATCATAAAACCATCTTTAGAAACAAAATAATGGCTTTAGGGAAAGTAACAGTTTTACCAGTACAACATTCAGTTGAAGGAAAAGTAAAAAAGCTGTGGTGGCAATTAACATACTTGTTAGGAATATTTTTTATCATAAGGGTAGTTCGGCTGTCTTCCCCGCGCAATATACGACCTAGGTCAAGCTCGTATTGCTTCTTGTCAACATTGTTGGTGCTTGCTTCGTTTCGACGGTGATAAAGGTTTCTCATTCGGTCATTGGTAGGATCAAATTTTGACAATGAAGACATGGGATGCCTCGCAGGGAAGACATGAGATAACTGCTTAGGAGAGTTCTGCCCTGCTGCATTTGATGTCAGTTCAGTGCCATTCCCACCAACATGAGAAAACACATTGTGAGAAGGAAAATCCAGGGGATGCAATTGCCATGAACCATGAAAACCTCCACTCCCTAGAGAGCCCAAGCGAAAACCAGAAGCATCAGGGGACCCTCCCAAATAAGAATTTGGCCTTTCCCAGGGTGAGGCTGTAACAACTGGTGCTGATCCAACATGGTGGTCCATTATATGTGGTGTTCTCAGCAAATGTGGCGGTGTTCTAGCAAAGCTTGACATCTGTGGAAGGTTTGGAGAACAAGCATCATTAACAAATGATGGTGATTTCTGCCAAAGCACATTATTCGATGAAGGTTGCTGTTGCAAATTGGAGCTGTTCCACATATGATAAAGTCCATGTGGGCGTATGCCATTTCCTAATGAGCCAAAATAAACCAACAATGTCACATCAAGATTTGAATATAAAACTGTTATACACAAAGCTCTTAGCACATAAAAATACGATAATGCACTAACCTCCTGCATTAAATTCTGCTATGTTCCCAGTTGATCCCATTCCCTGAATATGCCTGCCATCAGAGGGTTCTGTAGCTCCAGCACCTATATTGTTAGCCAAGTTGCTAATGGTGCTAGAAAAGTTATAAGGACTACCATTAGCTAAACTATCACGGTACTCAGGTAAGGAATGAGGATGAAATCTCGAATTAGATGCAAATTTCATTGCATCAATATAGCCATTAGACTCAGAAACTACAGACACTTTTCCAGCAGATGCCCCTCTCACAGGATTGTGAATACTAGAGTTGTTCACATTAATGAATGAATTATCCATAAATGCATTAATAGGTTGTCGCACTGCAGATTGAAACCTCTGATTGTATCCATTTTCCAAGACCCCAGATCCAATTACTGCAGAAGACCCTGTTGCTGTAAATGATGTCTAGTGAGACCAAGAGTCGCTTCCTAAAAAAAACGTGTAAAGCAGATAAAATCTTACCCTTTGATCTTAATGGTAAATTGTCCATAATACTCTGACCCAAATCTCGCTCATCTTGCCCCTTATGCGACTGGTGCATCAAACTACAAAAGAAAGGTTACCATGTTTGTTAACTGAAGAAAATAATTTCTTAGCAGAACTACTTTTGCATCCAAGTGATCTATAACAACTTTACATTGCATTAACTGTAAAAGTCAATAGAAAAATGACAGTAATCAAGGATTACACAAGTAGACATGCATATCCAAATTAAAATCATCTACATGATATCATTTTGTAGGCACACATAAAATAAAGGAAAAAGTCAGATAAGCTACTACAAAATAGAGAAGAAATTAAATCAACAAAAAAAAAAAACAAAAACAGTGGGTATAGCGAGCATATCTCAAACCTAGGATGGCCAGGTTCAAGCTTGATCTGCTTCCCGGCAATGTCAATCTTATTTAAAGCACGAAGAGCAGATTCCGCAGCTCGGACATCATAAAACTCAATAAATTTGTGATGATTCATTTCTGGATATTCATAGATCTGAAATTAAGGACAAAATGTGTAACTAAGCTTGCATTATCTTCGTATAACACAAGCAACTAAAACAGGGGGAAACCAACCATGAACAACTTACTTCTTTAATTTCTCCATAAAATCCAAAAATCTTTTTAAGCTCATCATTTAAAACAGATGAATCAAGTCCAGATAGCATCAGTGTACCATGGCCAATATCCTTTTCTGGAGCATTGACCTAACATGTCTTCAAGTTAAAATACATCTATAACCAAAATATAAAAAGTAGGCATACAAAGCAACTGAAAAGAACAATAACAGATAGCAACTGCTAACATGATAAGAACAATAACAACCAATTTTATTCTAATGACAGAAAAGAAAATGGAATTATGCAAACAGGATAAGTTATTAATATTATACCTTAGGAATTGAATAATGTATATCAAGTTTCCTGGACCTCAAAGGCCTATTTTGAAGTGCTTGCATTGCATTTTGTGCTGCCCTTAGATCATGATAAGAAATCATGACAAACCCACGATGCTTACAGGCTGTATAAATGGTTCGGATATCCCCATATTGCTGTCAGAACAAAGATCACATTTTTTGAATATTGGTATGAAATGCTTCCAGAAAAATCTAAGATAACATCATGCAGCAAACAAGAATATAGACGCACCTCAAAGAGATCCTTTAGCTCAGAGTCTTCAACATTGCTATTAATGTTTCTAACAAAAAGTGTTCTAGAAGGCTGTTCACCAAAAGGAAGTTTTCCTTTAGAACCTCCAAAGAAACCATAATCTCCATCAAGACCATTCATTATTTTTCCTGAACTTAAATGTTCGTCTCCTTCCATCTCCATGCCTCCACCACTGCTAAACAGATCAAAATCTTCAAAATCATCAATTGTTTTGGCATGAGAACTGCATCCTAACTCGTCAACAACACCAGAAAACAAATCATCTTCATCAGGAAGGAGATTCCCTATAGTGTCAGCCTCCATTTCTTTAAGAGATTTACATGGTTCCTCTGGGAAACCAGCAGCAATTGTCCTATCAGACTGAACATCATTTCCAAATAACCGTACTGCACCAAGATATGCAAATAAGCAGACAAATAGGATATCAATTTAATTATAGTAAAATCAGAAAAACATAACAGATAAAAAAACTCAATAGACAGATGCAAGGACATTAGTACCCATCATCATACATGCATGCAGGAGGCATGAAACAAATACTTACACTTTCGGCTAAATATCTCAGACATAGAGCTCGAGAATAAACTACTTTCACAGGGGCCAGCATTGCTAACAATCTTGTTCCCAATTAAGCCATATGAGGTAGACGCCGACTGCAGAGATGCATCAGACAATGATTTGGGGCGATAATTCAATGATTCCTTGGAATCCATACTATCCCCAGGTAGACTAGCCTGGGACATCAGCAAGCCAGCTTTTGCATTTACATCAAGGGGTGGTGTATTGTTCAAAATGCTTCCTGGTGATGCTACCATTCCATTGCTTCCTGATAAAAAGAAAACAGAACAACTTACTTATCCAACAACTACTACTGTGTTTTGCAGATAAAAAACACTGTATACATGTATGACAAACACAAAAAATTTGAGGGGATACTACAACCTTCAAAATTAGTACAACAAAATGAAACCCACGAAATCACAGATAATCTCTATATCAAAAGCACATTATGAGTTCCAATGCAGCAGAAAGCAGTATTTATCTTCTTGAAACTACCCTCATTTTTTTCAGCTAAAATAAATGCCTCAAATAACATTGTTGCGTGAACTTAGGTGTAGACTAATGCATTCCTTATTTCAGTAAAAATTGCAGCAATTAGGTGTGAACCAATTACCACAACCAGGAAAAATAGTTTATGGCTTGACATTAATCACTCGTTAAAACTTTAAAGTGCTCTACTATATTGATCGAGAACTGATGATCATTATATCAGATTCTGGTGCAACCAAACATTTACATATTGTTCAAAGAAAAAAAGTGAGAGGAAAATTGACTAAAATATACCAAAATGCTCAAGTATAATCAATTAAGCACCATAAATGGAAATAATATTACTTTTAGAATTTCTGTGATTGCTCACATTATAACCAATTGCTAGTTTACATTGCTAATCACTTGTCCATGTGCACCCAAACATTAAAAAGATGTAAAAAACAGAAGGGAAAGAAACATCGGCTAAAAAGCCCTAAAATGGAAATGCATTACCACATTTCAGAATTGAGATCCGAGCTATTCTATAAAGTATACAGAAAAATACAGATAAAGAAAAGTTATCCTAAAATCAAACAAAAGTGACAAATCAATTCTGAATAGTTCATTAAATGTCAAAATAATAAATATTCTTTAGGCATAAATCTTGGGTTATTAATGAGGGTATAGGAGGTCAAACCAGTACTACAACATATAGAACTGCTCTTGAACAAATAAAGGATTGATCGGTCCTCACCTTGTGGGTAATGATCATTAATGGATATCGGTTTCCGTAATCCAACATTCCTCTGCCCAAAAAACAAGTTTAGAAAACCAACGATTCATAAAGGCAATAGCATTGAAGGTCAGAGAGAAGATAAATAACATTTTTAAAAAGTGGGATATTACAGATCTGATGATCATTAAATTGTTGGGGTCACATTTTTGTAACAGTTCACAAGAAACTAAAATGACAATAAATACCTCAGAACGAAAGGAAACGTCTTCAAAAAAGTGGGATGAAGCAGAAACGCCTCTGTGATCCATGATTTGAAAAGGCATCCTGCTGCAGCCTGAGTCCCGAGAAACTGAAAAAGGAGTAGTATTGCTGAAAAAGTCTCCGCTTGCTAGTTTCCTTGAACTACACTCATCCTTATACATTCAAAATAAATTTTAAGGTCACTTGACAAGTGAGAGTGCAGATAACAGTGAACATGGCACTCTAATCAAAACCGCTGATGCTGAACCCCCCAACCAAAAACAAAAACAAAAACAAAAACTTCTTGTAAAAATCGGAACATTTAAGTGATCTTAAGCTATTCATTATTATAAGAAATAAGTGGGGGAGAGAACTAGCTAAGTAAACTATGCCAACGAGATCAATGAAAAAATAGTTGTATCTTCAACTAAAAGGGAATTTAGTGGGGGGAAAGAAGAAAACTCGTAGCTTACCTACCAAATACCTAACACAATTGAACCATTTTGGCAGCTAAGAAAATGCAGGAAATTGAAACAAAACCATCCATAGAAATTATAGAAACTTCCATTCAACCGCGCTTAAATAACAACTGCCACTTTCCCTTTAGGAAAACAACCAAAACAAACGAAAAGAAAACCGCAATCAAGCTTAAGTTTTCAAGTTTGCACCTTCGTAAGGGAATTTTACAGGAAAAACCTTGAACATGAACAGATCAAGTGCAAAAACTCAATTTTTCGATGGAAGAATAGGTGATGATGAACTTAGACAGCTCATAGCACCAAAGTAAGAAACACCATGAGATAATTCCAAAATTGCTATTTAGAAGAAAAAAAAACACAGATTATAATATTCCAAGCAAGAAAGAAATCTTACCTCAATTCAAACACCAACTCTCCAGCACCAAAAAAAACTCCAAAATCTACCTCACGGAATCCAACTACCTTCTCATACCACACTTTTTAAACGAGAGAGAAAAAGGAAAAAAAAATTGAATCTTGCAGGAGGTCTAAAACATGAAGAATTCAGAAATAGGGGATCTCGTGATTTTTTTTCAAAAATCTCATCTCCCCTCTCTGCATTGTTTTCCCTGCAATCTCACTCAGAATAAAACGAAGGAAAAAAAAAAACAATTTTTGTTATTTCTGGTTGTTTCCAGAGACCCAAAACAGTGGCAAAAAAGGGAAACAGAATCAGAATTCAGAGCTCAAATCGAAATATTAGTGTATTCCGGCCAACATAGGGCAACTTTCCGGCGAGATTAAGCTCGCCGGTGACGCTGTGTGGTTCAGAGAGAATCAGACAACCCAAGAAGAGAGTTTTAGAGACTTGTGACAGGAAAAAAAAAAGGAAAAGAAGGAAAGAGAGAGGAAAAGTGTGTTAGTTGGCTTTAATTAAAATAAATCAAACAAATTAAAAAAGAAAATATGTTAGAATCAATAATAAATACTAAATACGCGCTGGTCGTGTTCTGCGTGTATTTTTCGGGTTTGAAAATAAAGTGAAAATTAAAGACCGCACATGACACAACTTTTGCCGAAAACAAATGTTACAAATTAGAAACTTATCCTATGTATTCTAATTTCTTTAACAGGTCCACGTATTCTTCTTTGTAAAATTATTTTATTCCATTCTTTTCTTCATCCATAAACTTTATAAAATTACTTTCATTTCGTACCCAACTTCACTTTTACTTTTGTTTTTCTCATCTTTCAAGTTTTCTATATAAACATATATCTCAACACTCTTCTATACGTAGAATTATTATTTATTAACAATTATTTAGTTTTTGAACTCTCAATGTTTATTTTATACTATAAAAAATAATTTATACTAAATATTAGTCAACTTTATTTTTTCCCAAAAATTAAAACTGTAATAAAAGATGAACGAAGTATATTTCAATTATAATTGTTAACTTTTATTTAAAAGATAAAGATGTATTAATTTTTTTAAAGGTTTTATGACTTTTTCTAAATTTTTCTGACAAAAAAACATATTTACAAGAATATATTAAAACTCTTTTTAAGAACTATAATAAAGTTCCTATTATTGTGTTGACTTTGACTTGTAAATTTTCAGTGTTTTCTGTGACTCGTGCTTACCAATGCTTCATATTCATTACGAGAATTGCATGGTTTTCTGAAATTGGAAAATACGTTTCCCTAAAAGTAATATACAATTTAATCTTATATTATGGGTACAATTAACTTAGATATAAATATTTTAATAATTAAGAATAACATTTTGCATTGTCGGAACGCCCCCAATAAAATAGTTATACTAGCGAATAGTCATATATCATAATAGTACTTCATACAGTAGGTATGATGTAACATTTGAAGCATCATTTTTCCAAAATAATATACACATAAAAAGAAAAGTATTCTATTGTTTTTTGTGTATTTCTTTTAATTTTATTTTTAAGTTTAATTGAGTTTTATTTCTTTTACAACAAATTGAGTTTTTATTAAAAGTAAAAATTATTTATTGAGTATTAAAAATTTATATTTTTTTAATTGAGTTTTTATTGTTTAATTTTTTTTTACTTAAATGACATTAATGTTTTTTTTTCTTGTTTCTTTACCGCAAGATATTAAGAAATATTAGTATTTTTTTAACATATTTTCAGCAATAAAATTTATTTATTATTTTCATCAATTACTTAATTTTTATGTATTAATACAATACTTTGAATTATCATATCTCTTCAAGTATGGAGACAAGTAAGTAAATGACAAGACAAATTAAATTTGTAATGTATAGGGTAATAATAATAATAATAATAATAATAATAATAATAATAATAATAATAATAATAATAATAATAATGGAGTGTGTGATTTTACATTGATGTAATCAATATAATATATAACAAACAGAAAAACTAATATTCATTTTTTTCATATATTTATATATAAAAATAATAAATAAACTCATTTTTATAAATATTATTTAAATTTATGCTAATTTAATAAAAAAACATTGTATTAATCGAGTATAAATAATATTTAATTTTTTAAATTGATAATCGGAACGAGAACGAATATGTACATATTCGTATTGTTGTCATGTATATTCATTCATTCCTATATTTGTCATTGTTCTCCTATACATGTTTCCAATTTACAAGGTCAAACACTTATTTTATTAAATAACCTAATAAACTTATTTTCATCTCCCTCCTAGATTTCCTTCATTTGAAAAACTTATTCCCTTCTTTTTGTCACGTATTTTCTTTGATTAAAATGGTTGTTTATCTTATTCTATATTCATAAACTTCACATATATTTCCATTACACATTATTTGTTATCATAACTTTGATTACAAGTCTTTTTTTTCTTTTGTGCAATTTATTTTAAACCATACATTACATAAGGATGAAAATGAAAAAAAAAATTATAATCATAAAATATGAAGATGAAGTTTCACTTCAAATACATATATTATTTTATCTATTTTTTATTTTATAAATATATTTACACATGATGTATTCCTGACTTTAATTTATCTATTTGTTTGTTTATTTATATTTACCTCTATTTTTTGCATTAGTCTCCCTTTATTTATTTATATTTACACTTGGGTACATTAGTCTTATTTATTTGTTTTTTTGGATTTACATATAATTATTCATTGACTCTAATTATTTATTTATATTTACCTTTAGTTAGCACTGATTTTGTTTATTTATTTATATTTATCTCAAGTTTTGCATTAATTTATGTTTATTTATTTGTATTTACATTTAGCTATGTTGGTTTTATTTATTTATATATTTTGGATTTAATGGTCTTGTTTACTTATTTATATTTACCTCAAGTTATACAATAGTCTTATTTATTTGTTATATTTACCTCTACTTATTCACTAGTGTTTGTATTTATTTATATTTACCTAACATGTGGGCAACATTTTTTTTACAAAAAGAAAATAAAAAAAAAATACAACAAATTGACATATGACATGTTATTAACAATATTAGTAGTTTTTTTGTTTAAATTACCTATTGAGCACGAACTTAAACGAATGTTAATTTGAAACTTTCTAACTAAAACGGGAAGCAAGAGTAACTAAGCATTTATATTTAACTTTAGTTATGTCTAGATCATTTTCTTTGTCTCTAGTTATGCATTTATCTTACTTATTTATTCAATTATATTTGTTTGGTTTCAAATATTTGTTATTTTATTTGTATATGCCAAATAAATACGATAATCATTGTGAAACAATCAAATTTATAATAAATAAATATTTGACTATTGTAGTTTGATATATATCTTGGAGATGTAAATAAGTAACTTGTATACAGAGGTTCTTCTGGATTTAATAAAGTGTTTGTATCTATTTTGATATGTTATGATCTTACATGATATTTGTCTTACTTTTTTGTGTTTGAAAGACAAAACTAAAAACAAAATTTCAAATATATAGATACATCAAATGTGTCAAATAATGTATTTGTAGACATCCTAACTGTTTATTCGAAAAACAGTTATCCTAACTGTTTATTTGAAAAACAGTTAACAAAAGAATGTCATTAATAATTTAGTAATTTTTCAAGGAACAAACTTCTCTCCCTTACTTTCTTGTTTCAACTCCAAATACACCCATCATTCTAGAAGGATCAAATGTGGTCCTTTTTATGTCAACTATTATTCATATGAATCCTATTGTTAGATAAATCATAAATAGTAAATAAATAAAATTTATTATTCTTGTAATTAAAAGGTTTAGGATGTAAAATATATGGATTAAAATTGTAATATTAATACATCTTTAAGGTTATATTCATGTTTGATCTAATTTCAAATATAATATGATTATCAACTACAAAATAATTAAAAATCAAATTATATTGTATTTCAAAATAAATGTCACACAATTAGTGTTTTTGTTATTTTTAATATCAATAAAAGAACTCACTAAAATAGGCAATATGTATTTATTTTTATTTTTATTAGTGTAAACATAAGCAGTGTGTATATATTTTTTAAATGTATATAATATTATATTAATAAGTGATGTATCATTGAGTTAATATATAAAGTAAAATTATATTTATTAAAAATAAAATAAATAAAGAAAAAAGAAAAAGAAAAGTAATTGTGTTAATGAATGAAAAAAAAAGTAATTGTTAAAATAATTTTATAAAAAATATACGAAAATAACTGTTAGCCTTAAAAAAAATTATATTAGAAAGGATAAATTAAAAATAAGAAATTATAAACAAAAGGAATTAATTATCTTTATATATAATTATAGATTATAATCAATAAAATATTTAAAAATATTATACAACTAGCATAAAATGCATGCTTATATATTTGTTGACAATTTAATTTTAAATTTTATATGTTGATTGCGTAATTAATTTTATACTACCATCAATCACATAAATTGGAAATGTAATTTTTAAGACTATTATCGTAATTATCACACACATAAAAACATTAATATCAATAATGATAATAATATATGATTATATAATAGAGTTGATTTTTTTATAGTATTAGTATTTAAATGACATAAGTTTGTGGTTAACCTCATATTTGACTTTCATTATCAAATAAAAAAATAATAGTAAAACAAGACAAAAACATAAATATAACGTTGGAAAGACCGTAAAACAAGGTTGAAAAAAAAGAAGTGAATACCAAAACATGTTGGTTGAGGATAAACGAAAATAAAGAGAAAATAGACTTAAATACAGTGTTAGAAAACTGTGAAACGACGATGAGAATGAAAGTTGCGCGTGATTCAGAATGTTTAATCTTAAATTAAAAAAATTATATCTATTTATTTTTAAAATTAAAATTTAAATCATATAAAAGTTAAAACACAAATAAATTATAATTTCGTGTCAAAAATTAGAAAAAAAAGTATGCAATCATGATTTTATTAAATATATTTGGATCTAACAAATCTGATTAAATGTATTGAAAAAAAATTCAATTTTGTATACGTAGTAGTTTAAGTCCTGTATTTTACGTATTATTAAGATAAAAGTAAGTTCTGTTTATAAGAATGTTTGATTTTCTAACAGCAGAGATTTATAGATGTTACATTAGTCTTGCAAAACTTTGTCTTTTTACCTCAAATACAAAAAAAAAAAAAAAAAAAATTATCAATAGGTACTATTTTTTGGAATTATTTCCCCAGATGCCACAATTAACTATTACATTGTCTGAATTTAGTAATCTGAACTCTAGCACAAATAATCAACAATTTTATTAAATATATTTATCACATTCACCTGATTTATGTATTTTCTTTATCTAATTGATTATTAATTTCCAGTATCATTAATCTATATCGTTTTCACATTTCATATAAAAATAAAAAATAAAATACATCCTATCTCATATATATATATATATATATATATATATATATATATATATATATATATATATATATATATGAAAAAATACAGTAAATTCTTTTTTCCTAATTTTATAAAGTGAATTAAATTGTTTATAATTTTTTTTATTACTTAAATATTTAGTTTGGATAAAATAATTGAAATATTTTAAATTTTAATTTTTTTTGGATAAAATAAAATAATTTTTATTTTACAACAAACATAAGTCTATGTTTAGCTTAACTTATTTTAACTTTAAGTTGGAATTGACTCTGTTTATACATATTTTTTTTTTTACAATAAAATTTGAATCTTTGTCAATTTTTTTGAATTTATTGAACATGCTAAAAAAATCACATTAAATAAACTCAAAAAAAAAGGATAAAATAGTATCTAAGTAACTCAAACTTTCTAATGGTTTAAGAGAATAATGATTAGAGAATCTTATATTTTGATATACATGTTAATTGTATTTTTATACTTTTTTTGTATGAATATGTTTGTTTACAGCATTTACAATTTGGATTTTATGATAATGTAAACATATAAACATGTAAACATGAGAATAAGGTTTTAAGTTTTTTGTAACTCCTTATTCAAGTGATAAATTTGTGGTGAAAGGAAAGTGTCTTGCTCAAACTATATTCTTCTATTTCACATAATATGTTTTACTGGTTTGAATTTAATTTTAATAGTTTAAATGTTGTATAACTATAGTTAATGTTATATTTTATACTTTTAATGTTGTATTTCACTAAACTAAATGACATAGGATGAATCAATGTTTGATTTCGTAAATGAGTTTCAGCCGTTCAAATTCAATATTATCTTTAAGAAATTATTTAATCTTTAAAATATTTTGTTTGATTTTCTTATTAGGCAACAGATGTGTTTATTATAATTGTTAAATAATTGAGAATGATTTTATATAATTATTTATCGAATGTTATTTTATTTGATTGTGTATGTAATATAATATAAATGTGATAATAATACGTTAGAGAAAAGGTTATGGTTGGTTTTCCCATGTTAAATATACGTGAATACTTTTTGTTATTGTTTTATACAGTGAATATAAGCGGTAAGAACTTTAATTTATATATATATATATATATATATATATATATATATATATATATATATATATATATATAAAAAAAATACAGTGAATTTTTTCAATTTTATATAATGAATTAAATTGTTTATGAAACTTTTTTATTTCTTAAAATATTAAATTTTATATAATGTTATTTTAATTTTTATTTTATGATAAACTCAACTCTATCGTCTAACTTAACTTAATTCGACTTTTGATCCGAATCAGTTCTGTTTAATCTTTGACTTAGTCTGGGTCGTCTCGACCTTTGGCTTAGATTAGTCTAGTTCAAACTTTGTTTTAGTTAATCCAACATTTGATCCGAACCGATTAATTTTAACCTTTTATTTGACTCAACTTTTTGAATTTGTGAAATTCTTTTGTCTTAATCAATTATAAATTTTCCAACTTTGAAAATTTTTAAATTTTATTTTTATCGAGTAAATTTCAAAATTTATTATTTTTGTTATTTAAAACACATTCCTAAAATTTTTCATTTTTTTTCTCATTTAAATATATCATTTTTCTTGAAAAAGTTTCAAATTATTCAAATAAATTTTTTAATTGTCTCATCAAATACATGATTAGATCGGTCATCGAAGTTTCATTTAATATTTCCAATGTTCTACACGTGTTGAATAGTTGAAGAAACGTAATAATCAAGTGGTCCAATTTTGCAAGTGGTGTGGGATCATGAAAATAGTATTTTAGAATTTTCCTTCGGTTGTTCTTTTTGTGATATTTCTTAGGTGCACCAAAATTCACTGTAATAGACTACAGGTCCAAACAAATTTAAGTAAAAAATTATATTGAAAATTAAATTTATTTAATAAGATCAAATTGGTTTAAACTTTAAAATTTATAAATATTTAATTTAAATGCAATCAAAACTGCTATATTTGATAAATTCATATTAAGTTTTATTTGAATTAATTTGGCTGTTATATTTTGATATTAAATAATTAATATATATTTTAAAATTTAATTATTAATTTGAGAGAGAAAACTATCATATACAATAATAATTAATAACATGATGATTGAGGTTACAGATGTTTGGTGATTTTAGTTGAAGTTTTTTTCTCTTTCTTTTTCTGTATGCATTACTTTTTTTTTCTTAGTATTTAATTATTTTTTATATATTTTTTATTTGTTGATTTGTGGTAACGGGAACTAGTATAAAAGCTTTATCTATTTATTTGTCTATCTTTATTATCTACGAAAATATTCTTATTTTCTTTAATATCAATATTTAAAAAATACACATCAATTTATGTAATGCATAATATTGAATTCAAACGGACATTTTGTTAATGAAGTAAACCATATTCAACCAAAAGCAAAAAGTTACAATAAAAAATATTTAAAATGAACAATTTTAGTTTTTTAAAATTATAAAAAATATATAATTTGAAATTAGCTAATTGGATCAAATTACAAATTTAGAAACATAAACTTAATTTTGAAACGAACATGTTAAAATAAACTTAAATTAATATGAAATAATATTATTATAAATAAGATTTAAATAGTTAAATTTTTGAATGAAAAGAATAAATGTAGATTGATACACCCTCTCCACCATTCATTACTTAAAAATATGATATACGTATGATGTATTAGACTTTAATCTATGTTTGATTATATATATAAAAAATAGAATCAAATAAATTCTTCTAATACAGTAATCTAATGTTGAAAAATTATCGATTGGCGTAAAATGGTAATGTATAATCTTAATACTTAATAGTCAATAAAGTGTTTTGTCAGTATCCGGCAATTAACTTAATAGGAATCTTCTAACCTGCTAGTAATCCTAATTAATTAATTTATTAATTAATGACTCGCAACTTGCTAACTTTTGAAGGTAAAAAAAAAAGTCTATAAAAAAAGCAAGCATTAAAAGTAAACAGGTACTGGTTTATTGTTATATATATAATAATATAATTACATTTTTGTTACTATGAACCATATATTATATAAAATAAAAGGTATATAATGCTTTGCCATGTGCATGCAAACAAATTTTGCCTTCTTTTCTGGGAAAAAGAAGAAGAATATAATATTTGTTCCATTTTATTTCTATTAGCCAACCAAAACGATAATGTATGTAAAAGAAATTTTGGAAATGAAAGAATAAATTATGAAAAAAAAGAAGAAAAAGAATTATAGTAATATTGAACATTGGATCTCTGTTGTGTTGTTGTTGCGCATCAAGGTGAGTGTCTTGTACGAAAATGTTTTGCTTTGGATCAGTGACCACGATTTTTTTATATTGTAACTGTTCACCAAAAACAATAAAAAAATAAATATTAGCTATTCTATTCAATGTGATACTGATTTAATTTTAATATATTGTTTAATTGTTTATAGAGAGATAAAAATTTTATTTATTTATTTATTTTCTGTTATAAGTATTTGTTTATTAAGGGAAGAAACTTGAATTGGGGTATGTATGTGGCATCTTTCTCTTACTTTGGGTAGTGTGTATCTCATCTCATCTCATCTCATCCACCAATCATAAACAATTTGTCGCTTATATCTCACATGGCCAATCATTTACTCTGAAACTCTCATCTTTTTATGCCAATTTCTGATTAAACAAATGTATCCACTCGCTGATTTTTAAATGCAACATGTGGAAACAGAACAACATGTTCTATGTCCTATGTTCTATGAATGATGATGTAAATTAAGATTAGTTGTATTTTTGTTTTGGGGTTTTGAAGTTGTTTTCAGATTTAAGGTAAATTTTGGTAGAAGTTGTGGAATTGTTGTGTAAGGAAGATCGTGGTTAAATATTGTTTTAAAATTTTAAGACTTTTGTTTGTTTTTTAGTTTATTTATTTAGGTGTTTTGATATATGTGTAGATGTTAAAAAGGTGTGAAGTCAATGATTCAGAAAATTAGATTTATTCTTTAGAGGCAAAAGAATCTTTCTATAAATGATTGTGGTTGTTTCGTTAATTTTATTATATCAGTTATTCTTTCTCTTCTTTTATTGAGTGTTGAAGAAGGTGATTTTACAAATAATTAGGTTGCAGGTGCAGCGGAATTTTCTATAGAGCATTACGAGAAAAGCAGCATTGCTGAGTATATTAAATTAGATTTGTGTGCGTTGGTAAATAAATAAAAATAATATTAATATTATTTAGATTACTATTATAAAAGATGTTTAAACTAATCAACATTTAAACTCAGTATACGGTACAAAGATTAATACAACAGTGTTAAAATCAGTTTGTCATATCAAAATAAATCAACAAATAATACTACTTAAGTTTAAAGTAAATTGGATTAGCATTATTCTTTCCAATTTTATTTTTTGTTTTGTTTAGGTATTGTTCGCAACTTTTAGGATTTTCAAAATATTTTGATGTATTTTTCAAAATATGAATTGAATATGATTCAAAGAAGTTATGAACAATTTGACTCTACTATTTTTTTAAGTATTAACTAATTAAATCTAAAAACAAACTAAAAGCAATGTCAAACTTGCATCTCAACAAAAAGTTTGTTTGAAGAATTAGATTCGGAATAAGTGAAAACTACAATAAGAACAATCTTAAACATATAATTCAAATAGGACATTAAACTATCCTAAAACAAACATAATCAATAAACAATATTATTATAGACATTGTTTAGAAAGAACAACGTCATTTATTGATGAAAAAAATTACAAATATTTCATGAACAATTTACAAAATTGAATTAGTCATGGAATTAACAATTTTATAATTTTGGCTATATAATCTATCATCCTCCAAAACCAGTTATTATAATTTTCAATGCTAACCATCTTCTAAATTTCCACGGTAATAACAATTTTTTTTCATTAAAATGTGATACAGTTACTTTCATAAATATTTTGTAAATTTTAATAAAATATTATTTGCTTAAAAACTAAAATGAATGAATAAACAGTACTGTATAATCTTTCCAGTGAAAATATATAGCATCATCTAAAATTAAGATAAATTGGTTGAGTTAGATCAGTAGGCCAGGGACATTACAAGTTGTATTGATTGAGCTACTATTTAATTATATCTTTATTTTATTGTCTCGAGACTTTAGTCAGTGAATTGTGTTTGGAAAGACAATTTGAGCCCCGAAAACATGGTGAGATTATTTAATTGGCTCTTTGGATATTTAAATAATTGATTTAAAATAAAGATATATAGTTAGTACATACTAAGTAATCAACTAAATAATGACAAAATTGAAATAGTTTATTAGTTATATTAGTAACATAAAATTACAATTTAAATTAAATAATTGCACGATGTTATATATAATAATTAATAATGCTATGATATACAAAGAACTAAAGTAGTTATTTTAAGGAAAAAAACAAATTACGTAAATGTTTTCTTTTATAAATATGTTTTTGTGTATACATTTCTTATAACTTTAATATAGATTTTAAAAAATCATTTTCATAATCATTAGACTAAATATTTTTAATTAATTTTTTTACCCTTTTATTATATAAAAAAGTGTACGATGTGATATTTCGTGAAATTAATAGATATGCACATGTAAACACAAAAAACTTTAAGGTGTTAAATTTTTTTGATATACAAATAATTTGGAAATTTTTGCACTTTAATTGGATAAAAAATGAATGTTAATGTTGATGGTGAAGCTTGTGGTAGTATTTTCAAAGATAATGAAAATAGTAATATAAAACAAAAATAATTGGAAAATTATATTTTAACCCATTTTTATTAGTGGAAGATAGCAATAGATAACAGATGCTAAATGAATTACTAATAACAATAATAATTAAATAAAAATAATACAAAGATTATTGATAACAATAATTAATAAGGGTACTGAAGGGTGCAATAGCTAGCAAATCAATACTATGGATAAAAATAGTAGAGGCCCAAAAGTCAATAGGATCTTATCTTTAACACTTGTGAGACATGTATGGCAGATATTGTTCAAAGAGTAATCCACTTTTTGAAGCTACACGCTATTCCACCACCGACATCTTCATGGTACAACCAATTACAGTATTCAGGAACATAAAAGTTAAAAAAGGTAATTAAGGATAAAACCAACATCAAAACAAGGTTAGTTCATGGATAAAAAAAAGTAAAAAGTTGTAATGTTTTTGAATATGTTGAAATCGTTTAGGTTGGGCCTACACGAAAACTTCAGAATGGTCCTAGAGTTAGGGGGCACGTACTTCACTTTACGAGAGTATATATATATATATATATATATATATATATATATATATATATATGTGTATATATTTTTTTTTTATAATAACTGTTCTGAATGATTGCGTTGAGGACTATGTAAAATTTGAAGTTTGAAGAAATTTCCCATGGAAGATTTATTAATTTTAAACGGAGGTCATAGTTTTTTTTATGCAAAATGATATTTTAACTTATTTTTTTTGACACATTTTTAATTTATTATTTTAATTATTATTAGATATTTTTTTAATTTATTTTTAATAATATAATATAATGATCTAATAATAATTGAAATAATGAATTAAAAATAAACAAAAAAATGGATTAAAATATCATGCTTTATTTACTCGAAATTTGTTCCTAACCTAAAACTCTTCTCTTATACCACATCTCTTTGACACTGAAATAATTTCTGCGGATTGCACGTGACTGTTGTCATTTTCTTTACTTACTGCAAGGGCTGCACTTGCCTTCTACTCAAAGGAGGAGAAGTGAGAAAAAATAAAAGATAACTCACAATCGTTGATTCAAGAATAAATAAATCTATAAATTATTTTATAAAGTTGTTTCCCAATGTGAGAGATCTTCACTAGGATGTTATTAGGATGTTTTTGATTGCATTTTAAAGACTATATAACCATTTTTTTTTCATTGTTTAGTTAGTTTGTGTTAAAGTAGTTATAAATTTTATTTTATTATATAGTTTTATAATATAGAATTAAATTTTATTGCGCACGTACTCTTAGCATACGTCAAGGTTTTTCACATTTCACACACCCCCACTTTCTTTCTCACCTTCTCCGACACCGGTTTTCTCATCAACTACCTTACAAACAATGTACGATTAGAAATTGCAACATATTTACCTTCATCTTCTCAAGTCTTACTTTATACCCTACATACAAGTTCTTTCTCACTACTTCCCCCATTAACCTATTTTATCCCTCATATTAGTGAAAAGAAATGGTTTCAAATATCATAGTTACCCAGCCTTCTTATATGATAGGATTTGTTCACTGTGATACGTAAAAAATGTTCTCTTTGAACTCAAATTTTGTCGTAAGAACATATATACACTTTCCCTAACTAAATATTCCTTTTTATATGAATCAGAATAGCCGGTAGAGTCTAAATAATTCCTTTCTAAACCTTTAATTAATAAACCTAACACAAGAGTAAAACACTTTTTCCTTCAAATTTATTTCATTCTCATCACATCACAATCACATATCTGATACAAATTTCTTATCACATATTATCAACAATTTCATATCCAAACAATCCATATATTTCATGTCCCTCAATAATTAGTTATGAAATATTTTTGTCATGGATCCCTTGCTAAATAGCAAGAAATAAATTTACTCGCTAATTTTGCTCACAAATTTGCTATAGAATCTTTTTATCGCTGATTTCTTGTTAAATAACAAAAAATTAGAGAGAAGTATGTTTTATCGCTAATCTCCAACATATTTTTCACTTAATCATAACCTTTTATGTAATTATGTTCAAATAATGTATTTTAATTAAATACTTTTTGTGTTTCACATTTGAATATTTCTATTCTTTTTTAATATTTTATTTATTGTGTATTTTCTTTTCACATCAGAATGTTTAACACTCTCAATTAAGTGTTCATTAGCATAAACTTTTCATTTACTAGGTAATATAAAAAAGTTACATTTTTTACAATATTATTATTAATTTTTGTTTCATTTGAAGAACTATTTTGTTTCGCTACAACAATTTTTCGTTATTTATACACCATTGATTATGTTGGTATTGAAAAAGTTTTCTTAGATCTCTATGGTACTTTTTCATTTTATCATATCTTTAATTATATATTTGTTTTCCTTTGTGCGATTTCATTCAATAATCTCTCAAATTATTAATAAAACACACATTTAATAATGTTTTAATATTTTTTTATTTATTTTTATCATGTAAAATAGTATTTTGTTATATTTTATATAATTATTTTTTATTTTCTAATTCATTAATATAATATAATTTTTTCACTATAATTATATAATATAAAAATTAAATATAATTTCCAATAATTTTTTTATCACCATTCGACATGTTTTGAAGTTCAAAAGATAAAGATCTATGTTAAAATTGTATTATTGTTATTTTAATTTTGTTGTTTGTGTAATTTTGATAAAGTGATATATTATAACTGTTATTAGTGTATCATTCATATTTGCAAATTTAATAAATATTTTGGATCCGACCCAAGTTCGTCCAACAGTAGGAAACCATCGCGTTTCCAAGATATGATCCACTTTGGATCGTAAAATTCCATCATGATTTTCTCCTTAGAAGACGTCTCAGAGGGTGGAGGAAAGAAGGAGTATTTAAATATTTAACCTCGACTCCTAAGCAACGTGAGACTTATTGAGTGTACCAGAACATAATATTTTAAAATAATAAAATTACATTGACGACAATTGAGCAATGTGACACGACAAAATAATACCTATGTCAATCACATCACTAGGTTAGAAAAAAAATTAACGACAAGGATTAAATTGAAGAAATTAAACGCATTGAGTACTTAATAGTATATAAAAATTTATTAGAGACTCATATCGTAAATTTTCAAGAAATTGTATTATAAATTTATTATTTCATTATTTAAAAAAAATTAAATTATAATTTTATAATTTATGATTTATAATTTTATCTTTATATCGTCATATAACCATATTATTATATCGTCATATCGTTATATCATCATATTGTCATATCCTCATATTGTTATATCGTTATGTTGTGATTATATTCAGGGGCGGAAGTATTAAGGGACAGGGGGAGCCACGGCTCCCCCAACCGTTTTTGTTTTCACTTTTTTTTCTATATATTTAAAAATTATTACTCTATTTATATTAATTATTTTTATTTTATTTTATTTTTTACATATTTAAAAAAATATATTTATATATTACTACTTTATTTATATATTATTACTTTATTTATATATTATTATTTTATTTATATATTATTACCTTATTTATATTAATTTAGTTTGAAAAATCTGTTTCAAAATTTAAAAATCACGTTTTGTTCTCTATTATAATTTCTTATACTTTTCTATTTGTTTTCTCTCTTCTGTGCCTCCATCTCTTTCTCCCCTTTTATTTCCATCTCAATTTTCACTATCAATTCCTTATTATTTTCAAAATCAAATTGCACTACGGCAAAATTGAAGAGTTAAGGAACATTTTGGACCGAACAATTTATTCTTTTGAGTAAGTTCATCTTTTCCTTTTTATTTTTGAAGCAATATGTTTTCCTCTTGTATGTGGCTTTTCTACGCTCTAGGCATATATCTATCTATTAGAGATCATAAAATCATGCTTTAATTGTTGATCAAACTCTTCTTTGTGTAGATAGAACTATTTTAAGCTTTGAAGTTGTGTAAGGGAAGAACAAGATTAGGAATCTACTCTAAGGTAAGGGAAGCTGATGATTTAGAAGTTATTAGTTTTCTTAAAATATTGAGTCTTGCTTTTAAGATTTAATTTGAGGTATTCATAATTTTATCTTTTTTGTAAATAGGTGAGAGGTGAAAAATTTATATTAGAAAAATTATGATAAAGAGTAAAAGAATTGATTCTTTTTTCAAGAGGAAGGCTTGTGATGAAGATGAAAAAAATGCATCTACGTCGTCTAAAATTGAGAAACTTCATGAGAATCCAAATATTGAAGAAAATGAAAAACAACTCTCTAAGGTTCCTAAAGTTACACATAATGAATTTGAAAATACTTTAGAACGTGATCCGGGAAAGCGTATTCAAATTTGGCAATACCCACCAAATCAAATTGATGAGGTACGAAGGGCTTATCTAAAATGGGGCCCATATCAAATGCGTCTAGAAAATTATCCCTTTTCTGGTAAAGATGATCATCCAAGAAAATTTCAGTACACATGGTTTAGCTTATTTCCTTCATGGTTAGAGTATTCGCCATTAAAAGATGCTGCATATTGCTTACCGTGCTATCTTTTTAGTAAAAAACCAAGCGGACGACCTGGCTTAGATGTTTTCATTGTTACAGGTAATTGAGTTTATTTTCATTGAATTCTAATTGGCAATAAGTTTATTGTCATCAACATGTTTTAACTTTTTGAATGTTATTTTATAGGTTTTAAAAATTGGAGGAAA
>Ga0214542_1004891_pt1 | contig 26072 bp, 9 predicted proteins | sample CNSS1metaG_FD_160096 | JGI IMG/M metagenome (GOLD analysis project Ga0214542, IMG submission 160096) | Root nodule microbial communities from cowpea collected in UCLA plant growth center, Los Angeles, California, USA - CNSS1 | ecosystem: Host-associated > Plants > Roots > Nodule | place: USA...
TGGTAATGTCTCCCTCTCATTCTTGCTCGTCCTGCACTTGCAATGGTTGGGAAATGAAAAATTCCAACGTTTCTTCTCATGGAGGTGCGGTGAGGAGGTTCGATTTAACACCTGTTTGCTATTGTGGTGAAAAGGTAATCACGAGAATTGTTAAGAACAGGGGGGAGAAAATTTTGGAGTTGCCCAAAGTTCAAGGTATGATATTTGTTGTTTTGGTGGACGTTTTTTTTCGTATTTTGGTTTTGGAAAACCTAATTTTGTAATTGGTATGTAATTGGTGGTGTTGATTTTTCCTTGGATAGGGTGGAAGTGAAGAAGTTGTTGGCTGCAATTTTTTTTCATGGTGCAGTGCTACCTTCACCACCCAATTCCAATCCTTAATTCAGTAATTTAGGGTTTCAAGGATGATGCTTATTTTAATTATCAGGGTCCACGCACCAATTTTTCAGTCCTCAAAATAATGCATAAAGCCACGTCAGAAAAGATTAAAATAAAGTTAACGTTAATAATTTTAACACTGTTAACGATTGGGTTGATTTAAAACACATTTACAAAAATGAGGACGAAATTGAGATCAATTAAAATTCGAGGACCAATTTGAGATTTCTGAACCAAAACGATGACCATCGGAGTATTTTAACCTTAAAATATTAAAACCAAATTAAGAATAGAGAAATGACACCTTCCATTATAGTGACACGTGACATTATCACTATTACGTGACACAATGTCAGTTTGACTCGTGACAAATTTTTAATTTTTAAAAAAAAAAATTTAAATAAATAAAAAATCAAAATCAAAATCAAAAAATCCATAAACTAACTCGTGACAAATTTTTAATTTTTAAAAAAAAAATTAAAATAAATAAAAAATCAAAATCAAAATCAAAAAATCCATAAACTAACTCGTGGCACCCCATTTAACATCGTTACTACACCACTAACGGAGAGGACTTGATGACATCAAATTTCCCAAAATAAAAATCAAATTGAGATAAGAAAAATTAAGAGATCAAATTGATATTTTGCTACAAAAATAGGGATCAAATCAATAATTTAACTTTCTTCTATTTAAAAACCCTACACATTTTTTTACCACATAACTTTTATAGATTGCGACGTGCTGTTATCAAATTAAGAGTTTGTTTATACTACTAGCTTTTTCCATAACGTTTTTCCATAATAAAATCAGAAATTATTCTTTATAAATCATTTTAAATATTATATAAAACGATTTTGATAAATATCCATTATTAGGTTTTAAATATTATAAAATTTAAAATTTTTAAAGAAATAAAAACATCTGTTTTTTTTTACTCAAGTGTACTTTCAAGATTATGTATAATTTATTTTAATTTCATTCACTTTAATCATGTATTTATTATTTTAATATACTTATGTATTCAATTTTATATAAACTTTCGTTTTTTATACTAAGGTTAGTTATAGGATTATATAATTATTTGTTAAAATTAATTATGATTTCTTAAAATGTGTAGTCTTTTAGTGTTAATGCAGTAGAAACTTGATATAGGATCATTTCTTTATTATAATAAAAAAAAATATTATTATTAAAATAAAATCCATATTATTAAATTAATTTTATAAAAAATTGTAAAATAAATTATTTATCCATTAGTAGGTAATATTTTATTACAAATTATGTAAGTTTAAGAGAATAATTACTAAAAATATAAAATTAAAAAGAATGTGAATATCAAAAGAGAAAATCTCTTTATTAGTGATATAGATTGTATTGAATATAAATTCACTAAGTCTTGTTTGTTAAATAAAGATATAATTATTGGTACTCCAATTTTTTTGTTAAGTTTAATTTGGTTCCTATATTTTTGTTGTTCAATTTAATACTTCAATTATCTAAAAAGATTTAATTTGGTAATTTTCGTAAAGTTAGAGTTAACACTGTGTTCGTACAGGAACGTGTCAAGCTGTAGAATTTTTAATTTTTTCTAAAAAATTTTTAAATTTTTTTTTTTTGTAAAAAATTATAAACTATCACGTGTCAGTTTACTGTCGTGTCACGTGACAGCTTACAATCATGATACGTGACAGCTTACAATCATGGCATGGTAATAGTTGTTTTCAATTTAGTCCCCTATTTAAATTTTTAGTTCAATTTACTAGCCCAATTTTTTAAAATGATTCAATTTCGTCCTCTCCAATTTGAGACCAAATTAGTAAATAAGCTTAATTACAACTTATATTTACATGTTTCAATAACTTTTTCTAGTATATACATCAAATCATTTCACCTAAATACTTAAATTATTTTATTTTTTACATTTTTTACCTTTGTAATTTTTTGCACATGAAATTTTTTACACTTGTAAAAAATAAAATAATTTGAATATTTAGGTGTAGTGATTTGATGTATAAATTCAAAACAATAATTTTAACATGTATATATAAGTTATAATTAAACTTAGTTACTAATTTGGTATCAAATTGGAAAGGACGAAGTTGGATCATTTTAAAAAATTGGGGTACTAAATTGAACTAAAAATTTAAATAGAGGACTAAATTGAAAACAACTATTATCACTACCACGTGTCATGATTGTATGTTGCCACGTGGCACGATGGTAAACTGACACGTGACAATTTTAAAATTTTTTGAAAAAAAAAAGTAAAATATTTTTTAAAAAAATAAAAAATTTCATGGCTTGACATGTGTCCTGTAAGGACACGGTGTTAACTCTAACTTAACCGAGATGACCAAATTGAATCTTGTAAGATAATTAGGGTACTAAATTGAATAAACCAAAAGTATGGGGATCAAATTGAACTTAACCAAAAAATTGGGGTACCAAATCAATAATTATACCTTAAATAAAAAATGAAACCCTAAGTGTGTTGATTTCCAACATTTGCTATGAATACCACAGAGTATTCTGGAACATGTTTCTAACTTAAAACATGTTTTTCATTTCCAAAAAGAACAAAAGTTAAAATAAAAACTTCAAAAGGAACAATAAAATCTTAAAAAATAAGGAAAGTTACAATCAAGGGAGAACATGTGTGTAAGGCCCACTTAAAATTTTGCCGTAAAGTTTAAAGGCCTACCTTGGTTTGTTGGGCCTAAGGCGGGCCCATAGGGTGCCTAAAACCCCTAAACCAGCTTTAACCCTCTCATTCTACTCATTTCAAAAAAACTATTCCTTTTCCCCCTCTCACAGTTGATACACAGTGCTCTGGTATGGTTTGAGAGAGAGCCCCCTTTTCCTCCAAGCTTGCAGTACGTTGCCCTCATGTAAGTTAAACTTCACTCTTCTTTTCTTTTTTCCCTACCAGTTGCGCTATTATGTCTTGAGTCGTCCTTATAGACTCATCCTTGCTCATATGTCCATGCTCTTCAACTGCTGAGTTCGTTCTTAGAGCTGAGGTATTACCGTTGTCAGTGTCTGAAATCTCTTTAAGCTTAGGTCTACTAAAAAAGGTAAGGGAAGCTAGGGTTTTTCGTATTTTCTTAATGTTTGTGTATTCTAGCTTTGCTTCATGTTCATATATGGCTTGTGTGCTACTGTGGTTACATGGAATACCTCGATGTGTTGTTTGGGATGGAATGTATGGTTGATGCAGGTACGAACAATGGCGAGAAGTGATATTCTCGCCCAAGCAAACTTGTCTCGCCTAAGCGAGAATAACAAAAACTGGCCCAGGTTGCTGCTCGAGCTCTCGCTCAGGCGGAGAGCTTTCGTTTTGAGCGATGAAGCATCTCGCTCAAGCGAGTGGGTATCGTCTAAGCGAGAACTCGTGGGAGCTTGTTGTGGTTCGCTTGGTTGTAGCTCAAACGAGAGACCTCACCTTTGAGCGAAGAGCAGTCTCGCTCAAGCGAGGAGGTCTGTTGGCAGTCTCGCCTAAGCGAGGACCTGTAGCTTGAGCGAAAGACCTCTTTCGCCTGAGCGAGGGTCCATAACTTGAGCGAGACTGGTGCATGAATTTGTGTTCTTTTCCATGTTGTTGGTTGTTGGTTGTATGGTTGGTTGGAGTACCTTATTTAAAGTATGAAGTATGTGAATATGCATGTAATATCTTATGTATGGTGCCATGTATATTGTATGAGATTAAATGGGGATGAGATGTTGCTATGTTGAACCTAAAATGGAAAGTATGAATTTATTGGATGGTTGGTTATATATATTGGCATGAGATTGGTATGCATTATAATTTTATGCTGGTTGGTGAGACATGATTTTGATATGGTTTAGGACGTAATTTCATGAATCTCTAGGTGAGATCTCATGGTGGTGCCTCATAGTCAGAACATAATTCCACGAAGGTTTCATGGTGGTGCCTCATGGTCAGGACGTAATTCCATGACCCTTTTTGGTGGGAGCTCATGGTGGTGCCTCCTTGTTAGGACGTAATTCCACGAAGGTTTCGTGGTGGTATCTCATTAACTCAAGTAGTGAGAGTGGTAGGTGTAACATCCTACTAGAAATTACTTAATTAAATAAATAAATAAAATATAGAAAAATAATTGACATAATTTTATTATTCCCAAACGCGGGAAAATTTAAAAATATCTTTCAACGCGTCATAATGTAAACATCACTACAATAATAATGTTATTACAAGTTCCAAATTTCGATAAAACAAAGGAAAACATAGTAAAAATCCCCAGCTCATAGACTCACAAGCTAGCCCTTTCAAGCATAAACTTAAAATAACACACATATTAAAATAGCATACAATTGGCATACATAAAACTCAAACCCAAGTCCTTTCACACAATCAAGTACTCTAAACCATTTAAGCTAGTACTTTTCCACATCATATTAAATCGCATTAAATGTCATAAAGGCTCATACTACCCGCATTTATTAAATAACTATTTAGTTAATTATTTAAATTTCTCGGGTCTTACAGCAGGAGGCCATAATCTTTGGCAAGATAACAGTCTTAGATGTTTGAAGGCTAACCTTGTGCGTGATAGGGTGAAACCCATTGGCAATGGCTCTACAAAGCAGTAGAGGCCACCACAAGTGCAAGCATCCATCCGACTGATTATATGTATATGGATAATTGAGTCTTAGAGTCTTGCTTGTTGGTCATCATATGCTTGGTTGATTTATGTATCTTTGACTCTAAGATTGTATGCAATTGTATGATAAAAAAATTTCCACTCTAGCTTACCCTTTTTGTTTGCTTATGTGTTTGTGTGTGGTTTTCTCCTTTTGCGATGATCATCAATTTATTGATGTGAGCAGATGTGAGAACTCCTCGTGGTCATCAGGATGATGGAAACTCTGTTGCGTAGCTTGTCTTGGGTTGGATCTCCCTTATTCCAAGTTTTCTTTTTGGGTTGTGACCTATGTATTAACTTGCTCCTTGAGCATATATTTTGGTTACTGTTAAACTCTTATTCCGTTTTGTTAATGTCATAGTGGTGTGTCAATGTTTCTTTCCTAATGTTTCTTTTCTAGTAACTTTTGGATAACTGTAAGGAGTGACAATTATACTCCATGACAATGCTCTTTATATTATTTTGTGTGATGTTTCATTTAATTAAGTTTATTATTTAAATGGGACGTTACAATGTGTAAAAATGAAAAATAACCATGAAAAAGAAAACATTTACCCTTTTACTTTTCAAAATATAATATAATTTTTATTTTAAAGTTAAAAATTAAAAATTTTTAAGTTTTAATTTTACATATCTTAATTTACTTTTAATTTACTAATATACATGCTTAAAAGATCGGAAATGTGAATCATTTGTTTATGTGCCCCTCAAATTTCTTCCTGCACCCCTTATGAAATATCAAAACAAACTTTATAATTAGTTTATTTTGAAATTTTAATCTAATTTAGTCTTTTTTAATTTTAGAATTGTGTAAATTTTATTTTTGTAATAAAATTTTGTTAAATTTATTTGACTTTACAATTGTGTTTCATGGTATTAATATTGAAGAAAAATGTGTCGAATGACGTAAACAACTCAAATATTATCCTGAAATGTATTTGAAACATTTAATAAACTTAACCAAATATGATTAAAAGGATTATATCCACACGATCCTAAAGTTAAAAACTAAATTGGACCAAATTAAAAAAAAAAAAACTAATTTCAATTTTCAAAAAAAAAATTGAAAACGGAAAATTAAGAAATAAAATATATTTAACTTTGTTTTTAACTTAACTTTAATTTTACATTCTCACTTGGCCATTAGGTCTTCCTTCCATCCTCGTAGTTGCTTTTTCCTCTCAGTTAGGTTGCAAGTACTTTGTTGAAAATTTGGACACCATTTAGAATGGGAGAAGGAGTTTGTGGAGGTGTATTGTGTTGAAAACATGGGGGTAAGTTTTATTATTATTATTATTTTTAAATAGGTAATTCAGAAATCCACCGGAATGAGAAATTGGGATTGGGGGAGTTGTTGGCGTGAAATTCACGGTTATTGAATTCTTGTGAAAAAGGTGCACAATTTATGCTTTTCCACCTTGTTCCTTTAATGTTTTTTTTTTCTTTTCTTGTTTACCCTCTGCCTTTAATTTCTACTTTCGGAAATGAACAACTTCATATTTTTTAATTTTTCTTTTCAGAACACACACATCTAATTTGGAACTATCTTCCCGGAACACATAATCAATAATACTACATAAGAATTTTTTTTTTGAAATTATACATTACTCCTCCGAAAATAAGAATCCAAAATATATTTAAGAAATTCAAAAGAAGTTGGTTTAATACTTATAGAGTGATTTTCTTTTGAATCTAATTTCCTCTAATTTTATATGTTTTTTTTCTATCAATTATCTGATTATGTATGTTATGTCTAATGGTTTTGAAGTCGGTGGCGGAGCTTTTATATGGCAGAGAGGTAACGGCCCCCCAATTTATTTTTTAATTTTTAAAAATTTATATATTGAATTTTTTAATGTTTTTATAAAATTTTAAATTAAATGTATATATTAAAAAATATTAAGAGTTTAATTATGTATTTTTTAATTTTTTGTTTAATTAATTTTTAGGTTTATGATAAATTTGAGAACATTCAATTGAGTCGTGATAAATTTTTGTGATTCATTGAGTACTAATTGATGTTAATTCTTAATGGGATGATCTGACTCTTAAGAGGCTGCATAATTATTATCTTTCCATGTCACTTTGCTGACTTGTGACCAATATCATTTTATTATTTTATTATTTTAAAATTTTGTAATTTAAAATTTAATAATTTATTATAGTTAATATTATTTTTTTTATCTCATGAGTCTTTGTATGTTCACTTTTTAGTAAGATAGAAGAAAAAATAATGTATTATGTGCTTTTTTATAACGAGTTTTCAATTGTGACTTGATTATTAGAGTTTTCTTTTATTAATTATATCTTTTAACTTTTCATTAGATTATAATAAACTATTTTTGAATTTCAAACTTAAAATAAGTAGGTCTGATGAAGAGTAAAAGAATTTATATTTATTTTTTAAAAATAATAGAAGAAAACCTAATCACAAAAATGAAAATGAAACAAATTCAAATCTTTTACATAAAAGAGAATATCGTACTTATAATCCAATTGTTCAATTGGGAGAGTCATTTCTTAAGGTTAAAAAAATTACAGGTGATGATGAATTTGATATTAATTCTTTGAAACAATATTATACAGGAAAACATATTCAAATATAAGAATATCCGATAAGTAAAAAGGATGAAATTAGGACAATGTATCTAAAATGATGTTCATATCAAATACAACTTCAAAATTTTGAATATATTAATTTGACTCCCCATAATTATTGGTCAAGATCCGCCACTGTTCAAAGTGATGGTTGATAAATGTAGATGTGAATGAAAAATGATAAAGTGTACTTTTAACAAAGTTTGTTTTGAGTTGTTAAGTTTGTGTGGTTAGAATGTATGTAGGGTTTTTTAGTATGTGGTTACAGTGACTTTAAAATTGGTAAGTAGTCGTGACTCATTGGAGGGCCTTTAGGGTTCATTATAGTGTATATTTTAAAGCAAGTTTAGAGTTTTTAAAAGGTTGTGGCTAAAATGTCTTTAGGGTTTATTATTTAATTTTAATTTCTTGTCATGTGTAATGTGTATTGTGTTTTGGTTGGTTGGTGTTGCCGAAAATTTATTTTGATTGTTGAATCACGTTTGGTGTATTGGCTGGTGTATGTTAAATATGAAATCAGTGATGGGTAGGAATTGGTGTTGAGATGCAAAGTGTTGATTTAATATGTAAATTTAGTATATTTTGACTGATTTTAGGTTGAATGGATTGAAATTGGTATATTTATGTGTTGAATGAAACATGAGATGAATGATTAGGGTGTTCGGCACTCTTTGAAATGCATATTTATGTACGAATGTTATCCAAACTTGTTAGGCGAGCTCATTGCTTGCTGAGTTGAATTTTCCAGCTCTCTCAGAAAAATTATAATTCCTGCTTCGTTAACTATCTCTGTCGTCCAAACGGACAAATGACTTTCTAAATATTTTATTATATTCATATTGTGGGTGGGCTTGGCCGGCACATCTTATACTGATTATTATATTTTTTTTGTTCGCGTTGGTTTAGCCGATGATAACCAAGAAGTTACTATTCATCGCCCTTTGATTGACTTAAATAGGTTTCACATTAATGGTTTTGGTGTCGTTCACCGCGTCGAGACTAACACCATACACCTATTGCCGTGGGTTTTGGTCTTGTCACGTCTCATTTTGGCGAACGTCATTTGTCAACATTCTTGTAGTGATAATTGAAATGATCCAATCATATAATTTGGGACAACTTTCTTTCAAGTTCATTCGCTATTTTATATGAGATTTTAAATTACTTTAAGTTTCTACGTGCTTTTATGTTGGAATTTACTTTGTCTCAAATTGATTTTGTAACAAATTACAAAATGAATATGCCTTACAACGCATAACATTAGTGGAAACATTGAGTTGTGTTTTCTTTTATAATAATCAAATATACCTAACGTAATTTAAAAATCCAATTATTAATAGCCATTATAAAGTAAAATATTTATAAAATAATTAATCATATGTTGGAAGAGAGATTTCAAAAATTTTAAGAAATTGAAATACATAATATTTTAATTACTTACAATTGAATTTCCTTTGTTTTCTAAAAAGTTTGTTTGGATGGAGTTTGGATAAAATAATTTCATTTCTATTTTAAGACAAACTCAACTTTATCCTTGATTCTGAGTTGGGTTAGCTTGACCTTCGATATGAGATGACTCGTCTCGACTTTCAGTTTAGATCGACTAATGAAGATTCAAGCTAGACTGACTCGGCTCGACTTTCAATTTGGGCCAACTCGACTCAACCTTTAGTTTAGGCCAACTCGACTCGACCTTCTACTCGGACAGACTTAACTCGACCTTCGGCCCATGTCAACTCAACTTGATCTTTGGTCCGGGTCGACTCGGTTCCACCTCCGACTCGGACTGACTTGGCCCGAGCAGACTTGACTTCACTTTGGACCAGCTAGACTCGATTCAACTTCGGCCTAGGTAATCTCGGTTTGACCTTCAACTCGAACTGATCCAGCTTGCCCATCGGCTTGGGCCGACTCTAGTCGACCTTAGACATCGATTGACTTGGCTCGACTTCAACCTAGATCGGCTTAGCTTGACTTCGGCTTGGATCGACTCGGATCAACCTTCGACTTAAACCACTCAGCTCGACTTTTGACCCAAGTTGACTTAACTTGATCTTCATCACGGGCTGACTCAGATCAACCTTTGTGAGTCAGTGATACTTGAGTAAAATTGAGTGAAATTTCATTTTCCTTCTATTTTTAGTGAATTTCAAATTCTATTATTTTAGTTATTTGAAATACCTTCTTGAAGTTCTTCAATTTTAATTTTCTTTTAATTTCTTCGTCCAAACAAGTCATTTTACATCACAAAATTTTAAATTTTCTAAATAAGTGAATTACTCGGGTAAGGGTAAAATAGTAATAGTGTATACGTAGTATAAGTGTGATGAATATTTCTTGCTAAAGTCTCAAAGGTACAATTCCGAATTTACCAATCAAGCTTAATAACGGTGATTTGACAAAGTTTATTCTAAATTCAAATCAACTTGAAGGTGAAATTCCGACTTTTTTGTCACAAGTTGACACATTGGATCTTTCCAACAATGACATTTCACATTTAAATGCATTCGTGTGTGGAAAAATAGCAAAACCAAACATCCGCACTTTGGATTTGTCGAATAATCAAATAATGGGACAACTTCCCGACTGTTGGGAACATCTAAATTCATTAGAATTTCTTGATTTGAGCAATAATAAAATATCTGGGGAGATTCCATCCATGGGTACTCTTGGTGCTTTGGAAGCTTTGGTCTTGCGAAACAATAATTTAATGGGAGAATTACCTTCCACACTGAAGAGTTGTGCAAGTTTGATTATATTTGACATGAGTCGAAATTTGTTGTCTGGTCCAATACCCTCATGGATTGGAGAAAATCTACTAAGAGCTGAAAATCTTGACCATGCGAGTAAATCGCTTCACTGGAATTGTTCCTGTCCAAATTTGTTATTTGAGGAAAATTCATCTTTTGGATCTTTCAATGAATCACTTATCTGGAGGAATTCCAACATGTCTGAAGAATTTTACTGGAATGAAGGAATGGAAACTAATTCCAAGACAAATTGAAAGACGACGAAAAGTTTCATCTGGTGCGGTTGAGTATGATATTTATGACTTTAACGTGTTTCTGATGTGGAAAGGTCGTGATTATGTGTTTTGGAATCCTGAGGTTCTTCTAAGTGGCATTGATTTCTCAAGTAATCATTTGACAGGTGCAATACCAAAAGAGATTGGATATTTACTTGGATTAGTTTCTATGAATTTATCAAGAAACAACTTATATGGAGAAATTCCTTCTCAGATTGGAAATTTAATTTTTCTAGAATTCCTCGACTTATCAAGAAATAATTTCTCTGGCAATATTCCTTCTACTCTTCCAAACATTGATACTCTTGGTGTGTTAGACCTATCAAGCAATAATCTCAGTGGAAGAATCCCTCGGGGGAGACATTTTGAAACCTTTGGTGCCTCTAATTTTGAAGGAAATATTGATCTTTGTGGTGAGCAACTCAACAAAAGTTGTCGTGGAGACGAGACAGCACAAAAACCTCAAGAACCAGTGATTGATGGTGAAGAAGACAATAAATTTTTTTATGGAGCATTATACATGAGCTTGGGACTAGGATTCTTTGCAGGCTTTTGGGGCTTCTTAGGGTCAATGCTACTTTGGAAATCAGGGAGAATCGCTTATATGAGATTCTTGAACAAACTGATAGGCTATAGTTATAATGATTGAGTTGAACATAGCCAATAGATTTATCGAAGGATAGCATGTACTGAATTTCAATAACTTCTTATTTCTGTTTGAACTCTTGTGTTTATTCTAGGCTTCCATCACTTTTATAATCTTATGTACGAACATTTTCAATTTGTTTTTTCTTTTAAAATAATTTATGAAGTTCAACCATATCTTTCGAATGTTCGTGATTGAACGGACATTTGTATCAGACACCCATTATCTCATTTTAGTACGAGGAGTGTCATTTCTTATTCTTTTCATTTAAGTACGAGGAGTGTCATTTTAGATTGACGTTATTCATTTTCTAAAGACATTCTAAAAATTATCAAATCCTTCTATGAAAGTTGAATGAATAGAATATATATCCTTTTAACTTTTCATTTTTTGGTATATTTGTTTTGCTTGTTACTTTTGAAACTTTATAGCGACAAACGGATTTACCAGTCAACCTCAGGCAGAAAAATATTAGTTAAGAGTTTCCTTTACAGCAATAACAATTGACTACAAAAGAATTGAAACAAGCAAAGTTATGTCAAAAAAGCTAGAAATAGATGCAATCTCTCCCAATATTATTCTTGTGTTTATCGAATATTAGAATTATGTTTCAGTTGAGCATTCTCTTTCCTCTGTTTCAATTGTTTATGCTTTGCTTTTCTAATGTACTTAAACAGTAACTAAACAAGATTCTCAATAGTTTTAGTTTATAATGGTTATCATTTCAGAGTAAAATATATAGTTTTCGAGTATTGTTCAATCAGCTAAGAATGACTTTCAAAGAAGCTATTGCAAAGTCAAACAAAATTTTCTAAATTTATAATCAAACAAGTTTCGTTAACACTTCTGACAAAACGCTCTTGTTTCTTCTAATATTTGTCAATTTAAATTGAAGATTTAGGGTTTCTCATCTTCACCTTTATTCCCTTTATCTCCTTTCGGCTGTGAGAAATTTCATTTGATCTTCTTTTCATTTAAATAATTCTAACTTTGAGACTTCGTTGCTTGATTGACTTGGAAGAGTGAATGAAGACAAAGGGAGTAGAAAATAAGTCATGCAAGCATACCAACAACTTGAATCCTGCGGCAATGTTTTCAATACATACATGAAAACTAAAAATTCTTATTCTTGAACATTGCTCTTTCTCATAGTCTGCAATCTGGGGAAAATTTTTCATGATGGGAAGTTACTTTTTCAAAATCTTGTTCGTTATGTTAGTGTGTTTACAAACCAAAGTATCCATTCTTGGATCCAGCTTGAATGTGAAATGCATCGAGAGGGAGAGACAAGCACTTCTCAACTTCAAACAAGGCCTCCAAGATGACTTTGGCATGATGTCTACATGGAGCAACGACAAAAATAATACAGATTGTTGCATATGGAACGGGGTTGAATGCAACAATGAAACAGGTCACATTCAGAAACTTGATCTTCGTGGTAATGATGAAGTGTATTTGACAGGTGCAGTTAATATCACCTCATTGATTTATTTGGAAAATATTTTGATCCTTGATCTCTCTTACAATAATCTCACATCATCAATATTTGAAGGAGATTTTAGCTTGAGCTCCAAACTACAAGAACTTCGTTTGCAAAATTGTGGTCTTACTGATAAAAATTTTCTGGTCCCATCATCTACTTCCATTGAGAATTCTTCATCTTCTCTTGTCTTCATTGATCTCTCCCAAAATCTATTGAAATCATCAGCTATATTTCACTGGATTTTAAACTTTCTCACCAATCTTCGTTGTCTTTACCTTGATGCAAACTTGTTAGAAGACCCCATTCCAGATGAATTTGGGAAAAGAATGAAGTCTCTTGAAATTCTTTCCCTTAACAGTAACAAACTGCAAGGAGACATTCCGGTTTCCTTTGGGGATATATGCACATTGCAGGAATTATACCTTTACAATAACAGCTTGACTGGGGAAATTTCGAACTTCATTCAAAATTCTTCATGGTGCAATAGACATGTATTTAAGAATTTGGATTTATCTCATAACAGGATTAGTGGCATGCTGCATAATCTTTCAATTTTTTCATCTTTGAGGAAGTTAGATCTTTCCAATAATCAGTTAACAGGAGAAATACCTAAAAGCATTGGGTTGCTATACGAGTTGGATGAGCTTCACCTTGAGGAGAATTACTTTGAGGGTTATGTCAATGAATTGCATCTCACAAATTTGTCCAAATTGGAGGATTTATACTTATCAGGCAACTCATTGTCAGTGATGTTTGCTACTACCTGGATTCCTACTTTCCAATTAATTTATTTGGGTCTTGCTTCTTGCAAATTGGGTCCTAATTTCCCAAGTTGGTTGCAGACTCAAAGTTACTTGAACAGCCTAGATATTTCTGATGCTGAGGTTGATGACTATGTACCAGAATGGTTTTGGAACAAGTTACAATCTATCAGTATGATGAATATTTCTTATAACAGTCTTAAAGGTACCATCCCCAATTTACCAATCAAGTTTCTTCATGACACGTTTATAGTTCTTAAGTCAAATGAACTTGAAGGTGGAATTCCTGCTTTCCTATCACAAGCTTACACATTGGATCTTTTTGAAAATAAAATTTCAGATTTAAACACATTCTTGTGTAGAAGGAATGCAACCCCAAACATGAACAATTTGAATTTGTCAAATAATCAAATAATGGGACAGTTGAGCGACTGTTGGGATCATTTGAATTCACTGCAATTTCTTGATCTAAGCAATAACAATTTGTCAGGGAAGATTCCACAATCCATGGGCACTCTTGTTAATTTAAGAGCCTTGATCTTACGGAACAACAATTTAGCAGAACTACCATCCACACTGAAGAACTGCACCTATTTAGATATATTAGACTTGAGTGAAAACATGTTTTCTTATCCTATTCCCTCATGGATTGGAGAAAGTCTACAACAATTGCGAATCTTGAGTTTGCGAGTAAATCACTTCTTTGGAAGTGTTCCATTTCATCTCTGTTATTTGAGACAAATTCACCTCTTGGATCTTTCAAGGAATAACTTGTCAGGAGGAATTCCAACGTGTTTGAGGAATTTTACAGCAATGAAGAAAAGGGAAGTAATAAGTGAAAGATTATATAACGGCTATGCACTGTATGACTCCAATGTGTTATTGATGTGGAAAGGTCAGGAGCATGTGTATTGGAATCCAGAGAATCTTCTAAAGAGCATTGATCTCTCAAGTAATATTTTAACAGGTGAAATACCAGAAGAGTTTGGATATTTACTCGGATTAGTGTCTTTGAATTTATGAAGAAACAACTTAGTTGGAGAAATTCCCTCTGATATCGGAAATTTAAACTTACTAGAATTTCTTGACTTGTCAAGAAATATTTTATCTGGAAAAATTCCTTCTGCTCTTTCCAAAATTGATCGTTTAGCTGTCCTAGACTTGTCAAACAACTTTCTGATGGGAAGAATCCCTTGGGGAAGACAGTTGCAAACCTTTGATGCCTCTAGTTTTGAAGGAAAGGTTGATCTTTGTGGTGAACAGCTTAATAAAACTTGTCTTGGAGACAAGACAACAACAAAGCCTCAAGGAGTTGCAATTTATGAAGATGGCAACTCACTTTTCTATGGAGCATTGTATAAGAGCATGGGTTTAGGATTCGTCACAGGTGTTTGGGGCTTAATGGGGTCAATACTAATTTGGCAACCATGGAGATATGCTTACCTCAGGTTTCTGAACAAAGTGACAGACTATATACGTGTAATGTTGAAGTGAACCTAAAGAAGTAACACAGGTAGCTCAAGGACTAGCAGGTACTCATCCAAATAACTTCTTTATTTGAGCTTCATAGTGTTTTTCTCTGTGCCAAAGTTCAATAAATCAGTAACTCCTATCTTATATGAAATGTACACTTTAGAATGAATATAATTATTAGAAATTTCATATTGAATTGTTTTTCATCCTTGTTATTTGTCTTAAAGCACAACTTTACATCATTTGCATATTTTATTATTTTTCATTGTTATGTGTCTTGTATTACAATTTTACATCATTATATCTCTTCGATGTCATCAATTTAAACAATTGAGTATATATGATTCTCCTGTTTGTTTATTTTGTGCTTTTACAACTGCTAGTTACTTCTCTAAGAAACGATTCTTTTTTATGTTGTGATGAAATTGCAGGTGGTGTGCTCTGTTTAGAGAACTTTTCTTGTTTTGAAATGGTTTTTCAATTGTTTAGACCTCTGAAAAAAGGGTAGCTAGAATTTGAGTTTCATTTAGTTTATAATAAAATTCAGTCTCTAAATCTCTTCATCGCCATTAATGTCTGTTATCTGAATTGTGTTGTGGCACAAAATTTGCAGTTATGGCGTATTACATTCAAAATTCTAACCTAGGATGGATGGCTGGAAGTGTGAGATATAGTATTGAAGTTTGCAATGTAAAACATGACAAAAGATATCATATTTTGAATGAGCTACAAAATCACTGTTTGAACAAACTTGTTAAAGTTATTGTCTGTAATGCATTTGTAATTGTACTTTATTTCATACGCCTGGACTATTGATATCTAAAATGTGAAGGTTTTGATGATGAGACACTTAAAATAATGTTAGCTAATCCTTTGTTAAGAGAAACAAAACTCATTTCAGTAATCTTCATGTTTCAGAAGAATTAGATATCAAGAAGAGATTTTATTCGGTGCAGCACAAAAAGGTTCACCATTTATCGCTGCATTAATATGTGTCTTCCAGATTAAAAACAACAACGACCTATCAAAGTATTCATAGCATTACATTTGTAGACAAAACTCAAAACCCACTAGTGAAAGACCAAAAGAGCTAAAAGAGTGATAAGAGTAGGAGCCTCAAAACTCCTAAAAGAAATCTAAGAGTTAAAACTGTATCCAGCCTAAGAATCAGCAACCTGTTTTGTTTCTGCAAGAACATGGCACCACTGAAGCAAACCATCAACCAAAATGTATTTTTGAATTTGAGAACAGCATTATGCAGAGGAGGAAAACTATTATAACAATTATTATTGCAACAACTTTATGTGTAACCATTAACAAATCTCAAGCAAAAGGGCAACTACGACAACATTCAAGAACCTACATTTGTATAAGCCACCTAAGTAGCCCAATTTCCATAACAAATACTTTCTACTGAAACATTCTACAAGAAGTAACTCATTGAAAACTCAACACAAATCCGAACATAAATTAAACAATAAAGAACAAAAATAGTGAAAATACTAACTCAGGCAGTTGAAACAGAAACTTGAGTTTCCCTTTCACTCAACTCCTTCCTCCTAAGATACTCCCGCAAAATCCCAAGCCTCGCAGTCTCAAAAGCGAAGTAACCCAACGCGGAAAAGCACGCGCTGTGAAGCACCCTCGGCCCCATGCCACGTGTCAGTCCCACCCATCCTTCCTCCTTCAAAATTTGCTTCACCGTCGACGAAACGCCGTCGTACATAACCGCCGCAACCTTATTCACCCCCTCGCCGCGCACCTGCGTCATCAACCGCGTCTTCACCACGTCCAACGGCGTCGTCAGCGACGCCGAAATCGCCCCCGCGAGGGCCCCACACAGAACGCTCTGAACCGGTTCCAAGTGGTTTTTCTCTGTTTTCTGCAGCACCGCCGCTTTCAGATACTCGAAGGAGGAATAACTCAGAACCCCCGCCGGTAGGTTTCGCAGCAACGTTGCGGAGTACCCAGCGTAGAGGCCCATAACGCCGTCGTTTTTGAGAATTTCCACGAGGACTTGCCAGGAGCGTCCCTTCGCGCCAGCTTGCATTCGCTGCGTGATGAGCTCCTTGGGTACCATGATCGCCGACGAGGCGACGTTCCCCATGGCGCCAGCGGTTGGAGGGATCAGGACGGCGGGGAAATTTTCGAGTTTGCCAAGGAACGATTTGCCGAACTCGCAGGTGCCGAAGTAGACGGCGGATGAGGCGGTTGAGCCGACAATGACGGCGGAGATGCCGCTGTAGAAGCCGAGGAGGCCACTGGACTGGAACGTTTTCACGACTGCGTCGAGGGTGTTTTTGTAAATTTGCGCAGCGCCCTTGGTCTGCATCTTGGTTTTGATGGTGTCGAGGGGGAGGAGGCAGACGTAGGTAAAGGCGCCGGCGAGGCCTCCTGCGGCGGCGCCGATTAGGGCGCGATCAAGGAGGGGGAGGGATTTGATGGACTGGGGTTTTGGGTTGGGACGGGGCCATTTGACGGAGGTGGTGGAGGCGAAAGGGGGGAAGTGGGTGAGGAGGGAGGGGAAGTCGGAGAGGGTTGTGGAGATTGAGATTTCGTGTGGCTTCGGAGAAGGGAGGCCCAGAGAGGAAGAGACCCTGGCCTCCATTGGAGAGTGAAGTCAGTGGTATTGTTTCTGAGGTGAGGAATTGAGATTGCGCAAACGCAGAAGAAGATGAGCCACAACGTCGTCGTTTTTGCCTCTGTGACTACGAGATGTGAAAAAGGGGAATCAACAATTCGTGTCTCTTAGACCGGTTCTTGTTCTGTAGAATTTTTTTTCTTTTTCTTTGAACACGTTATTTTTTACTTATTTAAGCACATTAAAGAAATGTTATGTTCTCATCTCCTAGAATTTTGACAAGAGTCCTACAAAATTTCATACATGTACATTTCATCAATAATACATTAATTAGTAAGTTATATATTTTTTTTAAACAAATAAAATTATTTAGTTCATTATATTGAGATACAGTTTAAAAAGTATAATTGAATTTGACATGATATAAAGATACCAAAAGTTCACCGTTATGATTAAATAATTAAAATAATACTAATTTTTTATATTTCCAAATATCTTTTTTTTTTTGAAAATGATGAAGAGATATTATTAAGAAAATACGAACAATAAAAATTTTATTGAAAAATCGACATTTAAGAACAGTCAATACACATAAGGGTCATATAGAATTGCAAATCGAGATTAAAGATCGTCTTCGACTTTGTATTTTTCTTGAAATTGTACAAATAATACTTTTTAGGTTAAAATACATTTTTTGTCATAATTTTCGTCAAATTTTAATAAATCAGTCTTAATTTTGTTTTCGTATTCAAATAGGTTATAATTTTCATTAATTTTGTTCAATTAGATCTTTTTTGTTAATATCGTTTAAATTATTAACGGTTATGAACAGTAACAATTATAGTCCTTAGGTATTACTTATTCATAGACCAAGGTCCTCATACAAGAAAATGACAATGATGAAATAAAGAGATTGTTAAAATTTTTTATCCCACTATTATTAAAGAGATTAAAAGGTAATAAATAAAAAATTACCACTTTATCCTCGACATATTTATTATTAATAAAGTTTTCAATAAAATTTTGTTTTAGTTATTTGTTAATCATTTAATGAAATAACAGAAAATGATTTTAATTTATTTTAATATTTCAATTTTGATATGTTTTTTCTACGTGTCATGTAAAAATATTATTTACTCTAAAATTTTTGATAAGTTAATTTATTGATGTTTACCAATTTTAATTTTTTAACAAATAAATATTTGTAACTTTTGTTTTAATTTAATAATAAAAATAAATAAAATTTTTATTATTAATAAACATCTAAAAATCTAAAAGTTAAAAATATATAAAGAATAAATAATTCTATAAAATTTGAAGAAAAGAAAACAAATTTATCAAAAATTGTTAGCTATATTATTAACAAACATAATAAATTGAAAAATATATTCATATCAAATAAAGAAAGAAATTATACTTCAAAAGACTTAAAAAAATATATATATATATATATATATATATATATATATATTTTTTTTTTAATGCAAATAAATTATTTTTTATGTAAACATTAAGTTGATAAATGTGAAATTTAATTTCATACCAAATAAATTTTATTATTTATTTATTTATAAAAATATTTTTTATTATTTTGTACAATCAATAGAAATTAAATAAATTAAACAAATTATTTTATCTCTTTTTCTCCCTCTCCTTCTAATTATTCATATCAAAAGAACACAACAAAAAATCCATCTGAAATTTACCTACATCAACGAAATCTGTGTGATTGATAATCCGTGGATAAATACTGATTATTAATAAAATTTTGTTATTATCTACAGACTTTTCTCGTAAATAAATATAAATTTTTTGCAGTGATTAACCAGAAAAAATTGGGTATCTTCATTCGTATTGTTTAGATAGATGTGGGAACTACCAAAAACGTTGTTGAATTAACGTTACAAAACTATTATTCAAAACAGCTAATCCAAATCAAACTCTGAAACAAGATTTTGAAAGAAATTACTTACTGCAAAAACTTCATAACTATACAAAACAGCTCATCTAAATCAAAATCTGAAACACTTTCTATTTTTTTAAGCAGATAATGATATATTTGACTAACATACCTTTTTCTTGCAATCAGGCCCCCAACAACACTTGCCACATTATTCATATATACAATTTTTCAATCTGTTTAAGAATCTCAGATAAGCATTTCTCCAAGAACGCGAAAGTAGTATTGGCCCTACTAAGCCCCAAAATCCAATGAAATATCCAATCCCCATGCTCATGTACAATGCCTCATAGAAAACACTATCTTCATCATCATTCACTGTTCCATGTTCTTCAGGCTTTATTGCTGTCTGATTTCCATCTCCAGGACAAGTTCTGTTAAGTTGTCCACCACAAAGACCAATGTTCCATTCAAAACTAGAGATATCAAAAGTTTCAAAATGTCTTCCTGGTGGGATTCTTCCAGAAAGATAGTTGTGTGACAAATCTAACTTGCCAAGAAAATCAATTTGAGAAAGTGAGAAAGGAATTTGCCCACTGATATGATTTCTTGATAAGTCAAGGGACTCTAGCCAACTTAAGTTTCCAATCTCTGAAGGAATTTCTCCACTCAGATAATTCCGGATAAATTCAAAGAAACTAACCCAACCAAATATTCAATCTCTTTTGGTATTTCACCGGTTAACTTATTACTTGAAAAATCGATGCTCTTAAGCTTTAACTCAGGATTCTTGAACCCTTGTTCCACACCTTTCCACATAAAGCTTATGTTAAGGGTATAATCTCCCATATGAGAACTGCCATAAGTAAAAAAGTAATTGTTATTCATCCAAGATATACGATTTAAAATCTCACTTGTGTTGATGATCTTTTCAGACAGTGCAGTCAAATTGTTTAAGCAAGATGGAATTCCTTTTGATAACATATTTCTTGAGAGATCCAAGAATTGAATATGCTTCAAATAACAGAGTTGAATAGGAAGGTTTTCAGAGAAGTGATTATCTCGCATGTTTAAGATTATCAACTGCTGCATACTTTCACCGATCCATGATGGTATGGGACCAAAAAGCATATTTTCAGCCACATCCAACATGATTAAATTGCTGCAATTCTTCAAAGTGGAAGCTAATCTACCCATCAGGTTATTGTTTCGCAAAACCAAGACTTCCAATTCAAGAAGGCTGCCCATGGAGACAGGGATTTTCCCTGATAATTTATTGTTGCTTAAATCGAGACACATTAACCGATCTATAGATTTCCAACAGTCTGGGAGTTCTCCCTTCAGTTGATTATTTGATAAATCTAAAATGGCCATTGCAGAGGTGCCTTGGCCACATATGAGTGAAGATAGATCTGAAAATTTATTGTTGGAAAGTCTCAACTCTGATGCTTGTAGTAAAAACGATGGAATTTGGCCTTCAAACTTATTTGAATTCAGAATTATAGAACGTCTCTTGACAAGCTTCAATGATATATTAGGAATTGCACCAGTGAGATTATTCTGTGACATATTCAAATATTCCACATTTTGCAAGTTGTTCCAAAACAATTTTGGTACCGAACAATATAGCCCATTATCAGAAATATCCAGAAAAACTAAGGAGCGTTGAGTCTGGAGCCAACTAGGAAAAGTGGGGCCCAACATGCAAGATTTTAGTCCCAAGTTTATTATTTGAAATGGAGGAACCCAGTTAGGAACTATTTTCAAAGACAGAGAGTTATCTGACAAAGATAAGTACCATAATTTGGAAAAATTGGAAAGATGGGATTCGGTGATATCACCCTCCAAATGATTTCCATCCAACAAAAGAATCTCCAACTCAGATAGCAATCCAAGACTTGTAGGTAGCGTGCCGGTAATCTGATTATAACATAAATTCAAACTCTGAAACACGTGTCTGTTGCACCATGAAGAATTTTGAAATAAGCTTGAAATTTCCCCACTCAACTCGTTATTTGAGAGGTCTAATCTCAGCAATGTGCACATGTTCCCAAAGGAAGATGGAATCTCGCCTTGCAGTTTGTTACCATAGAGGCCAAGAACTTCAAGAGAGTTCATTACTTTCCCAAATCCATCTGGAATGGGACCTTCCAACATGTTATCATAAAGTTGAAGTGTACGAAGATTGGTAGTGGAGTTGAAGAGCCAGTAAAATATGGATGATGATTTCAACAGATTTGAGGAGAGATCAAGCGAGGCAAGATTAGATGAAGAATTCGCAATTGTAGTAGCTGATATGAGAAAATTATCATCCCTAAGACTACAATTTCGCAAATAAAGATTTTGAAGTTTTGAAGCTAAGATGGAAGTACCTTCAAATGATGTCATATTATTATAGGAAAGGTCAAGGATCACAAGAGAAGGAAAGGTTGAATGGACTGGAGATGACAAAACAAGGTCATTATGAGAAAGATAAAGCTCTTGAAGATTAAGGCTAAAGTTAGACAATAATTGAAATGTTGAGGATGTCAGCATATTATAAGAAAGGTCAAGGATCACAAGAGAATGCAAGTTTGAGTAGACAGGAGATGAGAAAACAATGTTATTATGAGAAAGATAAAGCTCTTGAAGATTAAGGCTAAAGTTAGACAATAATTGAAATGTTGAGGATGTCAGCATATTATAAGAAAGGTCAAGGATGGTAAGAGAATTGGAAAAGTTAGAAGGTGAATAAAACAGAGATTGAATATGGGTATCTGAAAGAGAACAGTGAACTAGCCTCAACTCTTTTAAATTTGGAAAAGTAATCGTTTGTAACCAGTCAAGATTGTGTAAATAATACAGGGCAAGATTTGTTAGGGAATGGAGATTAGACAACCACTTTGCATCCTCGGGTTTAACATGAAAATCACCATCAAGTCTAAGAGTTTTCAAGAAAGGAAAATTGCCAACCTGGAAAGACAATGTTCCAGAAAAGGAATTTTCACTAAGATCAAGGTACTTTAACTGTGACAAATTTCCAAGTTGAGAAGGGATTTTCCCATCAAGATTACTTCCTCTAAGATCAAGATACCTCAACTGTGACAGATTTCCAAGTTGACGAGGGAGTTCCCCGTTGAGGTGATTGTAACTGAGATCGAGATACCTTAAGTGTGTAAGGCTTCCAAGTTGGGTAGGAATGCTGCCATTAATATAAGAATTGGAGAGATTGAGATATCTTAAGTTGGTAAGTGAGCCCATGAGTTGTGGGATCTCACTCCAGTCAAAAAGATTGTAGCTGAGATCCAAATGTTGAATATTTTGCAAGGCAAACAATGAAGTGATATTGAGTGCACCTCTCAAATATTGTGTATCCGAACCACGGAGACGAAGGATGGTTACACGAGCTGTTTGATGGTCGCATTGAATGCCTTTCCATTTGCAACAATCTCGACTCTTCTCATCATCCCTCCATGTTGACAGCATGCCATAGCCATCTATGAGGCCATGTTTGAAGTGGAGAAGTGCCTGTCTCTCCCTCTCGATGCACTTTATTTCTGTACTAATGTTCAATCCGAGAATGGATTCTGCAGCATGCAGCAAGAGCAGGAGAAGTGCATAACAGAGTCTAGGAAAACAAGTAGTCATTTGGTGATATGAAATACGTAAGAGTGAAACAAGGATCTTGAATTTGATGAGTCTACTCTTAATCGTGAAGTGTGAATGGCAAAACCAAAACGATTGAATATATATATATATATATATATATATATATATATATATATATATATATATATAAGCGTTCTGGTAGAGTATAGTGCTTGGGGTGGTGTCATTTTTCCACCAAATATGCTTTTTGATGCACCCACTACTTTTAATTACATGCACTCAAAATACCATCATCATGATTCATGTGTAGAACTTTTGTTGGGCTTCGTGCGATCAAACAGAAAAGGAGTTTTCACACCAATAACTTATGACAAATAGACTAACATGTTTCATAACTAACGTTAAATGTTTCATACTATTATTATTAATAAAATAATGCGAGAAAACGTGAAGGAGGCTTTGAAACAGTTTCAGTACAATAGAAACAAAGAGATGAAGAAAACTAGTTATTATGATTGTAACGTTGAATATTTACCGAGAATATGAAACATGTGTACATGAATTGAACACTTTCATTCAATGTCTTGCCGTTTGCAGCAATCATGACCATGTACACATCATGTCACGCGTACGACTACGTTTAACGGTATGGACACGCCTCTTGGAATAGATTCATACATAATCTTGTCATTCTTCAAAAAATTAAACAAACAAAAATAGAATCTACAACCTTTTTTAATAGCAATATAATTGTGAAATTAACTGATTCGTACGTTAATTCCGGGCCAAAACTCTTCTTCAAACGTACAAGTTGCTAATTAACTAAACTTTCAGGAGATAATTTGACAGAAAAAAATGGATGTTGAATTGTATATGGTTCTATTGTTTTGATTCAAGTTATATATTACACACATCAAATAAAGAGAATAATATTTAAATAAATTTATTAAATTTATGAATTGACATACTACGATTAATATTAACTGTATTTATTCATTATCATTCGCGGCGACACAAGGCCCTTAACTAGAAATAAATAAATAAATGGTATAACCTGCAATTTTTGTATAACCATTGATGTCGTTTATTACATCATAAATAAAATATGGGAATTTAATTTGTGTGAATTAAAATGAAACATTTTTCTAAAAAAATAGTATTTTTATTAAATCATTTAATATGATAATAAATTAATATTTTAATAATATTTTTAGCATTCAAATAAAATTTAACTGTTCGAAAAAATCATATTTAAAAAAATTCGTTATTCTTCTTTTAACGTAAAAAAAAAACAACATCTAAAAAAATATGTTCGTTTGATACATATAACTATTTCATCATTATTATTAAACAAAATTAAACACAGTTCAATCATGTAAACTATTTTTTCTGTTTTCCTCTCTCTAAGTTACACACTATAGTTAAAGCAATAAGTGTTATAGTAAAGAGTGATTACTGAATTAGTTAAGTTAGGATCAAATAAAACAAACTACTCCTAACAATCGGAATGCATTTAATTTAATTAGAGCTTTCTATTAAAAAATATGTATTCCATTTTTTTTTGAAGCAGGTATTGATATATATGACAAACGTACCTTCTTCTTGCAATCAGAGCACCAACAACACATATATAGCATATGTCAACCTGTTTAGGAATCTGAGATAAGTATTTCTCCAAGAACGCCAAAGTAGCATTGTCCCGAATAAGCCCCAAAATCCAGTGAAATATCCAATCCCCATGCTCATGTACAATGCCTCATACAAAACATTATCTTCATCATCATTTCCATGTTCTTCAGTCTTTATTGTTCTCTGATTTCCATCTTCAGGACAAGTTCTGTTAAGTTGTTCACCACAAAGACCAACATTCCCTTCAAAACTAGAGACATCAAAAGTTCCAAAGTGTCTTCCTGATGGTATCCTTCCAGACAGAGAGTTGTGTGACAGATCTAACTTCCCAAGAAAATCAATTTCAGAAAGTGAGAAAGGAATTCCCCCACTGATATGATTTCTTGATAAGTCAAGGGACTCCAGTGAACTTAAATTTCCTATCTCTGAAGGAATTTCTCCACTCAGATTGTTTCTTGATAAATTCAAAGAAACTAACCCAAGTAGATATCCAATCTCTTTTGGTATTTCACCTGTCAACTTATTACTCGAAAGATCAATGCTCTTAAGCTTTAACTCTGGGTTCTTGAATCCCTGTTCAATCCCTTTCCACATCAGGCTTATTTTAAGTGTTTACTCGCCCGTAGGAAAACTTGTATAAGATACACCATTCATGTTCACTGGGAAGATTTCCAGAAACGTGATTCTTTCGCATGTTCAAAATTATTAACTGCTTCATACTTTCTCCGATCCATGATGGAATGGGACCAAACAACATATTTTCACCCACATCCAATGTAGTTAAATTGTTGCAGTTCTTCAAAGTGGAAGCTAATTCACCCGTTAGGTTATTGTTCCGTAAGACCAACACTTCCAATTTAACGAGGCTGCCCATGGACACAGGAATCTTCCCTGACAATTTGTTATTGCTTAAATCAAGAAGCAGTAACCGATCTACATGTTTCCAACACTCTGGGAGTTTTCCCTTCAATTGATTGTTTGATAAATCTAAAATAGTCATTGCAGAGCTGCTTTGGTCACATATGAATGAAAATAGATCTGAAAATTTATTGTCAGAAAGCCTCAACTCTGAAGCTTGTAGTAAAAACGATGCAATTTTTCCTTCAAACTGATTCGAATTCAGAATTATAAATGGTCTATTGAGAAGCTTCATCGATGTATTAGGAATTGCACCGGTGAGATTATTCTGAGACATATTCAAACATTGCACATTTTGCAAGTTGTTCCAAAACAATTTTGGTACTGAACCATTCAGCCCATTATCAGAAATATCAAGAAAAGCTAAGGAGCGTTGAGTCTGGAGCCAACTAGGAAAAGTGGGGCCTAACATGCAAGATCTTAGT